>ERZ773224.3320-NODE-3320-length-14555-cov-25.037931_pt1 | contig 14555 bp, 7 predicted proteins | sample MGYA00580526_ERZ773224 | MGnify/ENA primary metagenome ERZ773224 (study PRJEB29015, sample SAMEA2737743) | human gut metagenome | biome: human gut; feature: human-associated habitat; material: faeces | place: China | collected 2012 ... | reverse complement strand
GGAAGTAGAAATCTACTACCGCTTCATCGGCAAAATCGACTGACCTTTCTTTTTTTACCCAACAATATCTTTAATTAAGGGAAACGGGGAAAACTCTGCCCGGCACAGCCAACCTGTTTATGCTGCGGCAGCTGCTGGGAATTCCGTTGGAAGCAGCGGATATGGAAGCGACTGATTTAGAAGGGACAACGGGAACGGAAAAATCACCCCCAATCCACTGCGGCTGCGCTTCTGGGTTACTTATCAGGCAGGAGAGAGCGAGCCCATGCTGGATGTGCTGACGTTCTGCGGAAATAAGGACTATCAGGTGTTTTTCAGAATCGGGAAAGAGCAGTCTGAATGTATCTTTACGACAAATGGAAGCGAAGCGTTGGCAGGAGAAGGAAGAAGCCTGCTGGAAAGCCGGGCAAATGACAAATAAAGAAAGTTAGAGAAATGAGCCTGTGCAGGAACCGTGCATAAACACTGTTTCTGCGCAGGCTTTTTGTTAAATAAAAACGGATTTGTTTTTTCTAACATTTGGTGTATAATACTTTTATACTGGGTTTGTCTGTGCAGGATGAATGGTGCCTGCATGGAGGGCAGGGGAGAACGCTTCCCTGACAGGCTCAGAAAGACACCATATAGAAAAGGAGAATCCGCCATGTCGGAAGCATTGAAAGAACGCAAAGAGATGGACCCGCAGTACCAGTGGGACCTGACCAAAATGTACGCCAGCGATGCGGAATGGGAAAAGGCTTTTGCCGCCATTGACCCCAAAATTGAAGCTTTGGCTGCCTGGGAGGGCAAGCTGAACAACGCTGCCAGCATTCGTGAATTTTATGATGCAGAAATCGGCGTGTTCCGTGAACTGGAAAACCTGGCTGTCTACACCAGCCTGCGTCTGAGCGAGGATACCCGTGCTGATGACGCCCAGAGCATGGATGCCCGCGCTACCGCCAAATATGTAAAGGCTGTCGGTACCATTGCCTATGCTCAGCCGGAAATCCTGGCACTGCCGCAGGAAACCCTGGATGCCATCATGGCTGACGAGCAGGTTGCCCCCTATCGTTTTGCTCTGGAAGACCTGCTGCGTGCAAAGCCTCACACCCTGACCGCCCCGGAAGAAAAGCTGCTGGCTGCTTTCGGTGAGGCATTCGGCACCCCGAAAAATGTTGCCGATAACCTGGAAGACGCCGACATGGTGTTCGATTCCGTCAAGGATGGCGAGGGCAACGATGTGGAGCTGACCGCTTCCAACTACATCCTGCTGCAAACCTCCAATGACCGCGTGCTGCGCAAGAATGCCTTTGAAAGCTACTACAAGAGCTTTCGCCAGCACATCAACACGCTGGCTGCCTCTTACTCCGGCGCTGTCAAGACCGCTACCGCCGAAGCCTCCGTCCGTCATTATGAATCTTCCCGCGCCATGTCCATGGCAGGGGAGAACGTGCCCGGCCAGGTCTATGATAACCTGGTGGCTACTGTGCGCAAGCACCTGCCAGATATGTACCGCTATGTTGCTCTGCGCAAGCGCATCCTGGGTGTGGACGAGCTGCACTACTATGATGTGTACGCCCCGCTGACCAAGGGCGTCAGCGCCCATTACACCTATGACCAGGCCAAGCAGATGGTTCTGGATGCCGTTGCACCGCTGGGCGAAGAGTACGGCACCATCGTTCGCAAGGGCTTTGCCGAACGCTGGATCGATGTGTTCCCCAACAAGGGCAAGAGCGGCGGCGCTTACTCCGGCGGCAGCTATGATTCCAACCCCTATATCATGTGCAACTTTACTGGTACGTTGGACAGCGTTTCCACCATTGCGCATGAGATGGGCCACAGCATGCACAGCTGGTTCAGCCGCCATACCCAGCCTGCCCAGTATGCCGACTATACCCTGTTTGTCGCAGAGGTCGCTTCCACCGTCAACGAGAACCTGCTCATTGAGCACCTGCTGGCAGAAAAGAACCAGGATCCCGCAACCCGCCTGGCCCTGCTGAATCAGTACCTCGAAAATTTCAAGGGAACCGTCTACCGCCAGACGATGTTTGCCGAGTTTGAGCGCGATGCCCACGCCATGGCCGAGCGCGGCGAAGCCCTGAACCCCGCCGCCCTGAACAATCTGTACAAGAAGCTCATTGTGGACTACTTTGGACCGGAGCTGGTTGTGGATGACGAGGTACAGTACGAGTGGGCACGCATCCCGCACTTCTACCGCCCGTTCTATGTTTATAAGTATGCAACCGGCTATTCCACTGCCGTGGCATTGTCCGAGGGCATCCTGAAGAACGGCGAACCGGCTGTTAAGAAGTACCTGGAGTTCCTGCACATGGGCGGCAGCGCTTACCCGCTGGATGAGCTGCGCCATGCCGGTGTGGACCTGACCACCCCCGCCCCGGTGGATGCTGCCCTGGATAAGTTCGGCCGCATTCTGGACGAAGCCGAAGCCTGCGTGGCACAGCTGGAAGCTGCAAAATAAGCAGGGGAAAGTCCTAGGGTGTATCTGATTCTTTGCTTTCAGATACACCTTAAGCGCACAATTAGAACCCCCAGTGCAGAAAATCAGCATCTTGCACGATTATTTGAAATATTTTTTGTGAATACTCTTGACAGAGCGTGGTTTATCCGCTATTATAATAAATGCGTGAGTTAAGGGGTCAAGTGCGGCCAAAATGGAAGCACAACCCCCGCAAAAACTGCGCGGAATAATCAAGAAAGGAGAAAAGAAATGCCTACTTTTAACCAGCTCGTACGCAAAGGCCGTGAGGTCCTGGTAACCAAGAGCACTGCTCCTGCCCTTCAGAAGAGCTACAACTCCCAGAAGAAGCAGTACACCACCATGAACAGCCCCCAGAAGCGTGGTGTTTGCACCGCTGTTCGTACCATGACCCCCAAAAAGCCCAACTCTGCTCTGCGTAAAGTTGCCCGTGTCCGCCTGACGAATGGTATCGAGGTCACCTCCTACATTCCTGGTATCGGCCATAACCTGCAGGAGCACAGCGTTGTCCTGATCCGTGGCGGTCGTGTTAAGGACCTGCCCGGTGTCCGTTACCACATCATCCGTGGTACTCTGGATACTCAGGGTGTTGCAAACCGTAACCAGGCTCGCAGCAAATACGGCGCAAAGCGTCCCAAGGCCGGTGCCAAGAAGTAAGGAAACATCTTTTCGCCATAAAATGGTCAGCTGACCCTTTTGTGGCATAACGGGAGTTTTCTTTAACTTTCGAGTACCGATGATATCATTAATGTGAAGGAGGGAAGAAAGATGCCCAGAAGAGGTAAAATCGCAAAGCGCGAAGTTCTGGCTGATCCTATTTACAATTCCAAGCTCGTCACCCGTCTGGTCAACAGCATCATGCTGGATGGCAAGAAGGGCGTCGCTCAGAAGATCGTTTACGAAGCTTTTGAGACTGTCAAAGAGAAGACCGGCAACGATCCTCTCGAAATGTTCGAGAAGGCCATGGAAAACATCATGCCCAGCCTCGAAGTTAAGGCCCGCCGTGTCGGCGGCTCCACCTACCAGGTTCCCCTGGAGGTCAGCCCCGCCCGCCGCGAGACCCTCGGCCTGCGCTGGCTGACTCTGTACAGCCGCAGCCGTGGTGAAAAGACCATGTCCGCTCGCCTGGCCGCCGAGATCATCGACGCTACCAACAACGTTGGCGGCGCTGTCAAGAAGCGCGAAGATACCCACAAGATGGCAGAAGCCAACAAGGCTTTCGCGCATTACCGTTATTGATCTGCTTACTGAGGAGGTTTAAGCCATGGCAACGCCGAGAGACGTATCCCTGCAAATGACCCGAAATATCGGTATCATGGCCCACATCGACGCAGGCAAGACCACCACCACCGAGCGCATTCTGTACTACACCGGTATTAACCATAAGATCGGCGAAGTTCATGACGGCGCTGCTACGATGGACTGGATGGAGCAGGAACAGGAACGTGGTATTACCATCACTTCCGCTGCAACCACCTGCTACTGGAGCCACACCGAGACCCAGCACGATCCGGCTCTGTTCAAAAAGAACCGTCATCGTATCAACATCATCGACACCCCGGGCCACGTTGACTTTACTGTTGAAGTTCAGCGTTCTCTGCGTGTTCTGGACGGTTCTGTTACCGTTCTGGCCGCAAAGGGTGGCGTTGAGCCTCAGTCTGAAACCGTTTGGCGCCAGGCTGACGAGTACAAGGTTCCCCGCATGGTTTACGTCAACAAGATGGATACCATGGGTGCTGACTTCTTCCGCTGCGTACAGATGATGCATGATCGTCTGCATGCCAACGGTGTGCCTATCCAGCTGCCTGTCGGCCAGGAAGACACTTTCCGCGGCATCATCGATCTGATCGACATGAAAGCCGATATCTACTATGATGATATGGGCAATGATGTGCGCGTTGAGGAAATTCCTGAAGACCTGAAAGAACAGGCTCAGGAATATCATGACAAGCTGATCGAAGCTGTTGCTGAGACCGACGAAGAGCTGATGATGAAGTACCTGGACGGCGAAGAGCTGACCAAGGGAGAAATCAAGGCTGCTCTGCGTAAGGCTACTATTTCCAACGAGATCGTTCCTGTTGTCTGCGGCTCTTCTTACAAGAACCGTGGCGTTCAGAAACTGTTGGATGCAATCGTTGATTATATGCCCGCTCCGACCGACGTTGCGGCCATCAAGGGCACCAACCCGGAGACTGGCGAGGAAGAAGATCGCACTTCTTCCGATGATCAGCCGTTCTCTGCACTGGCATTCAAGATTATGACTGACCCGTATGTCGGTAAGCTGTGCTTCTTCCGCGTGTACTCTGGTACCGTTGAGGCTGGCACCACTGTTTACAACTCTGTTAAGGATCAGGACGAGCGTATCGGCCGTATCCTGCAGATGCATGCAAACAACCGTAAGGATATCGACATCTGCTACGCTGGCGATATCGCCGCTGCTGTTGGTCTGAAGAACACCACCACTGGTGATACCCTGTGCGATGAGAAGCATCCCATCATCCTCGAGTCCATGAACTTCCCCGAGCCGGTTATCCGCGTTGCCATCGAGCCCAAGACCAAGGCTGGCAGCGAGAAGATGGGTATTGCCCTGTCTAAGCTGGCTGAAGAGGACCCGACTTTCCGTACCTGGACCGATGAAGAAACCGGTCAGACCATCATCGCCGGCATGGGCGAGCTCCACTTGGAAATCATCGTGGACCGTCTGCTCCGCGAATTTAAGGTCGAAGCTAACGTTGGCGCACCTCAGGTTGCCTACCGTGAAACCATCCGCAAGGATGCTAACCAGGAAACCAAGTACGCACGTCAGTCCGGTGGTAAGGGCCAGTATGGTCACGTTAAGATCAAGATTGAGCCCAACCCGGGTAAGGGTTATGAGTTCGTCAACGGTATTGTTGGCGGCGCTATCCCGAAGGAATACATCCCCGCTGTTGACAACGGTATCCAGGGCGCGATGAAGTCCGGCATTCTGGCTGGCTATCCCGTCGTGGATGTCAAGGTCACTCTGTGGGACGGCTCCTATCATGAAGTTGACTCCTCTGAAATGGCGTTCTCCATCGCCGGCTCCATGGCATTCAAGGATGCTATGAAGAAGGCTGATCCCGTCATTATGGAGCCCATCATGAAGGTTGACGTTGTTGTTCCTGACGAGTATATGGGCAACGTCATTGGCGACTTGAACAGCCGCCGCGGCGCGATCCAGAACCAGGAATCCACCGATGGCACTGCCCGTGTCACCGCTATGGTTCCTCTGTCCGAGATGTTCGGTTACGCTACTGACCTGCGTTCCAAGACCCAGGGCCGTGGCCAGTACTCCATGGAGCCGGCTGATTACCAGCAGGTTCCCAAGAGTGTTGCAGATAAGATCATGACCGAGCGCAATAAGGGCTGATTCTGCACAAATTCGCGCAAAATACTTGATTTTTCTTGAAAAATCTAGTATGATAGCCTTACAACAGGCTATTTTATCTGTTTGAATTAAAGGAGGATACTTCCAATGGCTGAAAAGGAAAAATTTGACCGCTCTTTGGAGCATGTCAACATCGGTACCATCGGTCACGTTGACCACGGCAAGACCACTCTGACTGCCGCTATCACCAAGGTTCTGGCTCTGAAGGGCGACGCCGATTTCATGGATTACTCCAGCATCGATAAGGCTCCTGAAGAGAAGGCTCGTGGTATCACGATCAATACCGCTCACGTTGAGTACCACACCGCGAAGCGTCACTATGCCCACGTTGACTGCCCGGGCCATGCTGACTACATCAAGAACATGATCACCGGTGCTGCTCAGATGGACGGCGCTATCCTGGTTGTTGCTGCAACCGATGGCCCGATGCCGCAGACCCGTGAGCACATCCTGCTGGCTCGTCAGGTTGGCGTGCCCAAGATCGTTGTGTTCCTGAACAAGTGCGATATGGTTGACGACGAAGAGCTGCTCGACCTGGTCGAAATGGAAGTTCGCGAACTGCTGGACAGCCAGGATTTCGATGGCGACAACACCCCGATCATCCGTGGTTCCGCTCTGAAGGCTCTGGAGAGCACTTCCAAGGATCCCGATGCTCCGGAATACAAGTGCATTTGGGAGCTGATGGACGCTGTTGATAGCTACATCCCGACTCCGGACCGTGCTGCTGATAAGCCGTTCCTGATGCCCGTTGAGGACGTTATGACCATCTCCGGCCGTGGCACCGTTGCTACCGGTCGTGTTGAGCGTGGTACTGCTCATGTCGGCGATCAGATGGAAATCGTTGGTCTGAAGGAAGAGAAGCTGACCACCACCATCACTGGTCTGGAAATGTTCCGCAAGAGCCTCGAGTTCGCTCAGGCTGGCGACAACATCGGCGCTCTGCTGCGTGGTATTGACCGTGACCAGATCGAGCGTGGCCAGGTTCTGGCTGTTCCCGGCTCTGTTCATCCCCACACCACTTTCGATGGCCATGTTTACGTCCTGAAGAAGGAAGAAGGCGGCCGTCATACCCCGTTCTTCAACAACTATCGTCCTCAGTTCTACTTCCGTACCACCGACGTTACCGGCATCATCACCCTGCCCGAAGGCACTGAGATGTGCATGCCCGGCGACAACGTTGATATGCACGTTGAGCTGATCACCCCGGTTGCCATGGAAGAAGGCATGCGTTTCGCTATCCGCGAAGGCGGCCACACTGTTGGTTCCGGCGTTGTTTCCAAGATCGAGAAGTAATTTTCGGCTTGTGATATAGCTTTCAAGGCTCCTGCTGTTAAGGCAGGGGCCTTTTTGTTGTGTACGACTTATGGGGCGGGGAGGGGGCAAAGGCCGGGTGTGGAAGACCAAGGAAGGCATCATGAAAACATCAGGAATTGTAGATAGGGGAGAGGACACCATTCGGAACTTTGAAAAAGTGGAGCAGAAGGGGGCACTCACACCGCCCTACCTTGGGAAGGTGTATTTCAGGTCGCGGTTAAGGGGCAAGGGTTGATCTATCCCTAAGTTTTCGGAACGGTCAGGAACGCTCTCTACAGTACAATTTATAATGGGCAATTCTCAACCTCCAATTTTCCCTTCAAGTTTCCTCCAATCTCTGCCAAATCTCTCAACAACAAGCCAAACCGAAATGACAAAAAATGCGCGATTACAATACCGGGTGATTGTATTAAGAGATTGCAAAGAACATTATCAGGGTAAATGTTTAATCATTTGATAAAAACAGGAATAAACCATTCAAAAATGTTAATAAATACCGCCAAAGGGTCACCGCACCGCAACGCAAATAATGTGCGAAAAACAGGTTTCAGTTGATTCAAGGACAAAAATTTACATAGAAACCGCTCTAATTAACTATGCAAATTCTGGCAACTGTGATATAATGTATATACCTAGATGTGTCGGAATGGTTATCATTTGCAGGATCAAGGCATGCAGCCGGTACAACGTTTTGTCAGCCGCTGTGCCGGGGCCAAAAGCCCCAAAAGCAGGCCGCAGCCCGGCAAGGGATCGCCAGACCGAGGGAGCACAACCAGGCGTTTTGCAATCAACACCTGCAAAGTGCCGCACATCTGCCGTACCACTTTTCACACAAAAGGGGAAAGTAGTAACACTTAAGGGAGGATAAAACTATGAAGAAAAACCTTCAGCGTTTTGGTGCATCCGTGCTGGCAGCAGCCATGGTTGCCCAGAGCGTGGCGCTTCCCGCAGCAGCCGAAACTACCAAGATTGATTCTTCGGTAGCGCAGTCTGTTGCAGCTAGCGCAGCAAGCGCGGCCAGCGCTGTGCAGTCCCTGCCCAAGTTCACCAGCACCGCAGACCTGATCAAGCAGACAGCCCAAACGCTGGCTGCCCAGGGCGAAGTGCATGAACTGGAGCAGGACGATGCCAAGCTGGAAGCGACTGCACAGAGCAAGGCGGGCATGAGCCTTGCAGCGTTGGAAAATGCACTGGCCGATGCCATGTACGCCAACGCCGCAGCCGGCAAGATCAACACTGAAGCCTATGGCCTGAACAAGGACGAGATGGCATCGGTGATGGCTGCCACCATCAAAACGTATCATCTGTCCAGCGCCGTTACCGACCTGGGCTATGAGACGAACGCCGCAGGCGTTGTGACCGCCGTTACCTTTACCGGCAGCTCCGGCATGACCTCTGCGATGGAGTCCATGACCAACAGCGATGATGAAGTGATTGCGCAGCAGGCTGACAGCTACGCACAGGCTTACGTTGCTGAAAACTCCGATGCCTTTGCTGCCAGCGCCGCTGCAGACGGCCATACCTATGGCGAGCCGAAATGGTACTGGAATGACACCAACCCGGAGGATGGCCACACCCATACCTGGAAGGAAACCCCCGATGGTTACTGGACCAAGACCGATGACGGCTGGGCTTACACCGCTGTGTATACCTGTGAAAAGGGCGATGCCTACCAGAAGGTAGAAGGCACCGTAACCAAGGATACCACCGAGGCAAAGCCCGGCGTTGCCGGCAAGACCGTTTACTCTGCCAGCGTGCCCGCTGACAAGAGCCCGGTTAAGAAGGAATACAAGGAACCCACCACCCGCACCGACGACATTGCCGCCCTGCCCTGCCAGAACCATGCCGTGCCCAAGGATGCAGATGGCAACTTTGTTGCTACCTTCAACTGGGAAATGAAGAAGGTCGAGGGCAAGCTGGAAGCTGACTACAGCAACGCCCAGCTGTTCTATGACAGCGAAACCGGCAAAATTTCTGCCAGTGCTCCCGTTACCATTGACTGGGAATGCACCAGCGTCACCTTCAAGTGCGCTGTCTGCGGCGAAGAAATCAAAACCCAGCCGGTAATGACCATGCCGGTCAGCGTTGTGGTAGACCAGAATAACAATTCCGTCTACATCAATGTGGGCGGCACCCCGACCCTGGATACCACCTCCGGCGGCACCGGCGTTACCCTGGTGTCCGCAATGGATGGCGGCAACTGGTACGATATGCAGAACAACCCGGTTGACGCAAGCAAGGTGAACTTCACCTATCAGAGCGGCGACAACAAGGGCAAGAACAGCCTGCTGCTGTACGACAGCCAGAAGACTGCCGTGTATGTGGACGACCAGGGCAACCAGGTCACCAATACTTACGATGTCTCGACTGCGCAGATGAACTACTACTACTTCCAGCTGTCGCAGTTCAACCAGGACGAAGCAGAGTACTTCGGCGTGGTTGCCCCGTTCTGGACCTCCAAGGGCGTTCAGAAGCAGGGCGAGGATGGCAGCATCACCGGCACCATGGGCGCAATCAAGATATTGTGCAGCATTGATCCGAACGATGATGTCCCGCCGACCACCATGGCATTCATGCTGAACATGCTGCCGCAGGCGTTCATGTCTTACGTCATGAACTATGGCGAAGCTCTGAAAGCCATCCGTGATGCAGGCTTGGCACAGGTTGCCAAGCTGGGTGACGCTGACTATGTCACCAAGCTGCTGATCCTGCACGACTGGATCTCCCAGGTTGCAGAATTCGATATGGGCTCCATGGGCGATATCACCGGCGGCGGCAACAACGACCCCATCCAGACGACTGCTTTCGGTGCCCTGCTGGGCGGCGAGATCGGCGCTAAGGGCGTTGAGTATGGCTGCATCTGCCTGGGCTATGCAGCTGCATTTAACTACATGGTCCAGAATTTGCCTGACAACAAGAGCATCTATAAGAATGATGACGGCAGCTGGAAGACCCCCGATGAAGTAGGCGATAACGCTGTTGTTGACTTTGCCCAGATCCTGTATTACTGCGATACTTCTGATACCAGTGTTGCCGGTAATGCGTTCGGCGGCGGCATGTTCAACAACGTCCACTACTTTAACGCAGTCAAGGTCAACAAGCTGCAGGGCGACAGCAACTCTGCTACGATGACCACCGGCGAACCCAACAAGAACTGGTACTATGTTGACGTCTGCTATGACGACGTGAACACCGAGTGCATGGCCCAGACCCGCGTTGAGAACGCAGGCGACCTGCGCCATGTCAACTTCCTGGTTTCTCCCTCCGGTCTGGAAGGCCGTTACAGCAAGTACTATGATTACATTGACTCGCTGTACGATGGCTACACCTACACCAAGAACAAGAATCCCGATGTGGATAAAGACGGCAATGTTGTGCTGAACAACGGCAAGCCGCATTACTCTTACACCAAGGCGGAGAACAAGAACGAGACCCGTTACACCGATACCTGCTACGAGGATACCTGGTTCACCTCTATCTGCAGCCCCATCTACTTCGACAATAATTACTTCTATTACGTTGATACCACGACCAACCAGAACCTGTATAACAACATGCGCCGCCAGCAGGCCGAGAACGGCAACAACGGCAGCTCTGGTTCCGGCAGCTCTGGTAACAACTCCCAGATGCAGCAGTTCATGAAGAAGATGCAGAACCAGGGCCCCGATACGCTGGAAGCACGTCCGCGTAATGCGAACTACTATATCCGCAAAGAGGATTCCAGCAGCAGCAGGCCCGGCGGCTTCAGCATGAGCAGCTTTACCAAGACGGATGACCCGTTTGATATCATCCTGATGTACTACAACGATCTGAAGGAAACCAGCAGCAACTTCAATGATGACGACAGCAATGCCAAGGTCCTGGCCGAAGCTGGCACCATCTATAAGATCGATACCAGTGCAAAAGATAAGCATACCAAGGTTGAAAACAACCTGAACACCGAGTGCCTGGCAGACGCTGCTGCAAAGCGGATCTACCCCGCACTGGTACACTCTACCGCACTGTATGATGGCAAGCTGTACTTCAACGTCAACAACGCCATCTACCGTATGGACCCGACCACCGGCGCAGTGGAAGAAGTGAAGGAATACAACACCGTCTATGGCGGCATTAAGCTGACCAAGGATAAGGACGGCAACATGGTTCCCGATACCCACTTTCCCGGCATGAGCATGGTTATCATGGATAGCGCCAATGATACCAGCAGTGTGAAGTATCTGGGCACCTTCAAGAACCATCCTCTGGCTGGCCTGACCCTGCGTGACAGCTACAGCTTTGCTACCACCACCCAGCAGGGCCAGACTGTGATCACCGGCATCAACACCACCAAGGATCAGCTGGTCGTTTCTGTCGGCACCAACCTGTCCAACACCTATAAGGAACTGGTGGACGGCAAGGCAGAAGTCAAGACCGATGCCGCCGGCACTTCTTATGCAAACCGTAAGAGCTACAAGACCGAGTCCTGGAACTACAACCCGAGTTACAACCAGAACATGGGCAGCTCTGACGAGAAGAACAAGAACGAAGAGTTCATGTGGTGCGCTAACCTGGTTGAAACCATGCCGATGTCCGACATGGTCAGCGACCTGAAGAGCGGCGCAACCACTGATGTTTCCGTTGAAGCATGGTGCGATACCCCCGCTTACACCCAGGACCGCACCACCAAGTACGGCCTGACCAAGGGTGAAAAGAAGTACGCTGACGGCGCACTGCCCAAGGGCCATACCTGGGCTCTGGACGAGCTGGAAACCAAGTCCGTTGGCAACAATGTGTACCTGTGCTCTGATTGCCATACCGCAACCGAAAGCACCCCCCACACCGTTACCCTGCCCGATGCAGTTGAAGGCGTTACCCTGACCCTGGGCACCACCAGCAAAACCTACATCAAGGACGATACCGTTACCCTGACCGTAGAAAAGGAAGGCACCGATATCGTTACCGTTACCGCAAAGAACGGCGATACCGAAGTTGCTCTGAATGAAGTTCAGGAAGCAGCGCAGGACGAAGCCGCAGCCCAGGCTACCACCGAAAAGGCTAAGACGGTTTACACCTTCACCATGCCGGACGGCGATGTGAACATCAGTGTTACCAAAGCCGCTAAGACCTATGAGGTCAATGTTGCTACCCTGACCAATGGTGAGATCACTGCTTCCGCTAAAGAAGCAGCTGAGAAGGAAACCGTAACCCTGACTGCTAAGCCCGCGACCGGCTATGCCCTGAAGGCTGGCAGCGTGAAGGTTACCTACAAAGACGCTGACAACACCGATAAGACCGTTGAAGTGAAGCCTGATACCGAAAAAGCCAACACCTACACCTTTGCAATGCCTGCTTACCCCGTCAACGTCAGCGCAGAGTTTGTTAAGGAATACAAGGTTACCGCAGCTCCTGCTGAGAACGGCACTGTTACCGTAGACCCGACCGCAGCTGTTGAAGGCACCGAAGTTACCGTTACCGTTAAGGCAGCTGATAACTACCAGCTCAAGGCTGACAGCCTGACCTACAGCTATCAGATCGGCGAAGATAAAAAGACAGAAAAGCTGACCCTGACCGATGGCAAAGCAACCTTCAAGATGCCTGCCGCTGATGTTACCGTTAGCGCTGCGTTTGAGGCTGTTGAGGTTGAAACCTACAGCGTTACGACCAACAGCACCGAATACGGCAAGGTGACGGCTGACAAGACCACTGGCGTGAAAGCTGGCGATACTGTTACTCTGACTGTTGAGCCGGTGGATAACGATTCTATGCTGACCAAGCTGGCTGAAAACGGTCTGGCGATTAAAGACAGCAAGGATACTGTTATTTCGTATAAGGCCGGCGAGAAAACCAACACCTATACTTTCACAATGCCTGCTGACAATGTAACTGTCACCCCACAGTTTACGATCGTTGAGTATGGCATTACCACTAATGTGGAACCGACCGAAGGTGGTACGATTAAGGTTACCGTTAAGGACTCTACTGAAAGCATTGTTCGTGCCGCAGTTGGGACTAAGATTGTTGCTACCTTTACCGCTGCCGAGGGCTATCAGCTGATCGAAGCTCGCTGCATGCAGGGAGCCGGTGGCGGCCCGATTACTGCACAGCTTGATAAGAATGGCGCATACGAGGTCCCCATGCCGGCCAACCGTGTGGATTTTGAAGCGACCTTCGAGAAGGAGGAGGCCCCTGAACCCACCAACAACGGCGGCGAAGAAACTCAGGCTCTCGAAGCCGAGGAGCGCACCGTTCATGGTGCCGCTGAAAAGACCACCATTACCGCAATGGCTGTCTTTACCTGCACCGATAAGAACTGCGCAAGTGCACAGTTCGTGGATGCTACTGTAAAGCAGACCAGCGGCGTTACCACCGCTGCTGTCAACTTCAACGGCAAGGACTACACCGCCAAGTACGGCGAGAAGAACGGCTGGGTTGAAGAAAACGGCAAGAAGTACTGGTACGAAAAGGGCGTGAAGCAGGGTACCACCGGCCGCGGCAAAGAGATCTATGATCCCGATTCCGACGCCTGGTACTGGCTGGATGCTGTCCAGGGCGGCGCAATGACCGTCAGCAAGGACGTTTACCAGGAATCCGCCGCCGGCCAGTGGGCTGATAAGCCCGATGGCACCGGCAAGTGGGTCCGTTACGATGAGAACGGCCACATGGTCAAGGGCTGGCAGACGACCGAGAAGGGCACTTACTACTTTGACCTGATCACCGGCGCTATGGCTAAGGGCACAGGCGACATTGACGGCGTACCTTGCGCATTTGACAAGTACACCGGTGTTGCTCTGGACAACCAGTGGCTGACCATCAATGGTGCTGACTACTGGTACGAAAAGGGTGTCCGCCAGGGCCTGGATGGCCGCGGCAAGGAAATCTATGACCCGGCTTCCGACGCTTGGTACTGGCTGGACGCCGTTGACCAGGGCAAGAAAGCCACCAGCAAGGATGTCTATCAGGAATCCAAAGCTGGCCAGTGGGCTGATAGGCCCGATGGCACCGGCAAGTGGGTCCGTTACGATGCACAGGGCCACATGATCAAGGGCTGGAGCGCTGACAAGCGTTACTATTTCGACCCGATCTATGGCACCATGGCTAAGGGCGATGCAGTCATCGATGGCCGCACTTATCATTTCGATAAGAAAACCGGCATTCGGCAGTAATCCCACAGCCTGAACAATGAGCTGTAACCCAGCCCATTAACCCCTAAATAGAAATGCCGCAGCAGATGTAACAGTCTGCTGCGGCATTTTTGTATTTGTGGGCATAGGTTCGGTGAAATATTTGCCAGGCCAGTAGGGCGGGGGACCCCACCCTGCCGAAAGCTATGGCAACACCGCACAATTCCCGCCTTGCGGCTTAAGCACCGCTCCGGCGGCT
>ERZ773224.3314-NODE-3314-length-14583-cov-3.255713_pt1 | contig 14583 bp, 9 predicted proteins | sample MGYA00580526_ERZ773224 | MGnify/ENA primary metagenome ERZ773224 (study PRJEB29015, sample SAMEA2737743) | human gut metagenome | biome: human gut; feature: human-associated habitat; material: faeces | place: China | collected 2012 ... | reverse complement strand
GTCATGAATAACCACCTCAAATCCGCTGCGCTACTTTTCGGTGATTATACATTCGCCAAATATATAAAATTTTATGTAAACATAAAATTTTATATGTCTGGCTCATTGTGTATAACAAACAATAATAAATAATAACAAACAATAAAAGGCTGAAAGTGGCATAAATAAAGGGTTTTACCACCAAATATCGCAAAAATACAACAAAAAATGTCTATATATAGTAATTGTGAATGATTTAACAAAGAAATGAAACGGTTTTAAATAACAAAGTATACAAGTTTGGGAAAATGAGAAATAACAAAAATGTATAAAATATACAAGAATACGATTTGTAAAATCGTTTTTTTATGTTGATTTGTACATATATGTGTGCTAGAATATGAATTAGGAAATCACGATGTGAATTCTAATGTAGGTGAAATTTTTAAATTTTTTGAAGGAGGAAGTTATAATGAGAAAATTTAGCCGCAAAGCATTAGCTTTATCACTTTGCGTAGTTTTAGGAGCTACAGGTTTTACAGGTTGTGGCGATAAGAAAAATGGAGGCGGTTCTTCTAAGGGAGATAATACTGCAGACATGAGCACAGGCCTCAACAAAGATGCAGAAGGTGACATATCAATCATGGTATGGTCAGGTGATGGTCAGTATTATGAAGATATAGGACATATGGATTGGACAAAGGATGACATTAAAGCACAGAACGTTGCAGCAGTTTATGCAGTAGCTAAGAAGTTTAATGAAACATATCCTAATGTAAAGATTAACCTTTTTGCTAAATCAGGTGATCCTAACCAGGCCGGAACAAACACATGGGATCAGGAAATTGAAAACTTTAAAGTAGACCATGGTAAATATCCTGATATTTGGGCATCAACAGATGTTCCTAATGACATTAAGAAAGGTTTAGTTGCAGATTTATCAGTTTACAAAGATGAAAGTTCATACAAAGCATACAATGAATCACTTATGGCAACAATGAACTATTGGGGATTCCAGGGCGCATTGCCATCATACTCAATTCCTTGGGGTATTTGGGTTAATAAATCACTCGCAACAGAAAACAATATCGATGTTCCTGATATTGATTGGGATATTGATGAATATACAGATTTTATCAAGTCAGCAGATTGTGAAACATTCTGGGGCGACAAGAGCACTCCTGTACGTTTAATTGAAACAGGAACAGAAGATATTAATAAGAGCATCTTAGAGAATGGAACAGTTAATGTTAACTCAGATGCAGTTAAAGACTTGCTTACATATGTACCTGAATGGGCTGAAACAACAGTTGACGTTGCTGAAGGTGCAGGAAATCTTTCAGAAGAAATTGCTAAGGAATGTGGTCAGTACAGCTGGTATTACTTCTGTAACAATAGATTATTAACAGATTCAAATGATCCTTGGTATCTTGCTAGTGCAGCAGATCCTAATGCAAAGAGCACACTTGGTGTTGTACAGGCAGATGACTTTGATATTTATCCAAGACCATCTACAGAATATTGTGATAATACAGTAGGAACAGTAGTTGACCCAATCTGTGTACACAATTATGCATTAGATGATAAGAATGCTGAATGGAGTGATTCAGAAAAACAACAGTTATTAGTTGCTTACACATTTGCAACATACTGGACTGGAAGCACAGAAGCTAAGCAGGCAATTGCAGATCAGGAATGGGTTCAGGGTACATCATATAAACCTGCTATGAACGATACATTCCCAGTAGTAACTGGAGATGCATATGATGAACAGATGGATATCTGGTATTCAATCGATTCACATGCAGTTTACAAAGATACAGAAAAATTCCCTGGATTTGCAGAAGTTGTTCGTTTATATAAAGAAGGACAGACATGGGATTACTCAGATAAGACAACTCCGGTATCAATTACAGAAAATGGTGAAAAACAGAGCTGCTTATATGAATGGGAAAACATGTGGGATGAAAATGTAGCAGGCGCATGGCAGACAGACCCTGACTGGGTTGACAATGTAAAATCTAGATTGGCTGACTGGAATACAGCTATGAATAAAGATTTAGAAGCAGCTACAGAACAGTTGAAGGAATCTTTAAAGGAATATTATGGATTCACAGATGCTGATTTTAAATAAAAGCTGATTGTTAACATCATTGCGGAACTACTCACTTGGGCAGTTCCGCTTTTGTAACAAGAAAGAAAGGACAACAATGAAAAAAAAGATTATTAGCGGATTGGTTGCTGTATGTGTCATTGTTGCAGCGATATTTGCATATAAGTTTGCGTTTGGCAACTCCGGTACATATGTTAAAGATCCAAGTGCTACTGAAGTACAAAAGGCGTTTGATACTTTAAACAATGCATATGTAGAAGATGGCACACAACCAGAAAAGTATTACACAGATTTCATTGCTGACAGTTCTCTGAGTACAGGCGAAGGAAAACATATTGCATCAGTAAATGGTGGAATATCAACTGAAGAATATTATCAGCAGAACAAAAACAATGAAAATGTTTCTGAAGAAGTTAAAGAAAATAGTAATCCGATGAAAGAATTAGATTATCAGGATGTAGCTCAATATGACATTTCAGTTGAAAAGAGCGGATTGTACTATTTGTATTTGGATTACACTTCAGTAGGAAGCACAATGTCTAATTACACAGTAAGCGTTAAAATTGATGGTGAACAGAAGTATAATGAAATGAATACAATAAGTTTACCGCTTACATGGAAAGATAAAGATGTTGAAGTTGATAAAGATGGAGTTAAAACATTTCCGTTAGACAGTCACAATGATGAAATGGCTCCAAGCCAGGAAGTTGTTAAAGACTGGAATTTAGAATCTCCTCTTTATAATAATACATATACATCAACAACTCCTTTATGCTTCTATTTAGAAGAAGGCGTAAATACAATCGAAATCGAAAATGTTTCATCAGGCGGCTTGGCAGTTGGAGATTTAGTTGCTGCAGCTGCAGAAGATGACACAGATTCATACGAAGATTATGCTAAGAGTCATAGCAATGAAAAACATATCTCAGATGAAGATGTTCAGATTGACGCAGTATATTATGATACAAAAAATACAACAAGTGCTATTTATGGAACAAGCACAAATTCATCACTTACAAGATTTAACATCGATTATGAAAAATTAAATACATTAGGATGGTCAGAAGCAGGTGCAGAAGTTACATATAAGTTCAATGTAGCTAAGACAGGAAATTATAACTTGGCCTTCCATTATAAAAATGAAAAGAAAGAATTCAGTTCTTTTGAAACAATTAAAATAGATGGAAAAGTCCCATTTACTGAATTAGAAAATTATCAGTTTCCATATGTAGCATCAGGTTGGGACAACCTTACACTCGCTGATGAAGAAGGAACTCCTTATGAAATCTATTTAACAGAAGGTGAACATACAATTACGATTAAACAGGAAAACCAGCCTGTTATGGAAGCGTATAGAGATGCTTTACTTATTGAACAGCATTTGACAGATTTTGAACTTGAAATCACAAAGATTACAGGTACAAATATTGATAAAAACAGAAAATGGAAAATGACTAAATACATTCCTGAGATTAAGGATTATCTTGATGCGTACGAAACATTAATTCAGCATATAAGATTTTTGCTTCAGGATTATTCAGATGGTGGTAATGATGGTGCAGTTCTTACTTATTTAGATCAGGCGGAAGTTTTCATCAAGAATATTTCAAAATATCCGGATGAAATTGCTTTACATAAAACTGATTTAACCGGAGCTGAAAACTCAATATTAAAATCAATGAGTAACTTTACAACAGAAGTTGTAGCTAACAGCATTACACTTGATAGAATTTATGTTTATGGTGATAAGAGCCAGTTAGGAGCAAATAACTCTTCGGTTGGTGGATCACTCTGGGTTGGAATAAAGTCATTGATGAATACATTTACTTCATCTAAGTATTCTACAGATATTGAACAGGCAGGAGACGACGTACTTACGATTTGGTACAATGGTGCTATTACTCACGTAGATTTACTTCAGAAGATGGCTGATACACAGTTTACACCACAGACAGGAATTAAAGTTAAGATTGCAACAATGCCTGATGTAAATAAACTTACATTAGCTATTGCAGCTGATAAGACACCTGATATGGTATTAGGACTTGCTTCTTACGTGCCATTTGACTTATCAAGCCGTGGTGCTTTATATGATATGACACAGTTTGATGATTTCTGGTCAGTGTCAAAGAGATTCCCAACAGGAAGTTTTGTTTCATATGTATATAATGAAGGAGTTTATGCTATTCCTGAAAGAACAGATTTCAACGTTATTGCATATAGAACAGATATATTTGACAACTTAGGAATTCAGGTTCCTGATACATGGGATGACTTAATTGAAATATTACCTACACTTCAGAGATATGGTATGAATTTCTATCATAATATTTCTCTTGGTACAACAGGTTACAAGTGGTTCTATCAGACAGCTCCAATGATTCTTCAGAATGGCGGACAGCTTTACAAGCAGAATGAAGATGGAATTGTAACAACAGGTATTGATACAAAAGAATCAGTTAAAGGATTACAGGTATTAGGAGACTTATTTACAAAATACTCACTTGATACATCAGTACAGAACTTCTTTAATTCATTTAGATATTCTACATTGCCAATTGGTATTATTGGTATGGAAGATTACACATTGATTAACAATGGTGCACAGGAATTAGAAGGACAGTGGGATATTGCTCCATATATCGGAACAAAGAGAACTGATGAAAATGGAAATGAATATGTAGACAGAACATTCGTAGCAAATGGTTCAGGCGCTTCTATATTTAAATCGTCTAATAAGAAGGAACAGGCTTGGAAATTCCTTAAATGGTGGACAAGTCAGGATGTTCAGGTTGAATATACAAACACACTTCGTTCTACATACGGTAAGACATATTTCTGGCTTTCAGCAAATATTGAAGCTTTAAAAGCTAACCCAATGGATGAAGCTGATAAGCAGGTTATTTTAAATCAGATGAATTATGTAACTGATGTAACAAGAACACCGGGTCAGTACTTACTTGAAAGAACAATTTCAAATATATGGACAACAATGGTATTCGATGGAACAGCGGCACAGGTTGCAGTCGATGAAGCAAAGGTTGATGTAAACAGAGAAATTATTCGTAAGATGCAGGAACTTGGATACTACGATGAAGATGAAGTGATGGTTAAGAAATTCAAACTTCAGGGTTACGATTGGATTAAAGAAAATCAGGATGCGGCAGCACCGGAAAAGGAGGAGTAAAAGATGGCTAAAACAATAGCAGAGCGCAATCATAAAAAACACGCATCTGGCGAAGGATTTAAAATCTTTTTACTTTTCCTTCCATATGCACTTTTATTTATAACATTTATTTTACTTCCTATTATAATAGCTATGGGATTGTCATTTACATATTTTGATGTAATTAACGCTCCAAAGTTTGCGGGATTACATAACTATATAACATTGCTCACGGGTGATGAAGTATTTATGAAGTATGTATTACCTAATACTGTATTGTACGCTATTGTAGTAGGTATTGGAGGATATATATTATCTTTCTTAATGGCTTGGTTACTTGCTCAGGTAACACCAAGAATCAGAACAGTATATGCTTTGGCTATGTACACACCTTCAATGGTAGGTCAGGTTTTGATTACAGTAATTTGGAAAACAATCTTCTCTGGTGATCAGACGGGTTTAGCTAATGCATATTTACAGAAATTTGGAATAATTGATCAGCCAATTCAATGGTTGATTTCATCAGATTACTTTATGCCGATTATGATTTTCGTATCATTATGGTCATCAATGGGTATTGGTTTCTTATCAATGCTTTCAGGTATTTTAAATATCGATCAGGAATTATACGAAGCAGCTTATGTGGATGGTATAAAGAACAGAGCACAGGAAATCATTTACATTACAGTCCCATCAATGAAACCACAGATGTTATTCGGTGCGGTTATGGCGATTGTAAATGCGTTTAACATGGGATGGATTGGTGTTGCTTTAGCAGGTGCCAACCCAACACCGGATTATTCAGGACAGTTAATTGCTAACCATATTGATGATTATGCATTCTTACGTTATGAAATGGGTTATGCAGCTGCAATCTCAGTAGCATTACTTGCTTTAGTATGGATTTGTAGCCAGGTAGCAAATAAGTTGTTTACTGAAAAAGATGAATTTTAAAAGGGAGGAGAAATAGAATGGCAAATTTTCAAGGTAATAGAATTAACCCAACAAGATTTTCAACAGGGCAAATAAAATTCCACATTATTGCATTTCCATTGTCAATATTTATGATACTCCCTGTAATTTTTATAATATGTCAGGCGTTTAAGCCTTTAGGTGAATTGTTTAGATTCCCACCAACAATTTTTGTTCACAATCCAACATTGGATAACTTTAAGAATCTGTTTAACTTAGCAGGAGCTACAGGTATTCCAATGTCAAGATACTTTTTGAACTCACTTATTGTAACAGTTCTTACAGTAATCTTGAATGTAATTATTACAATAATGGCAGCATATGTATTCTCAAAAAAGAAATTTAAGATTAAAGGTGCTTTATGGGAAATCAACCAGGCAGCCCTTATGTTCGTAATGACAGCTGTTGCCATTCCAAGATTTATTATTATTGTTAAATTAGGAATTTACAATACATGGCTTGCACATATTTTGCCTTTGATTGCAATGCCGGTAGGTTTGTTCTTAGTTAAGCAGTTCGTTGATGGTATACCTGATGCTTTAATAGAAGCAGCCGTAGTTGATGGCGCAGGAGATATTACTATTTTAAGAAAAGTTATTATTCCATTAACAAGACCTGCTTTGGCTACATCTATCGTGCTTACATTCCAGGCAGTATGGAATAACGTAGAATCATCAAATAACTACATTACAAACGAAACATTGAGAACATTAAACTACTATGTAAACTCTATCAGTGTTAATAACGTAGTTGCAGCGGCTGGTATTTCAGCAGCAGCTTCGATGATATTGTTTGTACCTAACTTGATTATCTTTATCTGTATGCAGTCTCAGGTTATGAACACTATGAGCCATTCAGGTATTAAGTAAGGAGGACCGGAAGATGAAGAGAAATATGAAGAAACCATTAGTGTTTATAATGGCATTAATGATGATGATAATGACAGTTCTTCCGGTTAGTGCATCCCAGGCTACAAGTTATACATACACTTTGGATGATAACAATGAGCGTGTAAGAACACAGGATGCTTACTTGCCAGATAGAACAATTACTAATTTAGGATTGAAAAATCCTTCAGACATAATAATTGATGAAAACAATATTATGTACATCTGCGATACAGGAAATACAAGAATTGTAATATACGATTTAAATTCAGAGAAGGTTTTACATATAATCTCAGGTGATGATGATATTTACAAGGGAACAGATTTCAAAGGATTTACAACTCCTAAGGGTATATTCCGTACAGATGATGGAACACTTTATGTTGCTGATGGCGGAGAAAAAGCTGTTTTCAAATTTGATTCAAATTACAATTACTTGACAGCATTTGAAACTCCAACAGCTCCAATATTTGGTGACACAAACTACGAACCAAGTAAAGTGGCAGTTGATAAAGGTGGAAACATCTTTATCGTGTCAGAAGGTGTTAATACAGGTATAATTCAGTTGAGTTATACAGGTGAATTTCTTGGATATTTTACATCAAATAAAACAAGATTGACACCACAGCAGGCATTCTTGAAAGCTATTTATACAAAAGAGCAGGAAGAAAAATCTGCACTGTTAAACACAGCACCACCTACATTTTCTAATATTTATGTTGATGAGACAGGTACTGTTTATACAACAAGTATGGGAAAAGGTGATGACTTATTAAAGAAACATAGTACAAACGGTGGAAACATGTTCCAAAACGCTGTTGCGGCACATGCAAGTTTGACAGATGTTTCAGTTGATGACAGAGGAATAATTTATGCAAGTGATACTACAGGATATATTACAGTTTACACAAAATCAGGAGAATTGATTTTTGATTTTGGCGCAAATGTAAAGAACCTTGATATTTCAGGTTTATTCTCATCACTTACAACAATTGCTACAGATAATAATAATAATATTTGGACAGCAGATGGAGATAAAGGATATTTACAGTCATTTATTCCAACAGATTATGCTAAGACAATTTATAAAGCCTTAGATGAATATGAAAATGGTGAATATGCAGCATCACTTGAAGACTGGTCAACAGTTCTTCGATTAAACCAGATGTCAGTACTTGCACACAATGGTGTAGGTAAAGCATATTACAATGCAGAAGAATATTCAGACGCAATGGAACATTTTGAAATTGCCGGAAACAGAAACGATTATTCAAATGCATTCTGGGAAGTTCGTAATGAAGTAATTCAGAACAATTTATGGTGGGTAATGCTTATCATCTTTATTCTTATTGTTGTAAAAGTATTGATTGTTTTAATTGACAGAAAGAAAGTATTAAAGAAGAAAAAGAGAGCCCTCGGTAAGAAGTTAAAAGAAGTGCCTGTAATTGGAGAGTTAGGATATGCATTTAAGATATGTAAACACCCAATTGACAGATATTATGATATCCGTGTAGGAAAGAATGGTTCAGTTATCGCTGCAAGTATTATATACATAGTATTCTTTATTGTTTATATGATTTATAAGACAAGCAAAGGATTTATTTATCAGTACACAGATATTGAAGATATGGATATCAGCGCAGTAGTAATTGGTTTCTTCGCAATCGTAATTTTATTTGTTATTTGTAACTATCTTGTTACATCAATTACAGATGGTGATGGAACATTTAAGCAGGTTTATATGATTCCTGCATATGGTGCAATTCCTGCTTTAATATCAATGATAGCAGTAATTGTTATGTCTTATGGTTTGACATATAATGAAGCATTCATTCTTACAGTAATCTTAATTGTTGGTATCGGCTGGTCATTAGTACTGGTATTCCAGGGATTATCAACTGTACATGATTACAGTTTTAAAGAAACAGTAGTAAGTTTGATTATTACATTTGTATTTATGCTCATTGCAGCAATCGTAGTACTTATCGTAATTATCATGTGGGAACAGTTATCAGGCTTCTTAATTACAATAGGAAAGGAGATTATAAGAAATGTTACAGGTAAATAAAAAAGTTATAAATAAAATAATATCAGCATCTCTCATAACAGTCCTTTCAGCAGGAGTTGCAGTAAATGGTTCCTATCTTAATACAAACAGAGATACAAGAAAGGCACCTGAAAGATCAAAGTCAGCAATGAGTGTTTCTTCAGCTTTTGAAAAAATATATGAGTCTGATAAGGTTGCATATTATTATAGAGAAGACAGAGATATATTTGCTATTGAAGATAAGGCAACAGGATATGTCTGGAAAACAGGTTTAGACGTTCCGTTTAAAAAGCAGGTTGAAGATGCTAAAGATGCAGTAAATGGTGAAGGCCATTATACAGTTGAAAGACTAGCAGAAAAATGGAAAATGACTAAAGTTCAGGTTAGAGAAATTGCCAATACTCCAATTGAAGAATCAATGAATGAACAGTACACTGGAATTGCTAATTCATTAATTTCAATTGAATGTTTCAAAGGAAGCGGAGAAAGTATGACAACAACTACATACGCTTCAGCATCATATGATGATAAAGATGGTGATTCATCACTTGAAGAAGTAAGTGGTTCTAATGGAAAACAGTGGAAATTAAATGCTGTATTTGATAAAGCTGAAATTGGTGTTGAAGTTATGATTACTTTAGGTGATGACGGAAGCATCAATTACAATATTCCTTACGATGGAATTTCAGGTAAGGGTATTAAGAAACTTTCATCAATATCAATTACTCCTTTCTTAGGAGCAAGTGGTGGTGTACAAACTGTATATAATGAAAAAGAAAAAGATTGGACAGACCTTCAAAAAAAATATTTAACACCTGGTTATGTATTTGTACCTGATGGAAGTGGAAGTTTAATCAGATTCGCAGAAAATACATCAAAGTTCAGTGATTACACAGGAGATGTTTATGGAAGTGATTTATCAAGTTATATGTATTACTTGATGATTCAGTTCCACTTGAAGATCCGGCAATGCCTGTATTTGGCGTTTCACAAGGTGATGGAACTCAGTCAGCGTTTGTTGCATATGCAGATAGTGGCGATGAATTTATGACAATTATTGCAACTCCATCATCTACGGACAAGAATAAAATCAGATATACATATGCATATCCTAAATTCTCTTACAATACAGAATTCTACCAGGTTACAAACCAGGCAGGTGATGCTTATCGTAAGACTCAGGATAAGGCAAATGAATTTGATATTGATATGACATACGATTTCCTTTACGGAGATGGAAGTAACGGCGAACTTGCAGCTGATTATACAGGAATGGCAAAAGCATACAGAGAACATCTTATCGAAGAAGGAATATTGACAGTTAAGGAAGATGAAGAGGGAGATATCCCAATGAGAATTGATTTCTTAATGTCAGATTCTAAAAAAGGTGTATTTGGAACACAGGAAGTTGCCGTAACAACAACAGATGATGTTAAGAAAATTTTAGATAAGTTAATTGGAGATGGAATAACAAATATTAATTCAGGTCTTATGGGATGGCAGAAAAATGGTGAAACATTAGCAAAACCAAGTGATTGGAAGTTCTCAAAGGACATTGGTAAAAAAGGCAAATTCAAAGATCTTATGAAAGAATTTAGCGACAAGGAAATTGATATTTCATTCTCAAGAGATTTCGTATCAATTAACAGTAAGATGATTAACTACTATGGAAATGCAGCTAAGCATTTAAATACTCAGTATTTAACAGTAGATAAATCAAAAGTATTGCCTGAAAACTCACCTGTAACTGACTTTAGTTTTGCATTACCTACAAAGTCAGCAAACTGGTTGACAAGTTTATACGAAAGAATTAGTGATTACAATAATTCAATAACAGTTAAAGGTATTTCAAATACATTATTAAGCTCACATAGCAGTACAGGACCTACAACAACTGTTACACAGGCAATTAACTTATATGAAAAAGCATTTGAAAAAATTAAGAAGAATGGGGCAACAGTTAATATGGATAGCCCAAATCAGTACTTATGGAAATATACAGACCGTTACTTACAGTCACCTGTAGGAACATCTCAGTATGTATATGAAACTGATTCAGTTCCTTTCTTACAGATGGTATTAAATGGAACAATGGAAGTATACGCACCATATTCAAACTTCTCATTCTATTCACAGGCTGACATGTTGAAGATGATTGATTATAATATTTCACCTTCATTCGTGTTAACACAGAAGCCTTCATACTTACTTGCATCAACAACATCGTGTGATTACTACTCAACAGAGTTCGATCAGTATGAAGATTTGATTAATACAATTTACACAACAGTAAATGATGTGTTATCAAAGGTTAAGGGATGCGAATGGATTGGAAGAAAAGTATTAGATGATGGTGTAATTGCTAATGAGTACACATCAAATGATGGAGAAAAGACAGTAATCATCAACTATACAGATGAAGAAGTAACAATAAACGGTGAATCAGTTCCTGCCCAGAGTGCAGCAGTAATTGAAGGAGGTGTAAATTAATGGCAGACGAAAATAAGATTGTAACACCTTCAGATATTGAAGAAGCAAAGACAGAAACAGTAGATACACAGACAACTGCTACAGTGGAAAACACTGTAGCAGAGAAAGATGAAAAAGTTGAAAGTGTTGTTACAGATGAAGAAATTGCATCTGTAGAAATAACTCAACCACAGAAAGCCCAAAGTTCAAGTCTTCGAGCTCAGATGAAAAGTCTTAGAGACGAAGAAGAGGAAGAAGCTAAAGAAAAAGAAGAAGAAAAATCTCAGCCGGAAGAAGAACCTGTCCGTGGTGATTCCATAATAGAAGAAAAACTGGCTAAGATTGAAAAAGAAGAAAAAATGAGCAAAGCAGAAGCCAGAGCAGAAAAGGCAGCATTAAAGGCTGCAGAAAAAGCTGCAAAGGAAGAAGCAAAAGCCGTAAATAAAAAAGAAACTAAACAAAAGAAAGTACAGCCAAAGGAAAAAGGCAAAAAGAAAATGCAGACATATCAGCATAGACAGAATAAATATGGATATGCTTTTATGGCACCTTGGATTGTAGGATTTTTACTTTTTACATTATTCCCGTTTGTTGCAACTATTTTCTTGAGTTTTATGAACGTTAAGAAAGCAGCAACAGGTTATGTACTTAAGTTTGCAGGAATTAATAACTATATAACAGCGTTTATTAAGAACTCAGATTTCTTACCAGCGTTACTTAGTTATTTGAAGATGATAATTCCATATACATTCATTGTAGTTGTATTATCATTTATCATTGCGTATCTTCTTAATAAGATTAAGACAGGTAAGGGATTACTTAGAACAATTTACTTCCTGCCCGTAATTATTATGTCAGGTCCTGTAATGTCACAGTTACTTGATGTACAGAATGCGGCAGCAGAAGCTACACAGAAAGTAAGTGGTGCAGTTGATGCGGCTGATCAGTACTCAAACATCTTCATTATGCAGATGATTCAGAGTTACTCAGCACCATTAGCAACAACACTTGCTCAGGTATTTGATCAGTTATCAATAATTTTATGGTTTACTGGTATCCCAATCGTTTTGTTTATTAACGGTTTGCAGAAAATTAATGTAAGTATTTATGAAGCAGCTAAGATTGACTCAGCTAATGCTTGGCAGATAATGTGGAAGATTACAATTCCAATGTTAAGACAGATTGGAATGATTATTACAATCTTCACAGTAATTCAGTTAGGTACTTACGAAGCTATCAACCCTGTATACACCTTGATTCTTGAACAGACCGGTGATACGGCGAGTGGTTTAGGATATGCAGCAACATATGCATGGATTTACAGTATAATCGTATTAATAATTGTAGGATTTGTTTTATTGTTATTTAAGGAAAGAAAGCCAAAAGACATTAAAGACAGAAAGAGACAGGAAAAGAAATTGGCTAAACTTGAAAAACAGCAGATGAAGAGATTAAAGAAACAAAACAGATATGCAAAGAAGGAGGCAAAGAAATATGGCAAGTAAAAATGATCAATCAGTTATTGATTTGACTAAAATGAATAAGTTTAGTTTTGCAAAATTAAAGAAATTAAAAGCTGTTCATGTTATTTCTAAAATTGCTATATATTTCCTTCTTATTTGTATAGGATTTGTATACTTAGAGCCGATATTTGAAATGATATCAAAATCAATCATGTCAGCTAAGGATTTGATTGATCCATCAATTACATGGATTGCAAAGCATTTTACATTAAGCAACTTTAAAGAAGCAGCAAATACTTTGGATGTAAGTCATTCATTGATTAACTCAATTTGGGTTTCAGCATTGTTTGCACTTGGTCAGACTATTGTTTCTGCTACAACAGGATTTGCTTTATCAAGATATTCATTTAAAGGTAAAGGATTATGGTTTGGAATGATAGTATTAGCATTTATCCTTCCGGTACCACTCCTTACAGTACCTAGAATTATCATGTTAGATTCATTAAATACTGCAATCGGTGTTAAATTAATAGGAACTATCATTCCACAGCTTTTAATGTCTATTTTAGGACAGGGAACATATTCAACAATTTTGATTTTGATTTTCTGTAACTTGTTCAATATGATTCCAAAATCATTAGATGAAGCAGCTATGATTGATGGTGCTGGAGCATTAAAGGTATTCTATCATGTAGCAATCAGATTATCACTTTCAACAATTCTTGTAGTATTTATGTTCGCATTCGTATTTAACTGGAATGAAACATATTCAACAAGTACATTGATGCGTAATTCAATTGAGTTGGTACCAAATCAGTTAACATTATTTGATAACAATCTTACAACTAGCGATGTAGGTAGTGTAAATGAAGCAAGTAAGATGGCGGCAACATTAATTTCAATAGCTCCATTGTTATTGTTATATGCACTCGTACAGAGACAGTTTATTGAAGGTATTGAAAACGCAGGTATTACAGGAGAATAAAAATGAAACGAAAACTGACAGCAATATGTATGATATTCGCCACAGCTTTTGCTGTGGTGGCCTGCCAGTCTTCTGATAAAAGCCAAACAAATAATACGAAAGATAAAACAGAGACTCAGACAGTCAAAGAAAGAATAGCAAATAGTATTCCGGACAGATATGATGATTACGGTGAAACAAAACCGGCTGATTATTATGTAAAAGCGGATGGATTTGATTATGACTATAATAGTTTGAATTACAAACTTGTATGGTCAGATGAGTTTGATTACGAAGGACTCCCTGATGAAAGCAAATGGACTTACGATATAGGTAAAGGCCAGGGCGGTTGGGGAAATGGCGAACTGCAAAAATACACAGACAAAGGAAATGCCTGGGTAAAAGATGGTAAGCTTACAATCGAACTTAGAAAAGAACAGGATGAATTCGGGAAAGATATGTATACGTCAGCCCGAATTAAAACAAAAGGAAAAGCTGATTTCCGATATGGTAAATTTGAAAT
>ERZ773224.3310-NODE-3310-length-14589-cov-4.570249_pt1 | contig 14589 bp, 13 predicted proteins | sample MGYA00580526_ERZ773224 | MGnify/ENA primary metagenome ERZ773224 (study PRJEB29015, sample SAMEA2737743) | human gut metagenome | biome: human gut; feature: human-associated habitat; material: faeces | place: China | collected 2012 ... | reverse complement strand
GGGTACATCGAACGAGACCTTTACGTGGCTCTGTGCAGCAAGGTTGTATATCTCGTCCGGCTGCACTTGCTGGATAATGCGTATCAGCGAACTGCTGTCCGTCATATCTCCATAATGCAGGTTGATAGTTCGCTTCTGCTTCATGTCGCGCACCCACTCATCGAAATACAAGTGCTCGATGCGTCCGGTATTGAACGAAGATGAGCGGCGCAATATGCCGTGTACTTCATATCCTTTTTGCAACAGGAATTCTGCGAGGAACGAACCGTCCTGTCCGGTTATTCCGGAGATTAGAGCTTTTTTCATTGTTTCTGGTATTATACTTTTTTTGATTGTTGCATATTTCGTCCTGCAAAAATCGTAATTTATTGTGAGACAACAAAGCCAATGCGGTAAATGATTTTGAGATTATTTTTGCTTTATACCGAGAGTTGCGTCCGGATGATTGCTGGAAAGCGGATATGACATCGTTTTTCTGTGTCAATCCTTTATGAAAAAATGAATTAATTTCAAATTTGATACGAACAAACAGACGTTATTTTTTGTTTTAATAACAAAGATAAATTATACAAGTATATGGAGAATTTAAATAAAACAGACATTGGACTGATAGGGCTGGCCGTGATGGGCGAGAATCTTGCATTGAATATGGCGGACAAGGGCTGGCGGGTTTCGGTTTATAACCGTACGGTTCCGGGGATTGAAGAAGGTGTGGTAGAACGTTTTATAAACGGACGCGCACAGGGTAAAAGTATTGAAGGATATACGGATATAGCTCGTTTTGTGGAGTCTGTAGCCGTTCCGCGCAAGATAATGATGATGGTTCGTGCCGGTAGTGCGGTAGACGAACTGATGGAGCAGCTTTTCCCGTTGCTCTCTCCGGGAGATATATTGATAGACGGCGGCAATTCCAATTATGAAGATACCAATCGCCGTGTGGCATTGGCCGAAGCGAGAGGCTTCCGTTTTGTGGGAGCAGGTGTTTCCGGCGGTGAAGAGGGTGCATTGAATGGAGCTTCTATCATGCCGGGCGGTTCGGTAAGCGCCTGGGAAGAAGTGAAGCCTGTTTTGCAGAGTATTGCTGCCAAAGCATCCGACGGCACGCCTTGCTGCCAGTGGGTGGGACCGGCCGGTTCGGGACATTTTGTCAAGATGATTCATAATGGCATCGAATATGGCGATATGCAGCTTATTTCCGAAGCCTATTGGGTGATGAAGAACCTGCTGAAGCTGGATAACGGAGAAATGTCTTCGGTCTTTTCGCAATGGAATGAGGGCAAATTGCGTAGCTATCTTATTGAAATTACTGCTAATATCTTGCAGCATAAAGATAAGTCGGGCGGTTATCTGATAGATAAAATACTGGATACAGCCGGACAAAAAGGTACAGGCAAATGGTCGGTAATCAATGCTATGGAGCTTGGTATGCCGTTGGGGCTGATTGCTACGGCTGTTTTTGAACGCAGCTTGTCGGCTCAGAAAGAACTGCGGAAGTCGGCTGCCGGGCATTTTACCTGCCGGCGCACGGAGGTGGTATACAACAAATCCGAAATGGTAGGAGATATTTATTCGGCGCTTTATGCATCCAAACTGGTGTCTTATGCTCAAGGCTTTGCTGTATTGCAACGTGCTTCGGACTCTTTCGGATGGAACCTCGATTTGGCTTCCATTGCCCGTATGTGGCGTGGCGGTTGCATAATCCGCAGTATCTTCCTCAATGATATTGCAGCATCTTTCGAGGGGAATGAGAAACCGCAGCATCTTCTTCTTACTCCTTATTTCAGCAATGAGATGAAACAACTGCTCTCTGGCTGGAAACATCTGGTGGCACAGGCTATGAAAGAGGAACTTCCGGTTCCTGCATTTTCATCGGCATTGAATTATTTTTATTCACTCGTCTCCGCCAACTTACCGGCGAATATGATTCAGGCACAGCGCGATTATTTCGGAGCGCACACCTTTGAGCGTGTGGACGGACTGCGTGGGCAGTTCTTCCATGAAAACTGGACAGGACACGGCGGAGAAACGAAGTCGGGAACCTATAACGTGTAGTCTTTCTTTAGTGTGAAGATTACTGAAATTCCCCTACAAACATAAAGCTATGAGTAAATTTGTGATGATAATTTTCGGCGCTTCCGGTGACCTGACAAAGCGCAAGTTAATACCGGCATTATATAATCTGTACAAGGATAACCGCCTGCCGGAAGGTTTTGCTGTTTTAGGCATCGGACGTACCGGATACCGGGATGATACCTACCGTACTTATATACGGACGGAAATGGAACGTTTTGTGGCTTCGGAAGAACATGCCGGCGGACGTATGACTGATTTTTGCAATCATCTGTACTATCTTTCGCTTAATCCGGCCGAGGCTGCCGATTATGGAAATCTGGATGCCCGTCTCCGGGAACTGACGGGTGAGCAGGAGCCGGATGGCATGTTGTACTATCTGGCAACACCGCCGTCGCTGTATGGTGTGATTCCTCTTCATCTTAAGACTGCCCGCCTGAACCGTCCTCATACGCGTATCATCGTCGAGAAGCCTTTCGGTTATGATTTGGAATCTGCCCGTGAACTGAACCGTATCTATGCTTCCGTATTCGAGGAGCATCAGATTTACCGTATAGACCATTTCCTGGGTAAAGAGACTGCGCAGAACATTCTGGCTTTTCGTTTTGCCAATGGCATCTTCGAGCCGCTTTGGAACCGTAATTACATTGACTATGTAGAGATTACCGCAGTAGAGAATTTGGGTATCGAACAGCGTGGAGGGTTTTATGAAGGAACCGGAGCATTGCGTGATATGGTACAGAATCACCTCATTCAGTTGGTAGCGCTTACCGCGATGGAACCGCCGGCAGTTTTCAATGCCGATAATTTCCGCAACGAGGTGGTAAAAGTATATGAATCTCTCTCTCCCTTGACCGAAGAAGACCTGAACGAGCACATTGTCCGTGGGCAATATACCGCGTCTGCGACCAAGCCCGGTTATCGTGAAGAGAAGAACGTAGCTTCCGATTCCCGTACCGAAACTTATATTGCCATGAAAATAGGCATTGACAACTGGCGGTGGAGCGGCGTTCCTTTCTATATCCGTACCGGAAAACAGATGCCGACCAAGGTGACCGAAATCGTGGTACACTTCCGCGAGACACCTCATCAGATGTTCCGTTGTGAAGGCGGCCACTGCCCGCGTGCCAACAAACTGATTCTGCGTTTGCAGCCCAATGAGGGTATTGTGCTGAAGTTCGGAATGAAAGTTCCGGGACCGGGGTTTGATGTGAAACAGGTGATGATGGACTTCAGTTATTCCGATTTGGGCGGTCTGCCCGCCGGAGACGCGTATGCCCGTCTGATTGAAGACTGTATACAGGGAGACCAGACACTCTTTACCCGTAGCGATGCCGTAGATGCGTCATGGCGTTTTTTCAATCCTGTGCTGAAGTATTGGCAGGAACATCCGGATGCACCGCTTTACGGTTATCCCGTGGGAACGTGGGGACCTTTGGAAAGTGAAGCTATGATGCGCGAACATGGGGCCGAATGGACTAACCCGTGTAAGAATTTGACGAATACTGATGAGTATTGTGAATTATGAAAAGTTATGTATATCCTGCTGCAACCTCGACTGCACGTGCTCTTATCCGGTATATAATCGATATGATGAACCGGGAGCCGGAGCGGATTTTTTACCTTGCTTTCAGTGGAGGAACGACTCCTTCCCTTATGTTTGACATTTGGGCGCATGAGTTCAGAGAAGAGACTCCTTGGATGCGGATGCGGATTTTCTGGGTGGACGAACGTTGCGTATCCGTCAGCGACTCGGACAGTAATTACGGTACTATGCTGCGTTTGCTGCTGCAAGAGGTAGGCATGCCCGATGAATATGTATACCCCATTCATGGTGATTGCCGTAGTCCAGCGCAAGAGGCGAAACGTTATTCGGATTTGGTTTCCAGTACGGTTCCTTTGCGCCGGGGTTTCCCTACCTTTGACATAGTGCTGTTGGGAGCAGGTGATGACGGACATACTTCTTCCATTTTTCCCGGTCAGGAGTATCTGCTCTCTTCTTTTCATCCGTATGAAAAGAGCATAAATCCTTATAACGGGCAGCCGCGTATTGCCATGACGGGATGTCTGCTGTTCAGTGCCAGAAAGCTTATATTCTTGATAACGGGCAAGAACAAGACGGAAGTTGTTTATGACATTCTGAAATCGGGCGATACGGGTCCGGCTGCCTACGTGGCGCATCATGCCGCGGATGTGGACATCTTTACCGACATAGAAATTGACGGATAAGCGGTTATCCTTTTGAGGTTCCGCTTTCCAGTATGCTTACGATGGAGAAGAGTGTGAAGCAGATACCGCCCAATCCTGCCAGTACACGTGCCGGTACAAAGTAGACTTCGTGTATGCTTGCCATTTCAAAAAGGAAAGCAGACAGGAACAGACAGAGCAGTGCGGTAAATACGGGTATCAAGGGAATTCGGTTTGCCAGTTTGAAAGTGTTGCGCCATATTGCTGCCAGGAGTATGACTTTGCTTGAAATGCTGTAGCAAACCAATCCCAGGCCTATCATTATATACCCTATGGAAGATTCGGCAGGGTTCGGGTTTTTCAGTATCAGTAGCCCCCAAAGGATGCTGAGTGTTCCCATGGCAAGTACCATTACAGGCCACCATTTACGTTCTGCATGCGAGTAGCTGTTACGTATTTGGCGTACGATAGTTGCCACCAGTGCTACGAGGCTTGTACAGATGCAGGCTATTCCTGCCATGACATGCCCTGCTACATAATAGGCGTTGTGCACATCGCTTTTTGCAAGCAGAAGGAATGTCCATATCCAAGTGGCAAGTGCCAGCAATGCCGCAACAACTATAAGAAGCTTACCTTGTGTGCCGTTAAAGGCTTGTGGGAGCACATTGTTTTCCGTCGTTTGGGAATTGGCAGGTATAAGGGTGAACCGGGTGGAAGAAGTGGCGGTCGTTGCCACACAGGCAGTGATGAAAGCTACGCCGCAGATTACATGTCCGGCTACGAAATGACTGGCGGTGGCAGCTTCGCTGATATATTCCCAGCCGCAGATGAAAGTCAGTAGGGCAGCCAGATAGCCAAGCACGGGCAGAGCGTACCGGACAACCGTATTGTATGTGTGAATAATCTGCCGGATAATGGTAGCCGCTGTTGCAAACAAGGCAATGCAAATCATTCCTAATGACATTACTACCGGACCGGCAACGTTTTTTGCCGGGTCCGTTCCCATATCAAGTACAAAAGCTCCGTAACCAAAACAAAACAGGGCCATCAGCAGAGGGATGGTGCGAAAGAGAACACTGATTCCGTAATTCATAATTATTTTCTATTAAAGTTTTCCCCTCTAACAGCAGTATTATGACTTTGTTTCTCATTTTAAACTTTATTCATAGGATATAATACTTTGACAGTCCGGTTTAGGGTGCAAGGCGGTTTATCTCCCATTTTTCGGAGTTTGGACACGATAGGCCGGAAGCGGACTTTTCTTCGTGGAGAGTATATTCGAAACGGTCGTGCAGCCTGCTTTCCCGTCCCTGCCAGAATTCGAAGCGGGTGGGGGTGACGGCAAAACCGCCCCAGTTGTCGGGACGTGGTACGGTCTGTCCGGTCAGCCTGGCAGCTTCCTTTACAAAAGCGCGGATTATTTCCATCCGGCTGCTGATGACGTGACTTTGGGGGGATATTCTTGCGCCGATCCGGCTTTTGTAGGGTCGGGTGGAGAAGTAAGCGTCCGATTCTTGAGGAGTGCATTTCTCCGCTTTTCCTTCGATATGTACTTGTCTTTCCAGCTTATGCCAAACGAAAGAGAGGGAGATGTAGGGATTGGCTGTGAGTTGCCGTCCCTTACGGCTTTCGTAGTTGGTGAAGAAGATGAGTTTACCATTTTCCACGCCTTTCAGCAGTACGGTGCGGGTAGAGGGCCGTCCGTCCGATGAGACGGTGGCTACAATCATGGCGGTCGGTTCGTTCTCGCCGCAATGCAGGGCGTCGTTGAGCCAGCGGGCGAATTGCTCGAAGGGATTCTCTGAGATAGTATTCCGGGTGAGCTTGCCTTTTTTATATTCTTTTCGTATGTCCGAGAATTGGGAATTCATATAATTACTGTTTATTATTATAACAATGAAAGAGCGAAAGGGTTGAAATACGGATACGTTGACCGCTAAAAATATCTTTTTTTCTTCTTTTTTTATAATTGTAATGATAATTCTTCTCAGTTTCGTTATGTGTTTCCGTTCTATAGGACGATTTTATGTAAATAATGTTTATATTTGTACTTCAATTACAAACATTGTTTATATGAGCGACAGACAACAATTCATTATAGATTGCACATCTCTTATTCCTGTTATAGGAACTTTGGTTTTAATAAAAATAGCTAACGAACAAATGGTTACCATGGTTGCTGCTTATGTACTTTGTGGCGAACTTTTGGGTGTGTTGATCAGTAGGATATTGAGGTTATATTATATTGATGTGGCTTTCGTCTGGTTGGGTGGAATTATGCTTTGGCTGTGGTATTGGTTCGGAGTACAGCCCAGCTATATGGGGTGATAGAGCATCAGCTGCAAGTGTGGATAGGACGTCTTGTTATTCAAGTTATCAAATGGACAGACGATTAATCGGAAGAAGTTGATATTCATAAAATTAGTATTTAATAGGTCTATAATAAAAGCACTTCCAACGTTCGCTTACGGAGGAAGTGCTTTACACAAAAACTAAACTACTATTTAGCTGGATTATAAATATTTTTTTAGGTAACTATATACGACAATACCCTAAATCCCGTGGTAACAAAAACGTCTCATTTTCAGTTGGGTATTAAGAATTTTTAGGTTTTAAGACGTTTCTGCCATATCTTATACGAAGAACTCTGGAAAGATAGCTTGCGTGGCTCTTTTGCGGAGTTCTTTTCTTTATGGAAATGAACAGAGTTTATAGGGGAAAGAAACGGAGAAACTTAAAAAATCAGAAACGATAAACATTAGCAGATATAAATGCGTTATATTTGCAACGTTATAAAGAAAAAAGCTACCGTCATAGTGCCAAAATGATAGTAGCTTTGATAGGACTCATGACCTTGTTGCAGCAAGGTTTAAGTAAGAGCATTTCAACAATCACTTCGGGTATTGCTTGCCTTTGGAAGAATTTACCCTACTATTCATTGGTTGCAAATTGTTCAAATGGTCAGTACCACCAAGTGCTTGTACATCGTATTTCCATACTTGTCTTGCCTGTACAAATCAGGATTTTTGCCCCTTATGGTCTGACCTTTATCCCAAATTTGGTCAAGCCTTTCATCGGAATAATTCGCCATAACCTTTTCTTAAATTAGACATGTTAACTGTCCTTTCATACGGAAAGAACTCCGCCATCTTAATTATCAGGAAGATTGGTTGAAAACTGCCGTTATATCCGAGAAATGGATTTTAAGCACAACGGATGCCGATGACACTAATCGTCACTTTAACAATCGGTATGCCACGTTACTTTATCTGCCATTCTGTCTATTATTGTATTAAAAAGGATGACAGCATAGTGTCATTACTTTGCTACAGAGTTTATAAGGGAAAAAGAATAAACGCTATGGCAAAGATTTACAAAATGAATGGTGAAGTGTTAGACATAGAGCCAAAGAACGGACAAGATTTTCAGCTTGAAGAATTACAAACAATCGTAGGAGGTTTAATTCAGATTATCGAAATAAATGATACTGAGATAATGGTGATAAACGAAGAAGGAAAACTTGAAAATCTTCCTTTGAACGAACAAGCAACGGCTATTTATCAGAAACAAGTTTGCGAAGGTGATTTCATCGTAGGAGATGTATTGATTTGTAAAAATGAGGAAGTAAGATAAGGCAAAGTTTATAATAGAAAGGACGTATAAAGCCATATTCATTACCACCAAGAATTACGCCTTATATGGTCATACAAAGGATTGCAGTTATCTCCTTCTATATAGAGATTTGCACGTTTCAAACGAACAACAACCGCTTCTTGGGAAACATTAAATTTAGATGAAAGTGCTCCAATTACAACGTTACAATCTCGTATATTGCATGGTTGGCAATCGTGATAAAGCCTACCTGTTGTAATTCTATTTTCTCTAAAGAGTTTGTTTACCTCCATAGAGAATGGGGTATCAGGCATAAGAAGAAACGATGCAAAGGTATTAGCCTGATACTCCATTCTTCCATATGTAGATTTTCCTATGATTGTGTTTTTGTCGCTTTCTCTATCTTCAAATGAACGCAAATTTTCTATAATGGATGAGTGTAATGCAATGTGTCCTAATTCATGAGCAATAGTGAAATTTTGACGATGCTCGCTCAATACGGAATTAATAGTAATCACATGATCTTTGAAATCACACTTTCCTAAGCAATCATCTTGCATCTCTATAAAATCAAATTTGTAATTAGCTGCAATTAAAGAAAAACAGCGATTTATGAAGTTTTCTTTTATCATGTACTTGGTTTCTTGTAAGATTTCATTTACCCTTTTACGTATTTCATCATCTTCCATGAACGGTACATGTAAAGCATTTAGCATAGGAATACCATATTCTTGCAACAAATCCGAAATTGTAATAAACGAATTTCCACAATATGCTATTGGATAGTCAATAGAAGCCTCTCCCATTAAAACTTTGTGTTTGAATAGATTCTGTTCAAAACTGTTTATTTGTCTCCAAATGATGGTCTTCCAATCGTTATGTTCTGATAATACGACCAATGCGATGTTATCACTTTGAGCTAATGTAATTACTTGTGGCGTAAAACCTACTGATGAAATCATTATACCACGAACTCCTGAACGTGGATAATCGGCAAGATTTCCTACAAATTCACGATAAATAGAATTATCAATTTTTCTTTTGTGGTTCTTACATTCAACCACAAGAAGATTACTCCATCTTTTCTTGTCTGCGTTAGAATATATTTCTATGGTTATATCTGGGTTCAACATAATATCAGGAGCAGTTTTACTAGCATATTGCTTGTGTAAAAAAATCTCATTGTACCGTGATACACCAGGTATATCTTGGTTTTCAATAAGTTCTTTTAGTTTTGCAAAAACTAATTTTTCAAAAGAGTCTCCTTTGTGTTGATTGCTTAATTTTTTTGCCATAGGTTGTTCCTCGATTTTGTTAGTGCATTTTATTTCGTAAAAAAATCTTTCATACAACAAATTAATACGAGATATGTACACTCTAGTATCATAAAATCGTTATCCGGAAAATTGTCTGTACGTCATTTTAATGTGTGAGATTCAATAATTTTTTCATTATTAGGAAAATGAGGCTAGGAGCTCTATATGTTGTGTAATATAGTCAAGTGGTAATACTCTATCATTTCGATAGGAGTTTTGGCAATACCATATTATCGCCTCTTGTAGAGATTTTAGTGGTATAACCCTAGTTGACAGTAATAATTTGAAAGTATCTTTTGAACTATCATTGTTTTCAATTGTCTCTATCAACTCTTCTTTTTGATGTTCATTCATATCTAAATTATATGAAACAAGTAATCTGGCAGTTTCCCATACAATACGTCTAAATACTGTGTATCTGCTATATTCGTTTTCAATGAATATATTTCTCGGTAATGTTTCTTCTATATGATTTAACAATTCCTGTACAGACATGCTTTTACGGACTATTTGACTGTAAAAGTCGTTATCTGTCGAGCGAAAGTACATTAGAAATAAAATGACACTAGGGTTCACATATTGATTTTCTCTAAATGTTAAAAGTACAAGTCTTATATGTGCACATATTTTTTCCATCTGTCTCAAATTTAGATGCATATGTCCAAATAGAATATGAGCCATTTTTAAGAATTCTTCTTTTTCGTCTCCTTCCCGAAAATATTTACATCTTGATTTAGAGGCAAAGAAATCATCGAATCCATATACCTCATAAAGGTATGCTGTGAATTTATCTACATCAGGTTCGGGTAATTTATATTCTATGTCTATGAATCGTTTCAAGTATTCTTCGGCATTTAAGTTGTCACTTCCATAGTATCCGCATATAGAATGACATAATTGTGTTTTATCTATGGATAGAATAAACACAATGTTGGGAACAGAGAATAAATGTTTTACACGCTCTAATACTTTGACTGCAAAACGCGGATTACAGCGGTCTAATTCGTCAATTATAAAAATCAATGGTTTCCCATCTTGAGCGGTAAACTCAACCAGATTTTCAAGAGCTTTGCGGAACTCTTCCATTGACTGACATTGCTCAATAAAGTCATCAATTACTTTGTCAAATGAATCTGCTATTTTTTGAGTTGCTGATTCAATAACATCCACGACATCTTCACCTAAATATTTTTTTGTTAAGCCTTTGACTATAGATGGTAACATGCCTGTTGTCACTTTCCCTGCTGCAGCAGCAATTTTTGCAAATTTGGCTTTGGCATCATCGCCTTCCGCCATGTCACGAAACTGACTAATCAATCCTATAATGGGATCAGTAATAAAATCATGTTCCCAAACATTAAAATATAAAACATGAAAACATTGATTTATAAGACTTTGTTTCCACATTTTTACAAATGTAGTTTTCCCGCTTCCCCATTTACCATCAATTGCAAATACACAACCATGATTCTGACTGACAACCTTTGTTAAAATATCAGCATATTGTTGACGGTCAAGTTTACAATTCTTGAAAGGTTTTTCCTTATCTATGATGGGTTCAGGCAGTTTAGAAATCATAGTTATATTCAAAAATTATATTTGATTACAGAATAAGTTTGGAGTTGTTTGCATGTATAACCAACTTTGATATTCTTGTATTTCCTTTTGCGAAATTCCTATGCTAGAATAATCCACTGTTTTGGAAAGCTGATAAAGATTGATTCTCATTAATAATTCTCTGTTCACTATACGCTTTGCATCCATAAAACAGATATTTTGTATAAACCGTTTGAGCGGTTCACTTTGTAGAATAAAAAGAGTAAGTTTTGCATATTCAATCTTTTCAAAGCCTAACAGGTAGCAAGTATCGTCAACCATTACAGGTTTACCGGCAATGGGTTCTACTAAAGAAAACATCAAATCTGAATATAGAGCCGAAATTACTATCTTATATGGAGCAAAAGAATAGTCGCCTAATCCAAAAACGCTAAATCTTGGTTTATTCTTATATATGATGCTCTTTCTTCCGTCAAGATATGTGGCATGAGACAGAAGATAGGAATATGTTTTTGGAGCTCTTTCTTTTAGAACTGAGGTGTTTTCAGAAATATTAGTTTGAGGTAGTATCAGATATTTTCTAACGCCCTTCAATCCTTTCCCTATATCAGAACTTTTAAGTAGGGGAAAAACAGTGATGTCATCGACATCAACAACCTCTTTAAGTCCATTCTGATAGGTAGAATCATTCAAGGAGAGTTCCATGACTTTCGAGCAATCGTGTTTTATTCCAGAACGCCAAATCAGCGGAGATTGACCATCAAGGAAACTTGTTCGTCCGTAATCTTGAATATTGGAAACGAAAGCCTCATTTACCCATCCAAATGAATGGGTAATCCGTTTTGTATAAAAGTCATACGATATACATTCTTTCTGACAATCGTTTCCAATATGGCACTCAAATAAAGATGCCGGAACGGAAACGTTAAATTCCTTTTTGGCATCGAAAACGAGTTGTCTGACATCTTGTATACGACGAGGGTGGAAATGTTGTCTATGTATAATGCTTTTTACAACTGAGTTTTTTACAAGCAACGCTATATGAGTGTTGCCGTGATGTGAAAATGCGTCAATTATCTGATTACAGATACTCTCCGCAATATCAAAATTACCTTTGCCTGTGATAGCTTCTATCCCTTTTGTCTTATTTATGTTACCTTTTACGGGCAAATTCACACCGTCGTTTTTTCCCAAACCGCTATTTGTTACCTACGGTGGATTGCCTATAACCAAGATGTTTTGATCGGGATTTTGATTGGCTATTTCTCTAAAATCGAAATTAAACACATCGGCATTGTACAATTCATAGCTGACAATGAGATTGTTCTTTTGGTATTCTTGAAGTTTTTTTTCTGTTTGGTCGACATAACCTTTAAAAATCTCTACTCCATACACTTTCTTAACCGTTTCAAAAACATCTATGGCGGCTGCGAGGAAATTGCCGACACCACAAGTAGGTTCCACAACAATATCAGGGACAATACCTCTATTTTTTAAATACAGGCAAACGCTTTTGGCGAACTCATAGTTCGTCTGCCAATCGCCATAATTTTCCCGGATTGTGTCCTCTTTCTCTTTGGGAAACAATGGTTCTGATGTTTTATTCACTGTCATCCGAATATTTTACAATTTGGGTTATACCATCAACTGTTTCTGTCAAATTTACGATTCTTCTATATTGCAATCTCCATTGTAAAGCATTGGAAATAGTCAGATAACCAATTTTTGGCGGATTTTTTAGAATATCTTCTGCCATATTCATCAATGTTACCTCGTCAGAAGGAATCTGATGGTCGATCAAAAATGCAAAAATATCATCTGCATTGCCGTTGTTGGCAATGATATTCAAAATACCTGTTGTTGTCTGATAATCCGCTGTTCGAGATGATTCGATAAAAGAACAGGAAAGGAAATCCAGACTTCCTTTTTTGATTTTAGTGTCATCGTTCTTTTGGTAAACAAACACAATCAAGTTATAACCAAGTCCATAAATTTTCTGTTTGCTATCTTTAAACGGACAACTTGACTGAGGCTGTTTGATTGAAGTAACCTTGATGTCTGTATTTACAGAAGGCAAGTCAAGTCCGTTGGCAGAACTACCGACTGTCATATCATATTGTTGCTCCAAATATTCCTGAAACAGGTGTTCAACAAAAGTTTCAACAGCCTTTCCATCAGTGACACCAAATAGTTCAGTACGATAACGTCCACTTTCTTTTTCACAAAACTTTTTCGCTGCAATTTGAAGTTCTGCGATATTTAATGTTTTCTTAGTCATATTTCAAGATTTTATTTGCTTGGATTAATTAATTCACGGCGGTCTACCTCTAAAAGTTCAGCAATGCGTGTAAGTGTCATTAAGTCGGGTTGTTGAGCATTGGTACACCATTTTGAAACAGTCGAAGGCACTTTACCTAGTTTTTCCGCTAACCATTTACTGGTTCGTTTCTTTTCAACAAGGACTATTTTCAGTCTGTTTATGTATATAGTTGATTTATATGCAAAGATAGTGATTTATATTGAGAAAACTTCTGCTTTTCATGAAATTCTTAGTCCTTTTGCCTGACAATAGGAATATAAAACCTTTAAACATTTTGTTATAAACAGTTATATACAGTCATTCATCCCTTATGTCGGATGTAAAGGTAGCCAGCCTTATTGAATATGGAAAGGTCAAGCGGTAAACCGTTTGGGGCAGTTTTTTCCTCCTTCGGAGAGTAAACAGCCCCAAAAACTTTCCCCATTCATCGGCTTGGCTTAATACAGCATCCGGCAACGGAGATAAACGACTGACGAAATAGTAGAAAAATCAACTCAAATAAGAACATAGCATTTGTTTTTTAGGGAGATAAATTTTTAGTAGGAACAAATATGGCAAGCAGAAGACTGCACTCCCTCCAAAATAATAGCCTCCTTTCCCCATTTCCTCTCCTTCTTATGCATAGTTGAGTTATTGGCGCATTGCAGTACGGCACGTAAACTGAATCTACAAATGATAATGGAGTGGATGAATATCCGACAAAATATCGTCCCTTTGCAGAGGCTTAAGAGATAAGCCCAAATAGAAGTGGAATAACGGAAAGCAAATTGCACTGAAAAGAGAAGAAAACACTCCAATTGGTACTTCAACTGGGTTAAAAAAACAATAAAAGCGTTAAATCTTCATCCTTTAGAATGTACCGTTAAAGTTTACGACCATATTTCTGACTTATTACTCACAAACCATTGAGCAATAACTGGTTGCAAATACAGTAATTGATTTTTTGTATGTCAAATGTTTTAGATTTTATAAAAAGAATGAGAAGGGGCAAAATACAATAGATGCTGTTGCTTTAAATGATAGAGAGCATTTTGTAAATCCTAGATCGGAGATTGGCTTTAAAATTGCTGATGCATTGGAAGCTCATTTTACTCTAATAAAATTAGCAGATACTATCATTAAGAAAAGAAATGCGGTTAATAAAATCAAAAACACATTGAGGGATTGTGGTTCTAAGTATGTGTATGCAGCTGTATTATCAACTTTTGTGTTATATGAACTTCCAGTTTACAAAGCCATAGAATGCTTTCTTAAAAAAGAAAAATTATGGGATAATGAATTGGATAGTATAAAAAATGAACTTGTAGCTATTTCGTTACCAGAGTAATGGGAAATATATTTTAAATCATATTTGTGTAAATGAAAACGGGATTCAGTTATAATTTCTTTCATATCGGCACAATAAAATATTTATAAGAAAGTAAATATTAAGATGACAAAATGGGATGTTCAATAAATGTCCTTGAAATCTATACAGGCAATCATGCACTGGGCGGAAACAGCACAGTTACCGAAAGAGGTAGTATT
>ERZ773224.3296-NODE-3296-length-14649-cov-5.529190_pt1 | contig 14649 bp, 9 predicted proteins | sample MGYA00580526_ERZ773224 | MGnify/ENA primary metagenome ERZ773224 (study PRJEB29015, sample SAMEA2737743) | human gut metagenome | biome: human gut; feature: human-associated habitat; material: faeces | place: China | collected 2012 ... | reverse complement strand
CCCACCAGCTCATAAAGCTTCATGGCCTTGGGATCATTCAGGGCGAAGCCCTGCATGTCCGGATGGAGCTTAACGCCCTTCAGTCCCAGCTCCAGCAGATGCTCCACATCCCCCTTGGGATCTGGGCTGTCCGGATGCAGGGTGCCAAAGGACAGGCAACGCCCACCGCTGGCCGCCGCCTTTCGGGCCAGGAACTCATTGATGTGCTGTACTTGGTGTGGCACCGTGGCCGCAGAACACAAAACAGTCTTGGCAATGCCCGCCTCAGCCTGTGCCTGCAGCACATCATCCAAAGCTGCCGTCTGGTCGGGAATCTCCACTCCCCGGTGGACCTGGTAAAACCGGGCCACTGCATCGGAGGCTTTCTCCGCAATGGCGTGGGGGTATACATGGCAGTGAAAATCGAGAATTTGCATCACAGTCGTCAATTGCTCCTTACAAACGCTTGAGAATTTCCAGAAGATATCGCCACATCCGGGCTGTGGAGGCAATATTCAGCTTCTCCCGGCTGGTGTGGATGTCCGCCATCTCCGGGCCAAAGGACACGCAGTCCAACCCCGGCAGCTTGTCGGACAACAGACCGCACTCCAGCCCCGCGTGAATGGCCTGGATCTCCGGCTCCTTGCCGAACTGCTCCCGGTACACCGTGCACATCAGGTCCCGCAGGGGGGAATCCTTCCGGTACTCCCAGGCGGGATACTCCCCGTCCTGGCTGTAGGTGCCGTCCAGCATTCCGGCAAGCGCGCGCAGCTGCTCCAAAAGCTCCTTCTTCTCCGCATTCACGCTGCTGCGCACGGAGAAGGTGGCGCCGTCGTCGACGATTTCGATGTCGCTGCCCGTGATCAGATTCCAGCGGTTGCGCAGGTTCTCCAGCCCGATGCCGGTCGAAGGTTCGGGTTCGAGTTTGGGAACCTTGGGGTTCGACACCACGAGCAGCCCCTCTTCGGTGCGGACCGAGATGTGGAACGGCTTGGTGCGGGTGATCGAATTGTGCTTGACGGCATTGTCGATCAGCGGTTGCAGCGAGAAGGCCGGGAGTTTCCACCCGAGGTATTTCTCGTCGACGTCGATGTCGAAAAAGAGCTTGTCGGCGTAGCGTATCTTGAAAAGGTAGCTGTAAGCCTCCAGGAATTTCAGCTCCTCGTCGAGGGTCATCAGCATGCTCTGGCCGTTCTGGATGATGTAGCGGAACGTGTACGAAAGCTGGTCGATGTAGGTCAGGGCCTTCTGGTCGTGCTTCTCGCGCACGAGCATCGCCAGCGAGTTGAGCGAGTTGAAGAAGAAATGGGGGTTGATCTGCCCGACGAGCATGTTGTAACGCGTGGTGAGGTTTTCGTTCTTGAGCCGCTCGTTCTCGACGACGACGGCCTGCCGCTGGGAAATCAGCACGTAGATGCGCCCATAGAGCATCGACGCCACCACGGCGAACGAGCATTTGAGCAGCAGCATGTAGTCGAACATCCGCCCGCTCATAAAGTTCAGCCCGATGCGCCCCGTGTGCCACTCCGTGACGGGAGCCACGCAGTAGAGCGCAGCCGCCGCAACGCAGCACCACAGGCAGCGGCGCACGAAGCGCGACATGGAGTAGTTGCGCCTGACGGAGGTGAGGATCGAGAGCATGACGAACGACACGACGAGGTAGTAGAACAGTTGCAGGAGCAGTTCCGTCATCTTCGAAGGCCCGTTGTAAAGTTTGCTGTAATCGAACTCCGCGCCGTTGCGCGTGCGGATTTCCGCCAGCATCGGATGCGCCTTCTCGGAGCGCGGCGGCATCAGGTCCGCGACGATCCGGTCGCCGGGCGCGATCTCCAGCCACCGCATGCGCCGCGTGGGCACGTAGACGCTGTCGCCGTTCTCGTAAACCAGATACCCGTAGCCGTCGGGGTGGACCGAAAGCACGCCCTCGTCGGGCCGTTCGACGGCTCTCTGGTCGGAAGGGCGGGGCTGGCTGTCGCTGTTCAGGTCCACGAGCATCAGCAGCACGTAGGAGAAATTGACCACCAGGCTGATCGCCACGGCAACCAACAGGTTGAGCACCAGATCGGCGTATTTCGATTGCAGTTTCATATAGGGTAGTTATCGCTCTAACTAAAAATTACCGGATTTCGCTTCGGGCGGTCGTAGCCGCCGCCTACGGCGGCTCGGGTCTCTTCCGGGGAGGATCCGGAGCGGGACGGGCCTGCGAACGCGGTTTCCGGCCGCGTCCTGCCGTGCCGCACGGAAACCGGTCACTCTTCCGGCTCGCCGTACCAGGAGGCGTACAGCATATAGTCGTGGGCCGTGCGGCGGATGATCTCCTCGCGCTGCTCCGCAGTCACCTCCTTGACCTTTTTGGCCGGGACGCCCGCATAGACCGAGTTGGGTTCCAGCTGCGCGTTCGAGAGCACCAGCGCGTTGGCCGCGATGATGCACCCCGAGGGGATGCGGGCGTTGTCCAGAAGGGTGGCGCCCATGCCGATCAGGCAGTTGTCGCCGATCACCGCGCCGTGGATGATGGCGTTGTGGCCCACCGAGACGTCGTTGCCGATGATCGTCTGCGAAGGGTGCTTCGCCTTGTCGTAGATGGTGTGGAGCACCACGCCGTCCTGGATGTTCGTGCGGTCGCCGATGACGATCCGGTTCACGTCGCCCCGCAGCACGGCGTTGTACCAGATCGAGCAGTCGCGGCCGATGGTCACGTCGCCCAGAATGACGGCCGTTTCGGCCAGAAAGGTGTTCTCTCCGATCACAGGCTCATGCCCGCGGACTTTTCGTATAAGCGCCATATCTGAATTTCTGATTTTTAATTCTTAATTTCTCTTGGCTTCCTGCCACAGCTCCTCCATCGCGCCGAGCGACATCTCGTGAAGCGTATATCCTTTTGCCGCAGCGCGTTCCTCCATGTAATTGAAGCGTTGGATGAACTTCTTGTTCGTGCGTTCCAGCGCCGATTCGGGGTCCACGCCGTAGAGGCGGCAGGCGTTGACGAGCGCGAACAGCAGGTCGCCGAATTCGCCTTCGAGGTCGGTCTTGCTGCCCGATTTCATTTCGGCTTCCACTTCGCCCAGCTCCTCGCGGACCTTGTCCCAGACATCCTCCTTCTGCTCCCAGTCGAAACCCGCCCCGGCGGCCTTTTCGCCCATGCGGTAGGCCTTGACCATCGCCGGGAGCGAGCGCGGAACACCGCCCAGCGTGCCGCTCCGGCGGTTCTTCTTGCGGAGTTTCAGCGCCTCCCAGTTCTCCTTGACCTGGTCGGGCGTGTTGGCGTGAATGTCGCCGTAGACGTGAGGGTGGCGGTAGATCAGCTTGTCGCACAGCGCGTCGGCCACGTCGCCGAAATCGAACGCGCCCTCTTCCTCGCCCAGTTTCGAATAGAACACCACGTGCAGCAGCAGGTCGCCCAACTCCTCCTTGATGCCCTCCATATTGTGGTCGGTGATGGCATCGGCCAGTTCGTAAGTCTCCTCGATGGTGTTGCTGCGCAGCGAGTCGAATGTCTGCTCGCGGTCCCAGGGGCACTCGCGGCGCAGGGTGTTCATCACCTCCAAAAGACGGGCCGTGGCCTTCAGACGTTTATCTTCCATGTCGCAAATTATTTTTTCACACCGGGCGCAGAAGCGGAATCTGTCCGTGATTCGCCGCCGTCCGCCCGCTAAAACCGTGGTTTTACTCCGGCAAAGGTAGCACATTCGGCGGAAAAAAAGTAACTTTGCGGGAAACAAAATCCTCACGTCGCATGAAATTACGACTTCTGATCCTCTTGACGACAGCCCTTTGCGGCCTGTGCACCGCCGCGGCGCAACCCGCCCCGGAAAAGACGACGCCCCGCGAAGCGATCTTCACGTTCGGTCCCGGAACGACAATCTCCGCCGACCGCGAACTGGCCCCCCTGGCCGAATACGCCGCCGAATACCTCGGGTGCGGGGTCCGCAACGGCATGGCGGGGGAAGGCTCCGTCGTGCTGACGCTCGACGCCCCGGACGGGGAGCCGTCGGAGGCTTACACCCTCGACATCACGCCCGACCACATCCAGATCGGAAGTTCCACCTGCGGCGGGGTTTTCAACGGACTGCAACAACTGTTCCGGCTGCTGCCGCCCGAAGTCTACGCCCGCAGGGGGATCGCCCCGGGAACCGGCATCGCCTGCGTCAGGATCGAGGACAAGCCGCGGTTCGGCTATCGGGGGATGATGCTCGACGTGGCGCGGACGTGGATCGGAATGGATGAAGTGAAACGTTATATAAACCTGTTTTCCTACCACAATATCAACAAATTGCATCTTCATCTTTCGGACGACGAGGGGTGGCGCATCGAGATCCTTTCGCACCCCGAGCTGACCGAGATCGGCGGCTTCCGCGGCGGCGACTCGCCCGTGAGACCCGTATACGGCAAGTGGTCAGAGAAATACGGAGGTTACTTCAAGCAAAGCGAGATGCGCGAGCTGATCCGTTACGCCGCCCTGCGGAATATCGAGATCATTCCCGAAATCGACCTGCCGGGCCACAGCCGCAACATCGCGTCGGTGCATCCCGAAATCCGCTGCAACTATCCGCCCGACACCGTGTCGACCAACGGTTACGACTACCGTTCGGCATGGTGCGTGGCCCGGGAGGAGAATTACGCGCTGCTGGGCGACATTCTGGGCGAACTGTGCGAGCTGTTCCCCTCGGAGTACATCCACGTGGGCGGCGACGAGGTCGACATGTCGCAGTGGGAGCGGTGTCCCGACTGCCGGGCGCTGATGAAACGGGAGGGGATGACCGACCCGCACCGGCTGGAGGACCTCTTCATGGAGCGCATGGCCGCAATCCTCCGTTCGCACGGCAAACGGCCCGCCGTGTGGAACGAGGCCGTGCGCACGGGAGCCTTCGCCCGGGAGTGCCGCGTGCACGGCTGGGAGAGCGTCAAGGCCTGTCTCGACGCCACGGCGAAGGGTTACCGCACCGTCGTGATGCCGGGCCAGTACTTCTATTTCGACATGCGCCAGTCGCCCCGCGAGGACGGGCACGACTGGGCGGCGATCTTCGACGCCAAAAAGGTCTACGGCTTCGGCTTCACGGAGTTCAGCCCCGAACAGATGCGCAACGTCGAGGGGTTGCAGGGGGCGTTTTTCAGCGAAGCCTACGTCTCGCACGAGCCGGAAAAGCCCGACTACCTCGACTATATGCTCTTTCCGCGCGTCTGCGCCCTCGCACGCATCGCCTGGAGCGGCAACGCCGAAGGGTGGGACGCCTATTACGAGGAGTTGAAAGGAAAACATTACGACCGGATGGCGGCCATGGGCATCCGGTTCCGGCTCTTCCCGCCGAAGGTCGGCTACGGCGACGGCGCGTTCACCGCTTCGGCGGACGACGGCTCCGCGATTTACTACCTTATGGACGGCTCTCCGGAAGAACACCCTTACACGGCTCCGGTCCGCACCGGGAAACCGCATCTCTACCGCTTCTATTCGCGCTACGGCACCGCCCGCAGCCCCTACGTGGCCGACAAGTCTCGCTGGCGGACCATTACGCCCGCCGTGGCGATCACGACCTCGATGGGCGAGAGCGCGAAGTTCCCCTATGCCAACGCCGAGAGCTACAAGGGCCTTTCGCGTACGCGCCGCGCCTGCCGGCAGCAGGATTGGATACGCTACACGTTCAGCGAGCCGGTGAGGTGCCGCGAAATGTATTTGCAGACGGGAAACCGCCAGCTGCCGAAGACGATCGTGACGACGGGTTACGCCGAAGTGTCGTACGACGGCGCGACGTTCGAGCGGGCGGGAGAGTTGGAGATGGGAAGCATCACGCTGCGCCCCGGGCGTCCGGTGAAGGCCGTGCGGATCGTCTCGACGTGCGACGACAACGGCACGCCCTACGTCACAATCCAGCCGCCGCAGGTGAAACCGGCGCTGTAAGCGTCAGTTCCGGGCTGCGGTTTTGAAGGCGAAGCGGAAAAAGAGGTATTGCGCGAGGTAGTAGGTGGTCATAACGATCCAGGTCCGGGCCGGAACCGGTCCGATGAAGCGGTTCCAGGCGATCACCGCGTCGGAAAAGACGAACAGCAGGGCCGCACACCTGAATCCGGCGGCGCATGCCCCGTCGTACTGGAGCGCGCTATAAAGCATTGCGGCGATGACCAGCCCGTAGACGGCGACGCCGATGCGTTCGGCCGGAAACGGGGCCTCGGGGACGATGGCGGCGAAAAGGAAGACGAGCAGCGGGACGGTGACGGCCAGCGAAACCGCACGGAGCCTGCGCCGCGCCCGGGGCAGGAACCAGCACACATAGGCGACATGCGCCAGCGCGAAGAAGGCCATCTGGGGAATGAACAGCCCCCTGGCGCCCACGGCATCCCCGGCGGCGGAAAACAGGAAGGCGAACCCGAACGGGAGCAGTTCCCGGCGCCGCGACAGGAAGGTCGCCAGGGACAGCAGCAGGACGGGCCAGGCGACCTTATAGGGAAGCGCGGCGGCTTTGGTAAAGAACAGCACGGCTCCCGCAACGAAGAACAGGGTCGTCCACGCAAATATTCTGGAAAATCGTCGCATCGGCGTATTTTAAGGAAGACCGCCCGGCTCCGATGGGGCCGGGCGGTCTTTCGGTTGCTGAAATTTCGTCAGGCCCGGACCTGCGCGCCGCATTTCTGCTCGAACTGCCGGGTGAGGTTCGCCATCACACGCTCAATGGTCCGCTCGTCCAGCGTGCGGGTCTTGTCCTCCAGAATGAAGCTCAAAGCGTAGGATTTCTTGCCCTCGGGAAGCTTGTCGCCCTCGTAGACATCGAACAGCGAGACGCTTTTCAGCAGCTTGCGCTCGGCGGCGAAGGCTGCGTCGCGCAGCGAGGAGAAGGTCACGGACTTGTCCACCAGCAGCGCCAGATCGCGTCTGACCTCGGGGAATTTCGACAGTTCCCCGGCGGCAATCTTCAGCTTCTTCGTGGATTTCGCAAGGGCCTCGAAATTCATCTCCAGATAGTACACATCCTGCTTGACATCGGTACGGCGGCGGATTGCGGCGGCCACGGAGCCGATCTGCAACAACTGTTTGCCATTGAGCGACAGCGTGAGGCCCTCGCTGAAAAGATCGCTTTCGAGCGTCTCGGCCTTCAGCGCGTAGATGTCGACGCCGAAGCGGCGGAGCAGTTTCTCGGCGACTGCGCGCAGGGTGAAGAACGACGCCTTCACGGGCTTCGCATTCCACGACTGCGGCGTCGAGACGCCCGTGACGGCGATGGCGAGGCGGTACTCCTCGGAGTAGGCCGCCAGGCGGTTTTCGTCCGTGCGCTTCGACTCGTCGTAGAAATAGCAGTTGCCGAACTCGTAGAGGCAGAGATCGCCGTTGCGGCGGTTGGCGTTCAGACCGACGGCCTCCAGCATGTTGAACAGCAGCGTCTGGCGCATCACGTTCAGGTCGGCGCTCAACGGGTTGAGAATGCGCACGCAACGCTCGGCGGGGCAGGAGGTCAGGCCCTCGTAATAGGCGGCTTTCGTCAGCGAGTTGGACATGATCTCGGTAAACCCGTTGGCCGTGAGGAAATCGGCCGCGAGGTTCATCAGACGGTTGCGGTCGGGTTTCGGCGCATAGGAGAGCGTCGAACGGACCTGCGTGGGGATTTCGACGTTGTTGTAGCCGTAGATGCGCAGGATGTCCTCCACGAGGTCGGCTTCGCGCTGCACGTCGACACGGTAGGGCGGCACGGCGACCGTCAGCACGCCGTCTTTCTCGGCGAGGATCTTCACCTCCAGCGCCGCGATGATCGTGCGGACGACCGTTTCGGGAATCTCCTTGCCGATCAGCGCGTTGACCCTTGCCAACGAGATGTCGAAGACGAAATCCCCGATCGGCTCCGGATAGATGTCCGTGATGCCGCTGGAGATCGTACCCCCGGCCAGCTCCTTCATCAGCAGGGCGGCGCGCTTGGCGGCGTAGACCTGCATGTTGGGGTCGATGCCGCGCTCGAAGCGGAACGAAGAGTCGGTATTCAGGCCGAAACGCTTGGCCGTCTTGCGTACCCACACGGGGTTGAAATAGGCGCTCTCGATAAATACGTCGGTCGTGGTGTCGCTCACGCCCGAGTCCAGTCCGCCGAAGACGCCGGCGATGCACATGGGACGCTCGGCCGAGCAGATCATCAGGTCCTTGTCCGTGAGTTTGCGCTCCACGCCGTCCAGCGTCACGAAGGGCGTGCCCTCGGCGCAGGTGCGGACCACGACTTCGCGGCCCTCGATCTTCGCGGCGTCGAAGGCGTGCAGGGGCTGGCCCAGCTCGAACAACACGAAATTGGTGATGTCGACCAGATTGTTCTTGGGATTGATGCCCGCGGCGCGCAGGCAGTTCTGCATCCACTCGGGCGACGGACCGATCTTGCAGCCCGTGACCGTAACGCCGGCATAGCGGGGCGCGGCCTCGGGATTTTCGACGCGGACCGCCACCTCCAGGTCGTGATTGTCGGGAGCGAAGGCCGAAACATCGGGCAGTTTCACTTCGGCATTTTCGCCGCGGCTCTTCAGGTAAGCGGCCAGATCGCGCGCCACGCCGATGTGCGAAGCGGCGTCCACACGGTTGGGCGTGAGTCCGATCTCGATCAGGTAGTCGTCCTCGACATGCAGGTATTCCCTGGCCTCCATGCCCACGGGGGCGTCGGCCGGAAGCTCCATGATGCCGTCGTGCGAAGACCCGATGCCCAGCTCGTCCTCGGCGCAGAGCATTCCGAGCGACTCCACGCCGCGGATCTTCGAACGTTTGATCTTGAACTCCTCGTCGCCGCCGTCGGGGTAGAGCACCGCGCCGACCGTGGCGCAGAGGACTTTCAATCCGGCCCGGCAGTTCGCGGCGCCGCAGACGATCTGCAACGGCTCGGCGGCTCCCACGTCCACCGCGGTGACGTGCAGGTGGTCCGAATCGGGGTGATCGGCACAGGTCACAACCTCGCCGACGACAACGCCCCGAAGGCCGCCTTTCACGGTTTCGATCTTCTCGAAGCCTTCGACTTCGAGGCCGATGTCCGTCAGGATTTCAGCGATCTTTTCGGCCGGAAGATCGGTCGCGATATAACGTTTGAGCCAGTTATACGAAATATTCATATCGTTAAGTTTTGAATTTGCGGATAATCATGCAAAAATATAAATTTTTCCGCAAAGTACGGTAAAAATTCCTTACATATATAGGTGTCGAAAATAATTCGTAAAAAATTTGCATTTTACGAACCGACCGCATATATTTGCAGAAACAAAGCTGAAAGATGATCCGCAATTTCAACATACAGGCATGGTGGTGGCGCTCGTTGACTCTCGTGAACAATGAGTGCGGAACCGCGCGTGTATAGTTGAACCCCGAAAAATACACAAGCCCGTTGTTTACGAAAAGTAAGCAGCGGGCTTTTTCTTTTGCACATTTCAAATTCAAAAACCGATACCCATTATGAAAACGAAAAAATTCTGCCTCACCGAAAAACAGATGCCCACGCAATGGTACAACATCGTAGCCGACATGCCCAACAAACCGCTCCCGCCGCTGCACCCCGGAACGAAAAAGCCCGTCACGAAGGAGCAGATGTCGGCGATCTTCGCCGAGGAACTGATCGACCAGGAGATGTCGACCGAGCGTTACATCGACATTCCCGAGGAGGTGCAGGAGATTTACAGGATATGGCGCCCGACGCCGCTCGTGCGCGCGACGGGGCTGGAAAAGGCCCTCGGAACGCCCGCGAAGATCTTTTTCAAGAACGAAAGCGTGTCGCCCGCGGGTTCGCACAAGCCCAACACCGCCGTGCCGCAGGCCTACTACAACTACAAACAGGGCATCAAGCACCTGACCACCGAGACCGGCGCCGGACAGTGGGGCGCGTCGATCGCCTTCGCGGCCAAGCACTTCGGCATCGACCTCCAGGTATTCATGGTCAAGGTCAGCTACGACCAGAAGCCCTACCGCCGCCTGATGATGAACACGTGGGGCGCGGAGTGCGTGGCGTCGCCCTCGACGCTGACCGAATCGGGCCGTGCGGCGCTGGAGCGCGATCCGCACTGTTCGGGAAGCCTCGGGCTGGCCATTTCCGAGGCCGTGGAGATGGCTTTGCGCCGTCCGGAAGACACGCGCTACTGCCTGGGAAGCGTGCTGAACCATGTGGTTCTGCACCAGACGGTCATCGGCCAGGAGGCCGTGACGCAGATGGAGATGGCCGACGCCGAGCCGGACATGGTGATCGGATGTTTCGGAGGCGGCAGCAACTTCGCGGGCATCGGCTTCCCGTTCCTGCGGAAGAATTTCGCCGAGGGGAAGAAGATACGCGTGATCGCCGTGGAGCCTGAAGGATGCCCGAAACTCACCCGCGGCGAATTCCAGTACGACTTCGGCGACGTGGCGGGATTCACGCCCCTGATCCCGATGTACACGCTGGGCCACGATTTTCAGCCGTCGGACATTCACGCCGGGGGATTGCGCTACCACGGAGCCGGCTCGATCGTCAGCCAGCTGATGAAGGACGGGCTGATCGAGGCGCAGGCCGTTCCGCAGCTCGAAACCTTCCGTGCGGGGCTGCTCTTCGCCCGCACCGAGGGTATCGTACCGGCTCCCGAATCGACCCACGCCATCGCCGCCGCCGTCCGCGAAGCGCTGCGCGCCAAGGAGGAGGGAGCGTCGAAGACGATTCTCTTCAACCTGTCGGGCCACGGCATGATCGATCTCTACGCCTACGAACAGTACTTCGCGGACAAGTTGCAGGACTACACCGTCACCGACGCCGAACTGCGACGCACGATCGACCAGCTCGACCGGATCATCAAATAACGCCCTGCGCCTCCTTCTCTCCGATTTCCGCCGGCCGACCGGCCGGTTCGAGTTCCCTCCGGCGGAGGGAACTCTTTTTTTGCCGGGACACCGTCAGGAAGGCCGCAGGGATTTTCGCCGCCTTCGTAAAAAAACTCCGAAAAAATTTGCATCTTCCGGACTTTTTCGTACTTTTGTTCCATACAGACGATTGAAGACATGCAGTCATTCGGTTTTGCATACAACTTTTTCAGCTTTTTCTATTTTAGCAGATAGAGAACGGGGTTGTATGGTCTGAATCGATTACGAAATGAATAACGTATGAATCCCGTTCCGCCGCGAACGGGATTTTTTATTGACACTACGGATGAAACAGGTTACCATTCAGGGCGAGCCGGGGTGTTTCCACGAAGAGGCCGCACGGCGCTATTTCGGCGACGAGCCGATCGAGATCGTCCCCTGCCGGACGTTCGAGGCGCAGTTCGAACGGATGCGGCACGAAGGATCGCTGCTGGGCATCGTCGCCATCGAAAATACCATCGCCGGCAGTCTGTTGCAGAATCACGAATTGTTGCGCCGCAGCGAATCGCAGATCATCGGCGAATGCAAACTGCGCATCTCGCACGTGCTGGCGGCCCTTCCCGGCCAACGGCTCGACGAGCTGAGCGAAGTCAACTCCCACCCGATCGCCCTGATGCAGTGCGGCGAATTCCTCAAAGCCCACCCGCAGCTCAAAGCCGTCGAGCGGGACGATACGGCGGGCAGCGCCGCCGAGATCGCCGAACGCCGTCTCACGGGACACGCCGCCATCTGCGGCCGGCTGGCGGCCGAACGCTACGGATTGGAGATTCTCGAAGAGGGTATCGAGACCAACAAACGCAACTTCACGCGCTTCCTGCTGCTGGCCGACCGCTACCACGCCGACCGCCACACGGGTTCCGCCCGCGCCGACAAGGCGTCGCTCGTATTCAGCCTGCCGCATACCCAGGGAAGCCTCTCCAAAGTACTGACCATCCTTTCGTTCTACGACATCAACCTCACCAAAATCCAGTCGATGCCCATTATCGGCTGCGAATGGGAGTACCGCTTCTACGTGGACGTATCCTTTGCGGACTACACCCGTTACCGGCAGTCGATCGACGCGATCACCCCTTTGACCAAAGATTTCAAAATTCTGGGCGAATACGCCGCATTCAACGAATAAATACCCCGATAAAATTATGGAAATGAACGATCTGCAACCCATCATACTTCCCGGCATCCCGGCCAGGCGGCCGCTTGTAATCGCCGGCCCGTGCAGTGCCGAAACCGAAGAGCAGGTGCTCGCGGCCGCCCGCGCGCTCGCCGCGCAGGAGGTGAAGATCTTCCGCGCCGGCATCTGGAAACCCCGCACCAAGCCCGGCGGATTCGAGGGAGTGGGGGTCGAAGGACTGCGCTGGCTGCAACGTGTCAAGGCCGAAACCGGCATGTACGTCTCGACCGAAGTGGCCACCGAGCGCCACGTCTTCGAAGCGCTCAAAGCGGGGGTCGACCTGCTGTGGATCGGTGCCCGCACCTCGGCCAATCCTTTCGCCATGCAAGAACTGGCAGGAGCGCTGCGCGGCGTGGACATTCCGGTGCTGGTCAAGAATCCGGTCAATCCCGATCTCGAACTCTGGATCGGCGCCATCGAACGTCTCTACAACGCCGGCCTCCGGCGGCTGGGAGCCATCCACCGCGGATTCAGCAGCTACGACCGCACGATCTACCGCAACCAGCCCCAGTGGCACATCCCGATCGAACTGCGCCGCCGGCTGCCGCAACTGCCGCTGCTGTGCGATCCGAGCCACATCGGCGGTAAACGCGAACTGATAGCGCCGCTTTCGCAGGAGGCCATGGACCTGGGCTTCGACGGGCTGATCGTCGAATCGCACTGCACCCCCGACGAGGCGTGGAGCGACAAACAACAGCAGGTGACCCCCGACGTGCTCTGCTTCATGCTGCATACGCTCGTCGTGCGCGAAACGACCCTGACCACCGAACCGCTGGCCGAACTGCGGCAGCAGATCGACCGGCTCGACGACGAACTGCTGGCACTCATGGCCAAGCGCATGCGCATCTCGCGCGAGATCGGGCAGTACAAGAAAGAGCACAGTATGCCGATCCTGCAAGCCAAGCGTTACGACGAAATCCTCAACAAACGCGGTGCACAGGCCGTCGAGCTGGGTATCAACCCCGAATTCGTCAAGACACTGCTGCAAGCCATCCACGAAGAGTCCGTCCACGAACAGGTCAAGGTCATCAACGGCTGACCCGCTCCCCGACCGGCGGAAACCCCTCCGCAGCAGAGGATATTCCCACGCAAAAACAGCCGGTCGGCAAACGGGGCGGAGCCGGATTCGTTCGGACTATGCCGAGGCGAGAAAACGAAGAATGAGATTCAACCTTATAACCCTAACTTTATGAATGAACCCAAACTCTCCCAACGCCTGCTGTCGCTCGACGCCCTGAGAGGCTTCGACATGCTCTTCATCATGGGCTTCGCAACGCTCGTCGTCAACGTCTGCCATCTCTTTCCGGGCGACGTATCGGCAGCCGTCGCCGAATCGATGAGCCATCCCGCATGGCACGGCTTCTCGCATCACGACACCATCTTCCCGCTCTTCCTCTTCATCGCGGGCATCTCCTATCCCTTTTCGCTCGCGAAGCAGCAATCGCTGGGGGCGACGCAGGGCGACCTCTACCGCAAGATTCTGAAACGGGGCGCACTGCTCATCCTCTTCGGACTGATCTACAACGGTCTCTTCCGGTTGGACTGGCCGATGCGCACGGCCAGCGTACTGGGCCGTATCGGCCTGGCGTGGGCACTCGCCGCGATACTGTTCCTCAACTTCCGCACCCGCACCCGCATCGGAATCGTCGGCGCGATCCTCGTCGGCTATTGGGCGCTGCTGGCCTTAGTCCCCGCTCCCGACGCTCCGGCGGGCGCCGACGTCTATTCGATGGAGGGAACGATCGTGGGCTACATCGACCGGCTGCTGCTGCCGGGCAAGCTCCACAACAAGATCTTCGATCCCGAGGGGCTGCTCTCCACAGTGCCGGCCGTCGCCACGGCGATGCTCGGAATGCTCACCGGAGAGTTCGTCCGCCTGTCCGAACAACGCCTCTCCGGCAACCGCAAGGCACTCTACATGGCGCTGGCCGCTGTCGCCTTCACGCTCGTCGGCATATTGTGGGATCTCAGCTTCCCGATCAACAAGAAGCTGTGGACCAGTTCGTTCGTCTGCGTCGTCGCGGGATACTCGCTCGGCATGTTCGCCCTCTTCTACTGGACCATCGACGTGAAAGGGTACAAGGGCTGGGTGCTGCCGTTCCAGGTGATCGGGCTCAACTCGATTACGATCTACATGGCGCAGCGCATCGTCGATTTCAAGGGGATCTCCGCTTTCTTTTTCGGCGGTCTGGCCGCGAAGATGCCGGAGGCGCTGGCACCGGTCGTCGCCAGCACGGGCTATCTGCTCGTCAGCTGGCTCTTCCTCTATTTCCTCTATAAAAAGCGGATTTTCCTGAAAGTCTGACCGCTGCCGTGCACAGCGAAAAGAGAGAGCTTGCGGCACTTCGTCGCAGGTTCTCTTTTCGTTTCGAAATGATCCCTCCGGAACGCAAAAACATCGGCCGGACTGAATCAGCCCGGCCGATGCCCCCTTACATAATTATCAACCTATATGCAAACTTGCCGAAGAAAGATTTCGGTTTTTCAACCCAAAACTTTCATGACGAAACAAATATAGAAACTAAAATTCAGATTACAAAATTTTCCACCGTATATTTACAAATAAAAGATTATTTTATCCGATTTCGAGACGAATTACCTTTCGAAACCGCAAATCCGCGCCCTCCGAGCCGAAAAATCGCTGCCGGACTCGGTAACCGGAACGAAATCGTTA
>ERZ773224.3293-NODE-3293-length-14666-cov-17.069400_pt1 | contig 14666 bp, 19 predicted proteins | sample MGYA00580526_ERZ773224 | MGnify/ENA primary metagenome ERZ773224 (study PRJEB29015, sample SAMEA2737743) | human gut metagenome | biome: human gut; feature: human-associated habitat; material: faeces | place: China | collected 2012 ... | reverse complement strand
GTAGAGCGGGAAATATCCATCTGCGCGGCACACTGCTCGTGGGTTTGCTGCTCCAGGTCAACCAGCCGAATGACTTCGTACTCGTCCAGCGTCAGCAGGATCGGCTCGGCATCCTTACATTCTATGGGGCAGAATGTATCGACCCTGGGTGTGTCACAGATTCGGCGGCATCTTGACGGCCTCGGCATGCATACGCCCCCCTCTTTTCCGGTATATGCCGATTATATACTTTTTTCTGCGGAAAAGTCAATGCGTTTTTTCAAAGGATATCCTGCCGCCCGCCCGAAATGGGTACATGCAGAAAACATTTGACTTATGCAGTGCAAAATGATATGCTTAAATGTGTTCTGCCGTGTTATATCGCCGGTTTCCGGATGAATGATAGAAAGTGAGACCTATTTGTCTTATGGCACGATTTTTTGTCGGTCCCTTGGTGGGCCGCATTACTGATACAACTGAAGCCTTTTGGAACAGCCCTTACTACTTCCCTGTGACCCTGGCTGTCACAGCCGTATCCATGCTCACGGGGAATGTGGTGCCGTCTACAGTGGCACTGGCGCTCCTGTGCGGGTGGATGCTGATGTTCTGCCGGGATATTCTGGCGGCGGCGACGCCGTTTCTGATGGTCTTTCTGCTGTCCACGGTGAAATATGATTCCCTGGCGGTTTTCCTACCCTGTGCGCCTTTGGCGGTGCTGCCCATCGGCGGGCTGCTGGTGCATTTTCTCCGGTGGCGGGCGCCCATCACGGTGGGGCGCAGCGGGCCGGGGCTGGCGGCGGTGACCATTGCCACGCTGCTGGGCGGCCTGGGCACCATCCCCGCCAAGGAGTACTTTTCCCCCCTGTCGCTGTACTACACCCTGGGATTGGGCCTGGGGCTGCTGGTAACCTATGTGCTGCTGCGCTCTGATTTGGCTGCGCCCAGGCTGTACGACCTGCTGCAGCGGCTTATGCAGATGCTGTACACTCTGGGCCTGGCCATGGTGCTGGCCATCGGCTGCTTTTACATGGGCCACTGGGCGGAATTTGCAAAAAGCTGGGAGATCCCGCCTATTCTCTTCCGGAACTTTGCGGCCACCGTTTTAGTATCCACTCTGCCGGCAGCCTTCTACATGGCACGGCGCAGCCGGCTGCACCTGATGGGTGTGCTGCTGTGGGCCCTGGCGCTCTTTTTCACTGGCAGCCGCACGGCACTTCTATTCGGCTCGGTGATGCTGCTGCTGGGTATGCTGTACCTGGTGCGGTGGAAAAAGCTGCCGCTGTGGATTTTCTTTGCCGTGCTGGTGACCGCCGCTGTGGCGGTGCTGCTGTTCGGCCAGCAGATCTATGAGCTTTTCTTCGGATGCCGGGGGGATATGGATTTCATTAACCCCCACGAGTCCCGATGGGCTCTGCTGACCCGAGGACTACAGGACTTTCTGCACCACCCTGTGTTTGGCGTTGGTTTGGGCAATCAGAAAAACCACGATATCTTTACCGGTGTACCGGGCAGCATGGTGTTTTACCACAACTCCCTGCTGCAGATTCTTGGCAGCATGGGCCTGATGGGCTTGGCGGCCTACGGTACGCTGCTGTGGGGGCGGGTGCGCCTGCTGCTGCGCGGCGGTGAGGCGGCCCACTTAGTCGGGCTGTTCTATCTGGGCATGCAGCTGACGTCCTTGACCAATCCGGGGCTATTCTGCCCCCTGCCCAGCGCGATGCTGACGGTGCTGGTCTTTGCCGTGCTGGAGCGGTACATGGATGACCCCGCTTACCTGCCGGGCAGGACAATACGCTGAATGGCTTGGAAAGCATCCCGCCCGGGGTGCTTTCCTGTTTTTTTCAATACAAAGGAGTGGGAAACCTATGAAAAAGATCAGCCCCCGGGTCAAGGGGATCGTGTGTATACTGTTTGCCGCCTTCGGTTTTTCCATGATGTCGGTATTCATCCGGCTGGCCGGGGATGTGCCTACGGCGGAAAAGGCCTTCTTCCGCAACATTGTAGCCTTGGCCATGGTGGGCGTTCTGCTGGCGGTGAAGCGGGTGCCGCTGAAGCCGGAAAAGGGCAGCTGGCCGTTCATCACCGGCCGGGCGGTGTTTGGCACCATCGGGCTGCTGCTGAACTTTTACGCCGTGGACCACCTGGTGCTGGCGGACGCCAATATGCTCAACAAGCTCTCGCCCTTTTTTGCCATCATCTTCTCTGTGCTCCTGCTGCGGGAAAAGCCAACCGCCGTACAGATCGGCGGCGTGCTGACGGCTCTGCTGGGCAGCGTGCTTATCATCAAGCCGGGCTTTGAGGGTGCGCCCTTTGTGCCGTCCTTGGCAGGCTTCATCAGCGGCGCAGCGGCGGGCTTGGCCTACACCTTTGTCCGCAAGCTGGGTGCCCGGGGCGAAAACAGCCTGCGGATCGTGTTCTACTTCTCCCTGTTTTCAACCCTCTTGACCCTGCCGTTCTTCCTGGTCAGCCCCGTGCAGCTGACAGGGCATCAGCTGCTGATGCTGCTGTTGTGTGGATGCAGCGCCTGCGTGGGGCAGTTTGGCATCACTCAGGCCTATCTCCTGGCCCCGGCCAAGGAGATAAGCGTCTACGACTACTCCCAGATCCTCTTTGCCGCAGGCCTTGGCTACCTATTCTTCCGGCAGATCCCGGATGGCTGGAGCATGGTGGGCTATATTCTCATCTGCGGCGCGGGCGTGGGAATGTTCCTCTACAACAAGCGCAGAGATGCTGAACACGACAGCAAATAACATCAGGAGGGCACACTATGAGTAAGTACATTTTGATCCCGGACTCTTTCAAGGGCTCCCTGTCCTCGGGGGAGATATGCGGCATCCTGGGCCGAGAGATCCGGGCCCTGGAGCCGGAGGCGGAGATCTGCTCCATTCCCGTGGCAGACGGCGGAGAGGGCACGGTGGACGCCTTCCTGGCCGCCCTGGGCGGAGAAAAGATCCCGGTTTCCTGCCGGGATCCCTATGGCCGGGCCATCACCGCCTGCTACGGCCTTTTGCCGGACGGCGGCACCGCCGTGATAGAAATGGCTGCGGCGGCGGGCCTGCCCCTGGTAGGCGATGACCGCCGGGTGGCGGACGCCACCACATACGGCGTCGGGCAGCTGATGGCCCACGCCCTGGAGCGCGGCGCAAAGAGGATCGTCCTGGGCTTGGGCGGCAGCGCTACCAACGACGGCGGCTGCGGCGCGGCGGCGGCCCTGGGTGTTGAATTTTTGGATCAGGCGGACCGGGCCTTTGTCCCCGTGGGCGGGACCCTGCACCGCATCGCCCACATCCGCACAGACGGACTTATGCCCCGGCTGCGGGAGGCGGAGGTCATTGCCATGTGCGACATTGACAATCCCCTGTGTGGAGAAAACGGCGCAGCGGCTGTATTCGGCCCGCAAAAGGGCGCTGATGCGCAGGCTGTCCGTCTGCTGGATGACGGCCTGCGTCACCTGGCGGAGGTTATCGAAAGAGATCTGGGCGGCGACCTGCTGGCCCTGCCAGGCGGCGGTGCGGCCGGAGGCTTTGGCGCGGGAAGCGCCGCCTTTTTGGGAGCTAAGCTGCAAATGGGTATTGAGACGGTGCTGGAACTGGTGGATTTTGACCGGCTGGCGGCGGATGCGGACCTGGTCATCACCGGCGAGGGACGGCTGGACAGCCAGAGTCTCCGGGGCAAGGTGGTCATAGGCGTTGCTCGCCGGGCCAAAAGGCTGGGCGTACCGGTGGCAGCGCTGGTAGGCAGCTGCGAGCTGCCCGCCGCCGCAGTCTATGAGGCCGGTGTGAGCGGCATCTTCCCCATCCACCCACAGCTGATGCCTCTGTCGGAGGCCATGGCGCACACCCGAGAGCACCTGGCATTTACCGCCGGAAACATGCTTCGATTTGCCGCGGCGGTGAGAAAAAACCGACAAGGCGGTTGCTATTTCCATTAATTTCCTATATACTGTATGCAATTATAAGAAGGGGGAACAATCTATGCGTCCCGACGGTACCCGCGTGAAAAACCTGCCGCCCCTGGTGGCGGCCATTCCCTACATCATGCCCAAGCGGTATGACGCCTGGAATACTATTACAGAAAACATTGACGAGGAGGTCATTAAGGAGTTCATCCGCGACCAGCGGCGCCAGGGGGTGCGGCTCAACCACATGAGCGTGATCATCTCCGCCTATTACAAGGCCTCCCTGGAGAATCCCAAGCTGAACTACTTTGTGATGAACCGCAAAATTTACAAGCGCAACCACTTCTGCGTGTCATTCGTCATCATGAAAAAGCTGGCGGACGGCTCCCCCAGCGAAACCACGCTGAAGGTCTATCTGGAGCCGGAGGACACGGTGTTCACCGTGAACGAGAAGATCAAGAGCGCTATCGCCGCCAACGAAAAAACAGAGCAGAGCAACAGCACCGACCATTTTGCCCGGTTCATGTTCTCCGTGCCGGGGCTGCCCCGGTTTGTGGTGGGCCTGGCCTATTTCCTGGATAAGCACGGGCTGCTGCCCCGGAAGGTCATCGACCTCTCCCCTTTCCACACCAGCCTGTTTATCACCAACCTGGCCTCCATCAAGACCAGCTTCATCCATCACCACTGTTACGAATTCGGCACCACCAGCGTGTTCGTGTGCATGGGCAAGCCCGTGCCCAACTACATGGCCGGGGACCTGAGCCGGAAGATGATGCCTCTGGGCATCGTCATGGACGAGCGCATCTGCACCGGCTATGAGTATGCTGCCTTCTGCCACGATTTTCGGCGGATTATCCGCAAGCCTGAGGTGCTGACGGCGCCCTTCAATACCCCGGTGCAGACGGCTGCGACGGCGCAGTAATAAGGGCTGGCCGCCAGCAGCTGCGGCAGATCACCCGAGGCGTTCAAAATCCATCATAAGCATAACAAATAGGAGTTCTCGCAGATGCGAGAACTCCTATTGCTGTTTTTGATTGCCGCTGCGCTGTATACCCGGGCTTCTGTTTTCTATTAAAAAAACGCTCTGCCAATCAGCTTGGCCTGGCCATAGCCAACAGCAGAGCATCCAACGAGTCAAAATAGCCCCGGCGCAGGAGCCACTGCAATAGCTCTAATGCCGGGGAGATCCCAGCCCCCCATAGAAGGGCCTTTTTCACCGGTATTCTTTTGGAAAAATACCAGCCCAGGGGCCAAAACAGGCCGAAATTCAGCACACTCTGAAAAAGCATTTCCGGCTCCTTCAGGTCTGCAATGGATACCAGCGGGTTCCAAACAAATACGCTCTCCGCAGTCCGGCGGCAAACCGTGTCCGCCCTTATCATTCGATTGTAAGTGCATAGTAATACACGCCATATCCCGGAACAAGTCCTGCTATAACGGAAATGGCGACATCTTTTTTTGTAAAATTTTCTCCTACTTCAGCCGCAGAGGCGGGCGGACTCCGTCCAGGTGCCGTAACGGGCGGCCACGGCGCCCTGCCGGTCAACGGCCACGCCGGCGCAATGCACATCCCCCGGGAGCCACTGGGCACGCAGCAAGAATGGGCCCGTTACGGAAACGGTCTCCGTGCTGTCATAGGGGGAGCCGTTGGCACCGCGCTGGGTATAGGTCAGCTCGCAGCGGTCCAGGGTGCCGCTGCGGTTATCGCAGGCAACGATGACGAGGCTCTTTTGGGGCTTGCCGTCACCCTCACCGGTTTGATAGACCTTGAATACAGTGCCGTTGGCGCTGAGGGGCGTTGCACCCATGGGACGGAGATAGCTGCGGCCCAGCGCATTCTGCCGCTCCAAAAATGTCATAGAGGTCTCGCCGGTGGCGGCATTTTCCCAAATGGCATACAGGTAGCCCTTCTCCTGCTGCGTGACACAAATACGCACATCCTCCTGCCGGACGCCGGCGTACCGGGCGATGCCCTCCTCCGGGGCGCCGTGATACCAGCCGTGGAGCTGCAAAATACAGGCATACGCCACCAGGGCCAGCAGGCAGACGCACAGGGAGCCGGCCAGGATGAGCAAGGGCTTGAATCGAGCGTTCATATGGGGTCCTCCTTAGTTTTCTCTTTTAGGCAAGGGGTAAGTGCGCGGCTGCGAGTGCTTATATCGCCGGATGCTTCTATACAGCCCCACACCGCTGAGGGCGATCAAGAGGAGCGCACCCACCTGCTCCGCCGTGGACGGATCATCGGCGTAGGGCAGGTAGATCCCCCGGACGCGGAGAATCAAAAAGGCGGTATTTACCAGCAAGGCAAAGGCCGCAGCAAGCACGGCGCTCTTTCTTCCCGCAAAGCGGCCGAAATACAGGGCCGTGACCGCGTTGGTGAATGTACCGATCCCCACGCAGGAAACGGTGATGCTCCACAGGCTGCCCCAAAGGATCAGGACGGCCAGGAATGCATAGGCCGCGGCGCAGAAAGCCGCCGTGACCGTCTCTTTCTTACTCAGCTGCATAGCTCACCTCCCTTTGGGCACAAGGATACAGGGTCTGTTTCCTTTCTTTTTCATGGGGAACACGTTATTTCTTCGGATTTTTGGTCTCGCCATAGCCCATCTTTTTTATGAAGCTGCTCAAGTCCATCAGAATGCGCGTGGGAACAGCTACTCCCAAGGCAAATATGATTGCCTGGAGCTTAAACGGCATTTCGTAGTCCGTCACCCAGTAAAACCCGCAGATGGCCATCAGCAGATAGAGCATCACGCAGCCGAGAATAATCTGCTTCCTGTGCCAGGATGGGTCGTGGGTTCTCTCTTTCATGGCAGTACCTTCTTTCTGTATTATGTGTTTGGTTAAGCGGCGGGGTGGGGGCGCTGCCGGAGCAAAGGCTTGGGAACGGGCGGGGCAAAGCCCCTCTCATCTATGGAAGGTGGCTATGCACATTACTTTTCCGCTGCAATTTCTATAATCGCCGATATAAGCAGGGGGATAAGCCCCAGCCCCTCCAGAATCAATCCCAGTGTGCTGCTGCCGTAAAGTAAAAAAGATGCTCCCGCTATTACGAGGCCCAAATACAGCGCATGTCTTGCTTTCATAAAATCTTCTCCTTCTGAATGATTCATCCATGGTATATGGGGATACAGTTCTATTTTTTGTGGTTCTATTTTTAGCCGAATCCTAAAATCCGGCGAGTTCTCGCGGTCTCATGATTTCCATAGTCGGGCGGGGCAGGGAGCGTAGAAAGTCAGGGATCAGTGCCGGAAGCTGTTTTCGTAAATATCAATAAAGCGTGTGACAAATTCCGCTTGCTCCTGGGCCTGGGGCGTGCCGCCGGTTGGCGCCCAGCCGTTCATGGCGTAGGGAGAATAGGTATAGGGGGTGAGGGGCAGCATATGCAGCTCCTTTTGAATGAGCCAAATGCCCTGGCCGTAGTGCGCGCGCAGGGCCCGGAGGGCCTTGGCGGGGTTTTTGAACACGGCCCAGCCGTTTTCATCCGCGGCGATGGCAAAGGCATCGCCCTTTTCCAGGAACTGCGCCGTGTCCACCTGGCCCCGGCAGTTGCTGCCGCCGACCACATACGCCTGGGTGGCGGGGTACTTCACGGGACGCCAGGTGGCGAAAATCGCTGCCAGCAGCACCACGATGGCGGCCACAAGGGCCCATTTCCAATGCTTTTTCAGTGTTTTCATGGTAAAACTCCTTTCTGCATTGTGTGTTTGGTTAAGCGGCGGGGTGAGAGCCCTGCCGGGGCAAAGGCTTGGGAATGGGCGGGTCAGAGTTCCGCCCCTGCGCATAACAGGTCAGGAAGTGGTTTCGTTATTCTTGCGCTTCTTTTTAAAATAGGCTCGGAGCAGCTTGCAATACTCGATGGCGGCCAGGAGGAGAAAAATGCCGATAAAAAAGTATTCCATAAAAAACCAGGCGTAAAAATGATCCAGAATACGAGCGCATTGCAAGGCCGTATAAATACCCGCGGCACAGAGGAGCAGCTTGTCGGCTAATCTCATAAGGACCTCCTTTCATGTAACAATAGGTGTGTCCTCAAGGGAGCAATGCGAGGCATTGCTCCCTTGAAGCCCGGTTACTCCTTGATTGCCTCCAGAAGCAGCAGGAAAAGTCCCAGCACTGTCATAACTACCCCAAATATAGTAAATAATTCTCCGATACCCAGCAATGCACTTCCTGCTATTACGAGGCCTAAATAAAATGCAGGTTTTGCTTTCACGAAATCGCCTCCTTCTAATTTACATGCCCATCAATATTATGCGAGAGTGACAGTTGCCGAGTTTGAGCAGAAATCCCGCCCAAGGGTAGTCGAAAAATCAATGCCAGGATTTGTCGCAACAAGAGAAAGAGATATATTGGGAACTACATATGTGTGCGCATAATTACTATTAATTGTTGTTCTTTTGCCGCTGCCGACCACATACGCCTGGGTGGCGGGATACTTCACGGGACGCCATGTAGCAAAAATCGCTATCAGCAGCACCACGATGGCGGCCACAAGGGCCCATTTGAACTGCCCCAATTTGCCCCAAAGGGCCTTATTCATACGATGAATAACTCCGCAGTATTTTAACAGCATTTGTGATGATACCCGCCGGAAGGACGATAAACATCACCCGGATGTAGCTCATTGCGCTCTCTGAAATGGCGCAGCCCACAATAGGCTCATACAGCCAACACACTGTTACCAATAGAAGTAAGACGATAGAAATTCCAATGATATTCCGGAGGTTTTTACGGATGTCTGTGGCTCCACTTTTCACGGATAATCCCCCTTAGAAGAAGTAATTGTGGTAGTAATAAGTGGACGGGCCAAAAGCCTGGCCAGTACAATTCAGCGACGGATACATATATACGAAGACTTTATATAGCTTATCAATAGGCATCGAATCGTCATGAATATACCAATTCTCCATGTACGAAATATACTTGCAGTTTGCTGTCGCATGGTCAATAGCATATTGAACCAACTTCCCAACTTGGGTACTGATCACCGAATATAGTACCCCGCCCACTACCGTCGAGACCGCGCCGGGGAAAAACACAGTTGCCAACACCGTGCAAAGTGCAGCCGTAGTATAATCCGCTATTTTTTTCGCAAGATCATACCTGTTCTTTCGTACTATATGGTCGGAAGTATAAGGGCCAGAATCAAAACCTGGAGCAGGAGATGCCAAATATTCGTATGCTCTTGCTCTGGTCGTGGCCGTCTCGCGCGGAAATAGCTCTCCATCCACTTCAATTCCCTCAGGGAGATAGTTTACAACATCGTGCCGATCGCCCTCATATATATCTAACGTGACTATTTCAGATGTGTATTTAATTTTGATAAGGTTTTTTAGCGTATCAGAGATATTGTACTGATAGGTGAAGCTGCTGTCCTCATCAACAGAATCAATTGTCAGCATTGCTACATCAATCAATGTACGCCTAAAGGCTTTCATGTCCGCATTATAAATTTCAAGCTGCTCCGGGGTAAGGGACTCCTTCGTGATCTCGCAAGTGGAATCTTGCGCAAACACAGTGGTGCACAGGGATAGGCACATGGCAAGCGCCAGCACCAAAGAGGTCATACGTTTTTTCATAATGTCTATCCTTTCTGTTCAAATTTTTTCTGTGTTTCTTCCTGGGGGGACGCTTACGGGCAGGTTTTGGTGATAGGGGGAAGCTTTGTGGTCTCGCCGTTGACCGTGCAGGAAACCTTCAGCGTGTAGGTCTGTCCTCTCCGCACGGTGTGGGTCTTGGACATATCCAGTGTGTTTTTGTCTCTTCCTGTCCAAATCACCTCCGGAGCGGATCCACACCACAGCTCCATAGTGGCGCTGATGGATGCGCCAACTTCTGCATGGAAAAACTCGCAGGTCGCCGTTGTGCTCATAAAGTATAGCCTGGGTCCGGACTTGACTGCGCGGGTCTGCACCGCGTTGGCTGGGACCACCAGCGCCACGGCCATGAAACAGGCCATAAGCGCCGCCGCAAATCTTCTTTTCATCCTTTCCGCCTCCTTTCTCTCCGTTTTTTTGCGGGTCTGCATATATAACGGAAAAGGAACCTTAATTTGGACACTTACCATGAAATTTTTAGTTTTTTGTCGTTTTGTCCAAAACAATATGCTCAGCTATGTTGAAAATGCTGTCTCTGTCTATGTTGCCCGCAATTCCAAACATGATATTGGCCTCCTCATCCAGAATGACCAGCACATTGCCGTCCTTGTCGTCAGGCATTTGGTAGAAGTCTGCAGGACAGCCGTTGACCTCCGTATGGATGATGGTGCAGCCCTCCTCGGGAGTCACCACCGGAATTGAACTGTCATCCATGTAGCTATAATCAATTGAAAAGCCTTGTTCCGTTTCATTGTTGTAATAAAATGCGAAATACGAAAATTTATCGTAACGGTACTTCTCTTGCTCCATCCCCTCCGGGATCCATGTCGGCCGGTACAGGGGCAGAGGGGCTTGCGTCTGCTCCTTATAAAAGCGATAAATTATCCTGTTTTCCTGCTTTTCACGCACCCACTGCATGATGCCGGCTCTCGCCTGGGGGCTGACGGCCATGATCGCGCCAAGGGTCAAGGACGCGGTGAGCAGGATGGCGGCGGCATAACGCCCAGCGGTGCGCCCGGCCTTTTTCCAGCTGTATCTGCGGCGCAGCCTCCTCATTTTCTCAAGGAACAGCTCCGAAAACACATGTTGGCAGGCCGACGGGACGGGGAGGGACGAGAGCAGAGACTCCGCCGTCTGCGTCGCCGCGGCCTGCAGCGCCGCGTCATCAAAAAACGGTTGCTTTCCCATGGGGCTCATCCTCCTGTTCTAAAATTTTGCGCAGAGCCGCCTTGGCCCGGGTGAGCAGCTTCTGCACCGCGCCGGGCTTTCTGCCCAGCATGGGGGCGATCTCCCGGACGGTATAGCCGTGATAATACCGCAGGAGCAGCACCTCCCGATAGGCCGCCGGCAGCCGGGAGATGGCATCCGCCAGGCCGCCATCCCCCGGGAGGGGCAGCTCCACGCCTCGGGTGCTCTCCTCAAACGCCTCCGGACTGAGCCGGGAACGGCTGCGGAGTATGTCGATGGCTTTGCGCTCTGTTATGATAACGACGTAGGAGCGGGTTTTTGGACACCTGACTTCAGAAATTTTTTTTAAATTTTCTATTATGGACACAAATGCCTGGTGGACCGCGTCCTCCGCGTCCGCCTCCCCGGGCAAAATGCGCCGGGCTACGTAGAACATGAGTCCCCGATAGAGGGTATAGATCTGTTCAAACTTGTCCTTCTCCGAGGGGGATGGGAGCATCTGCAGATAAAGCATCACAAAATATCACCGCCTGTGTGAATCAGTATAACACAGGCGGCGGAATCAGGAAATAGTTTTCCACTATTTGCAGTATTTTTGTATGTTTTTTGCGCGCAAGGCCGCATTTTTTGTCATTTTCGGATAGTGTATGCCGCAAAAGCTGTCCTGAAAGCGGGCGGCGCAGGGGCTGCGGCACATTCCGGACAGGCGCCCCCGCTGCTGCGGAGCGGCGATAATGCCGCTGTACGGCAGGCCGCACTCTGCCGGCAGGGACGGCAAATACTAACCACTGGTGAATGGAAAGGTGAAACCTCCCGGTGTACAATGCTTATAATGCAGAGTTTTCTCATCATTTGAGGACGGTAAGACGCGGCTAAGAAGATATGGTGCGTCTTCCTCCACGATAGGGCGGCAGGAATCTGAAGGCAAGGAGATATTGTTATGAAATACGGTAAAATTTTGACAGCGTTCATGCTGGCTCTGGCCATGTGCCTGGGGCTAACCGCCTGCGGCGGCGATAATGGCGGCGACAGCAACGACAACAATGATTCCATCCAAACGCCCCCGCCCGTCATTGAGGGCGCCGCCTATGACAGCGCCGCTGATGCCTCCGCCTATGGCGAGTATTACGGCCTTTGGGAGGGTTCGAGCGGCGCCAAGTGTGATACCCTGGCGGTCAGCGCCACAGATGGCGGCATGTACTTCACCTTCTACAAGGACGGCGAGATCATGGCCAGCGGCTGCGCCCAAGTCATTGAGGAATACGACCAGCTGTACTTTTTTAATGAGCACGATGGCTGCGCCTATTTGGCCCGGGGCGGCGCCACCGAGCTGGCCATCGAATCCTTGGGTACCTACGCCATAAGCAGCTCCGGCAGCAACGGCGCAGACGAAGCCTTCGCCGACATCGCCGATGTGTGGTACCTGGATGGTGAAAAGGACGGCCTCAGCTGCATCGTCATCCTGTCCGATGGCCAGTGGGGCCTGGGGGAGCGCACTCAGGCCGGGGAGGACTTTGTCACCGTGGACCGCGGCCAGCTGGAGCAGGAGATGCATGGGCAGGCGGTGGGGCTGGTGCACCCGGAGGATGTGGCGTGGGTCAGCGAGCACGTGCGGCGGGCCCTGGCAGAAAACCAGGGGACCGTCTCTTTTGAGTACCGGATCGTCCGCCGGGACGGACGAAACGGAGGCCGGGGAAGAAGAGTGAGGAAGCGAAGCCGAATCGTTCATAAGCCGGATTTTGAGTGACGCGGTGAAGCGAGCAAAAAAAGTGCCCGTTTCACATCGCACGCTTCGCTTTTCGCCCTGTCCGGCCCGATCCGGCAGCCCGAACCGACGGAGAAAGGAGACCCGCCCCGGCAGAGCCGGATTCCGTTCCGAGCCGTACTCCGGACAGCCCGCCGGAACAATTTTTTCCGGGAGGCAATTATATATCTCGATGTATCAAGCGCATTCGCAACCGGAATCTTCATATCCGCGGTTCGCGGCTTGCAACCTCAGGCCGCGTGTCCGATCGGCCCCCTACCGTAAATCCCCTACGCCGGAGAGAACTTCATGCGGAAAAACCGGAAGCATCGAAAATCGAGGACCGGGACGTAAAACATATGCACCGAGGCACGGAAATCGGCGCAAACGATCTCTATGAAACAAGGGGATAAAAAGAAAACATAAAAGTCCAAAACAAGGAAAGACGGAGCGACACTACCAGCATACCCTAAACCCTCCCCGCGAGCGAGCAACGATGCGTAATCCGACCGCCGGCGGACGTTTCCCGGCAGGGTGTCGTCGGGTTCCGGCAGATCGCGCTCCGACCGAGAGCATACCGTCTTCTATCGCGCCGGTATCGTCGGCAAGACGACGGGCTGTTCCGGCTCTTCGGAGAGAAATTACAGACAAAAACGCCGCGACAAGCGATCCGACAATAGAACGGCCGACCGTGTCACGCCATGCCAAACGATCTGACACCCTGAGCAAGACCGGATCGAATGCGCAGACGCGGAGCGGAAAGACTCCGCCCGTTTCCGCCCCATGTCGCCGAGCGGTCAATCGCACCCGAACGCGTAGGCGAGCCGGACGAACAGATTGCGGCGGGCCGTGATATCGGAATTGAAGTTGACGACCGAGGGACGGCGATCGAAGATATTGTCCACGCCGAGGGTCAGCGTCATGCCCTCGGGCAGCGACGCATTGACCGCCGCGTTGCACACGGCGTATCCCTTATGACGGGCCGTATAGGTTCCGCTCCAATACTTCATGTTCTGCATCGACTGGAAGTCGAGATTCACGATCGGCATGAAGTCTTCGTAAGTCTTAGCCCCCACGTAGCGGACCGTCGCGTCGATGCCGATACGGCACTTGCGCACGTCGAAGCCGTAGTCGACCTGAAACACGGCCGTATGAGGACTCGGGAATATGTATTGGGTCGAGCTTTCGGGCGCATCGTCGCTCTGGTAGACATAGTTATAGTTGGCTCTCACGAAGAGGCCGGTCGTCACCCGCAGCGTGCCCATCAGCTCGAGACCGCTGAACTCGCTGCGCCGGATATTCTCGTACTGCAGGACGGTCGTCGTCCCTTCCATGTGCCCGCGCACGTCGATCTTGTTGCGGAAATAGCTGTTGTAGACCGTAGCCGACAGGTTCAGTCCGCTGCGGTTGTACTCGGCCGTCAGCGAAACGTAATGGTTGCTCTCGCTGCGCAGCCGGTCGTTGCCCCGGATGACGGAGGTCTGACCCGGAATCGGAACGGTGAAATCCATATACATCTCCTTGAGCGAGGGAGTCCTGTAACCTCTGGCGTAGTTGGCCCGAAGCGAGAAATCGCGATAAGCGTACTTGGCCGAGAGCTTCGGAGTTACGCTCCAGCCGAAATGATTGTTGTAATCGCCCCTCACGCCGACGACGAAACTGAGCGGCCGGCCGCTCAGAATCTCGTCCTGTACGTAGAGCGAACCGGTATTCATGCTTTTGCGGTCGTCGTAACCGGACGGGTTCATGTCGAACCGAAGCTGCTCGTTGACCCACTCTACCCCCGTAGTCAGCCGGTTCGCGCTGCCCGCGTCGAGCGTCCACAGCAGCCGGGGCACGTTGTAGGTGTGACGCTGTTTGGGGACCGTGACGCCCGACAGACTGTCCAGATCGCGGAAATACTCGTCCCGGACGTAGGAGAGGTAAATCTTGTTGCGCTCGTCGGGCGAGTGTTCCATCAGCGCCTTGACGTTATACCCGCTGTAGGATTCGTAGGTCCACGGCTTGCTGTTATTCGCCAGCGGATTCTCGTCGAGAATGCTGCCGTTGAAATCGAACCGTTTCTTGCCGAAATAGCTTCCCGAAAGCTGGAACCGGAACTGGTCGGACAGCTCGTAGTCGAACCGCTGGCTGAGGTTCAGGTCGCGCCAGCCGCTGACGCTCAGTCCCCGGGAATCGGGTCCCACGCTGATCGTCGTATCGGCGACGGTCCGCCCGACGACGAACACGGGCATGCCGGTCGAAGGGTCCATCTCCG
>ERZ773224.3277-NODE-3277-length-14702-cov-4.337544_pt1 | contig 14702 bp, 23 predicted proteins | sample MGYA00580526_ERZ773224 | MGnify/ENA primary metagenome ERZ773224 (study PRJEB29015, sample SAMEA2737743) | human gut metagenome | biome: human gut; feature: human-associated habitat; material: faeces | place: China | collected 2012 ... | reverse complement strand
GCCGTCAGGTTGGCAAAAATACGATAGTCCAAGCTATGAAAAATTGCCTAGTGGAGAGCATAACACGATAAACATATTGCTAACCCGGTGCAATCCGGGTTCTGGGAGAACAATGCCATAAGGGGCAGAGGGCTGATTAACAGTACTAGGGCGGTTCAACTCCGCATTCTCCCATTCGCAGGGTAGAGAAGAGGAATCTCGCAAGGTTCATAACCTTGAGATCGGCGGTTCAAATCCGCCTCCTGCTATTTTCAAACATGGTTAACTCAGTGCAGATAGATTTTTCAGTCTAGCTGAGATGCAGGGTTATATGAGATAGAGTAGTTCGGGATACTGGACTATCAACCATCTTTTTAGCAGAAGTGATTCTGTTAGAGGAGGAAGAAACTTCCAATACACCTTGTAGTGTATCATCATAAAGAGACCAAAAGCAGAATCCTTGTGGTCAGTGTATAATAGACGCTTGCGGTGCAAGAATAATCCGTTGATGTGAGGGGTGTGAGAGACCACTGACTAGGCGGAAATCTCATTAAGCTGATTTGCCTTGAACCTGAGAAATCAGGGTATAACACAAGAGATTCGTTAGAGTAGCGGTATGGCATTTCATTCATAAGGGAAAACTTCTGAAAGAACCGTGAAATTTGTGGGTGACATTCCCATTTGTGCTTGACCGCGGTAAGAAGCTCAGGGTCGCTCCCGAAGGCTCAGACTTATCGTCACAGTGGCTGAATATGGTTGCAAGTATGATGGATAAGGGGAAACCCTAATCATGTTTGAATAGTTGAGCTGACGTACCGAAATGGTTATAACGGCGTAGTCTTGAAAACTAATGTGGTGAAAGCCCTGTAGGTTCGAATCCTACCGTCAGCGTTATGGTGCATTGCTGTAATGGTATCAGAGTAGGTTGCTAACCTATCCAACAGAAATGTTGTACACGTTCGAATCGTGTATGTACCGTTCCAATGAATTGCCATCATTGGAAACAGGTAATATCTGTACCGTTCCGGTTCCAGTGTTTCTCGTTGGGAGATTTATGCCGTTCAAGTCGGCACACTGGACTTTTTTAAATTCAGGAGATACTTATGGAAGTAAAAGTGTAAACGGTATGCATTTGAAGAATGTATCTGTTGCAATGGTGACAGTGAACATTGTACAGATTTTAGATGTCTTGATGATAGTTGTGAATGCTGGGAGGGCGTTGGAGATGAGAAAACAGGAGATAATTTACATCGCAGTTGACAATAAAGATGCTGATTGCTTTTTAGACGAACTATGCAAGCCAGGAATAATAACAGATACTTGCCTGCGTGTTGAGCGTAAGAAGAAAATGCTTGAAACCAGTAATTACCAAGTAATAGCAATTTCTCTTTCAGATTTTCACAGACTTACTCCAATATCGCCCGTAAAATATTATCTGTATAGCGATAAACCTCTTACAACGCAATTAGCATTGTTAGAAAACAGATACTATGAATTTCAAGTAATAAAAATGCATTCATCAACATTTGCAAAAGAAATAGACATGGAAAAACTTATTGATATTTTAAATGGCAGGAGGGTGTAAAGAATGAAAATTCATGAAGTGATACGTCTAAGAAATGCATACGGTGGAGAAACGACTCTTGATGACCTCGTAAAACGAATGCAAGGAAATAAAATTCACAGATGTCCGAAGTGCGGCGGAAGTGGAACTACTATCAAAAGAGTAAATCGTGCACAATACTGGGAATGTTGCGATGATTACGTAGAAAAAGAAGTCACTTGCGACTTATGCAACGGCGAAGGGTACACTGAGAAAATATACAAACCTAGAATGGTACAGGATGGATGGAAATGCGAATAGCAGGCAAAGAAATCAAAGATGAATGTTCCAAGTGCGGGAATATCCTCGAATGCGAGTTATTTCGACAGGGACATGCAATAAAACAGGAACGTGAGAACATAGCGAAGATGATTGAATGCCAGATGAAGCATAGGGAGGAAAGAGAAAAGAATGATTAAAATTTTAGTTCCTGGAACATTAAAAAGAATAAAATGTGGAAAATGCGGAGCATTGTTGCAGTACGATGAAAAAGAAGATGTTAAAGAAGAAAACATAGAGAAGCATTTTGCTACAAATATGCCATCTGGATTCGGGTACAAGCAAAAATACATTATATGCCCGCAGTGTAAGAACAAAATCATTTTAAGTTCGATCAGATAGGAGAATATTACAATGATTAAAAAACTTTGCAATTTCTACATCAGACGAAAAACCAAAAATCTTACACGGATTCCATTATTCACAATGACGTTCAACTGGAAGAAATTCCAGAAAGACGGTAAAAAGGATAGTTGTTTACTATATGTATTGCATCCAGATATCGCAAACGATTTGATTTTGCGTAGAAAACTGTCTGAATGCGTAGATTATATTCGAGATAACTACGACATGGAAATATTCACAAAAATTTAGTGGGAGGGAACCAGATGCAAATAGGAGATTTAGAAAAATGGAGCATAGATCAACTCAAAATTGAAGTTGTTAGGTTGTCGACAGTGTGCGAGAAGAAACAACATGAAATTTTAGACAAAAATGATAAAATCAACGAGCTTCAGGCTGAACTGGATAAAATGTGTGCTTATAACAATGAGTTAAAAAGACAGGCGGACGAAAAGGCAGATACGCCATTTTACGACGAATCTGTAGAAATCGCAAAATATCACAGACAGCATCAGAACGATTGCATCACGATTAATCAGTTGCATACAACGCTTGATGTTCTGATTGATCGATACGCAAATTTGAGAAAGATTCATGGGTTGAGCTGATATGAAAAAAGAAAAAGACAATCGTTCAGAATGGGAAAAGCAGTTAAAGAAAAGCCAATGTGAAGATATTATTAAATTCGCAAAAGAACATCCAGATGAATATAAAAAAGCTGTATTCGAAGAATATCCATGGGGTAAGTAATATGTTACTGGTTTATTCAGGTTCAGACATTGATTTTCTTGACACCACATACAATATTGAGGAAGAATGCCACAGAATGAATATTCCGACTAGGTTCTATCCAGACAGACGCTTGCTTCTAGCAGGGAATACGACCGTAATATACAACCAAATGGGAAATCTTTCTAAAACATGGAAAGCAGATTACATCGGAGATAATTATTTGACGATTTTGACATTGATCAGAAAGGATAACGGTAAATGAGCATTAAAACAGCACTTGAATCTGAGGGGATAGATTTCTCTCAAGCAATGAACCCACCGGATCCGTGGGACGGGATAGCACAGATCAAAACGGTAAATGGCGAAAAATGGGTGATATGTCCTTATTGCTTCAAAAAGGCACTGAAAATTCTCCCCACCACAAAAATTCATCGGATGCCGTACAAATGCAAGGGAAGCAACTGCAAGAAAGAATTTATGGTGAATGTATGAACAGAAAACGGATTAAATGTTTTTTAACAGGTGGATGCAAGTTCAAAAGTTCGGATACAGAATCAAAATGCAATGACAAAGAAAAGACTTGCACTATTACGGAAACTTGCTACAAATGCGGGAAGAAGTACACTGCCGTATTCACTTACAAACAGTTAGGGATTCCGGATTGAGGTGAATGTATGAAAGAATTAATCAGCGCTGTTCCGATTGAAATTACTGATCTTGGAATGGAACTTTATGCTCAAATTGAGATCGAAGAAATCCTTCTCACATCATATCCACCAATCCAAAAAACTATTTTAAAATTCATCACTGATTTCACCGTGCCCAGATTTGGCAATTATTCGATAAAAATAAAAAATGATGATGCGGTGATAAAATGTTACGTCGGAAACACTTTAGGTACTTTCATTCAGAAAGATGCAGGTGAAAGAACGGTTGCCGAATGGCATAAAGTTATATCACGCTCGGAAAAGCATGGAAGAGACAATCCGCTGAATTGCCAAATACTTCCACTATCACCTTGCCAAAATGCAAATAAGACATCCGAATGCGACCATGATTTTAAAAAATGCGAGATATCTAATCCTTATAATTATGATTTTGATGAATTTAAGCCACGCGGCTCTAACCAACGTTTTCATCCGTATTATTGTAAAAAGTGCGGAATACTTATTTTGAAAAAAGTAGTTGATAATGGACGAGGAGTAGACAAATTTTTATGGGAGGATAAATAAATCATGAAAAATGCATGGAAAGTATTATTAATTTCACTTGTAGGAGTTATAGCAATTGTAATATTCGGGATCTTTGGAGTGCAAAGTTTCCAGAATCATGCAATATCATTGGAAGAACAGGTAGAATCAGCATCATCAGACATTAAGATACAGGAGAAACGTAGAGTTGATCTGGTGTACAACCTTGCGGATTGTGTGAAACAATATGATAAGCATGAAAGCGAAACATTAAAAGCTATTGTCTCTGGAAGAACTTCTGGTTCAAACGATATTGAGAATGTTACTACTGCAATTTCAGCTGTGAGTGAAGCATACCCGGAATTAAAATCTTCTGAGAACTACAAGCAGCTCATGACAGAACTTTCTATGACAGAGAATCTTATTGCAGAATACAGAGAGAACTACAACAAGTCAGTCAAATCATATCGCAAATATGTAAAAGCCTTTCCGCAGAGATCATTCTTGAATATGCTTGGATATGACAAAAAAGAATTTGAATTGCTTGATTTCGACGCACCAGAATCGGCACCACAGAATTTATTTGAGGAATAGCTATGAAGACGAAAAGAGGTTGGAATTTTGGAGAATTTGAGATAACAAGAAGAGAGGTTATCGCTAGTATTTCAATTATTGCAATAATGCTTCTTATTGGTACTTTGATTTCTTCCAAAATATCCGACTGGAAGATAAATCAAAATGATAAATACAATAAAGCTGTAAAGATTCAATCTACTGATTTGTTTCGGTATGGAATGAAAACCAATATCGGTAATGCTTTTGTATATGGCAAATTAAAGGCTGTAGATACAGTTACTTACCCCGAAATCGATGGCAAATACATTTATGTTAAGAAAGTGAAGGAAAAGTACACGCGGCACACCAGAAGAGTAGCACATAAATCTGGAAAAAGTACTTATTACACCACTGAAACTTATTGGACATGGGATTATGCAGGAGAGGAGAGCAAAACTGCTAAAAAGATAAATTTCTGTGGAATTGATTTCAAAAGCAACAAGATTGTTCTTCCAGATGATGATTACATTGATACGGTAAAAGAGTCAAGTCATATCAGATACAAATACTATGGTGTTGGAACTAAGTATACAGGAACGATTTTTACTACATTGAAGGACAAAACAATCAGCGATAAATCAGTGTTTTACAACAATAGAGATATCAGTGAAACAGTTAAACATTTGGAATCCGATATGCCGTTAATATTGTTTAGAATCGGCTGGATTTTACTAACTGGATTAGTAGTATTTGGATTTTATTACTTAAATAATGATTGGTTGGAATAAAAAAAGTCAAAGAGCCACATGAGAGCCAGACTAAATCCTAAAAAGAAAGGAGGTCTGGCTCTATTTTTATGCAAAAATTCACAGAAGGTTCGATTGAATGGTATCGGGCAATTTTAAATCAAATCATTAATGATGATATGACAGCCTATCAAAACCAAAAAGACTGCCTTGATCTGCTGTTAAATATGAATATTGACCTTCCTTTCAAGGATAATCCAGATGCGCAACAGATAGGAATAAAGGTAAGCCAATATGCACACAATATCGCAGAAAGGCAAGCTGCTATTACTGGAAGTGGAGATTTTGACGAGATTTATTGGAAATATTTACTATTGGAAGCACCATGGATTTTTGAAAGCTATTTGTATTACATGGAAAAGAATAGGCCTGACAGTAAGAAGTTTTACGTTCCAAGAAAAAAGACACTTCAAGTAGTTGCCCAAGATTTACAAGATTTGGAAGAGAGAAAAATTGAGTTTTACGGTTTGTCGCTTCCAAGCCGAGTTGGGAAAAGCACCATGTGCATATTTTTTATGTCATGGATAATGGGTAGAAGACCCAATAGTCATAATGCTATGGGCGGTCACTCCGGAAAACTGGCTAAAGGATTCTATGGCGAACTACTTAACCTGATCAATACGCAAGAATATACATATTCAGAAATATTTCCGACTTTAAAATTGCAGAAACAGAGTGCAGATGATTTTGAAATCAATCTTGATAAACCCGACCGCTTCGCGACTATGACTTGCAGAGGAATTGAAGGAACATGGACGGGTGCTGTCGATATTTCTCCTGACGGATATTTGTATGTGGATGACCTTGTAAGAGACAGACAGCATTCATTAAGCCCTACTCGACTGGAAAATACATATCAAGAATATCTAAACAAAATGGTTGACCGTAAAATTGATGGGGCAAGAGAGCTGATGGTTGGAACAAGATGGAATCTGTACGACCCATTAGGCAAGATTGAAAAACTCAATCGAGATAATCCGCTGTATAGGTTCCGCAAGATTCCTGCCTTGAATGACGATGGCGAATCAAACTTCGAATATGATTATGGAGTTGGCTTTTCTACAAAGTATTATGTGGATATGAAAGCCAGACTTGATGCTAACGAATGGGAGGCTAAATATCAACAGAGACCATTTTTACGAGAAGGGATTATATTTGCAGAAGATGAATTGAGATATTACAACGGAATTCTTCCCGAAGGCGGTTTTGTGAGAAATATATCTGCTTGTGATGTGGCATGGGGTGGTGGCGACAGTTTGTCGATGCCCGTAGGAGCGGAATTTGAAAATGGAGATATTTACATTTATGACTGGATTTTTAATGCAGGTCCTAAAGAGGTGACACTTCCATTAGTTGTCGGAAGAATTATGGGGAATAAAATACAAAACATTAACTTTGAGGCAAATAATGGTGGAGATATGTACGCATATTATGTGGGCGAGCGATTGAAAGAACATATGTATTCGTGCAGTACAACCAGTACAAAAGCTCCATCAAAGCAAGCCAAAAAAGAAAAAATAAATCAATACTCAGGAGATGTGAAAAATAGATTTATATTTTTAGCCCCGAAATATCGCAGCCGAGAATATGAAAATGCCATGGAAGAATTAACCACTTTTGTATATATTGGGGACAATGATCATGACGATGCACCTGACGGGGTAACACAACTTATGATGTCAATCACAGAAAAAAGGCTCGCAGAAGTTTCAGCAGTACATAATCCGTTTTGGGGAAGGAGATAGTATGACCACAAGAGAATATTTAGGGCAAATTCAGCGTTGCAATAAAATAATCAACAATAAGTACATAGAAATTGAGCAGTTAAAATCTCACGCAATGGGATTAAATTCATTCTCTTACGGAGAACGGGTTCAAACATCTCACAGTCATGATAAAATGGGTGACTTAGTTGCAAAGATTGTAGATTTGCAGTCTGAAATTCAAGATATCACATATGAGTATATTGAAATAAGGTCTGAAGTGGTCAGGACAATTGACTCTGTGAAAAATCCTGTGCTGTACGATATTCTGTTTAAAAAATATATTGAGGGGAAACCACTTAATATAATTGCCGATGAAGTAGGCTATTCTTACCAAAGAACAAAAGAACTTCACTTGGATGCAATATCTGCTATAAAAATATTAAAAGGATTTGATTCATGAACTTCATACTGAATCGTACTTAAAAAAGTTGTATAATATAAGCTGTAAAATAAGCACCAGGAAGAATCCTTGGTGCTTTTTTCATGCAGAAAAATAGGAGGACAGGCAGTGGGGAGAAACAAAACAAACTTTGTTGACCTATGCCAAGGCGAGTTTGGCAGAAAAACTGCCTATACTGGCGTAGACCAGATTACTCCCCAAAATGTGGCACAGGTCCTTTCTGATACAATTGGAATCCATAACAGAAATAGAACCCTGATGGATTACCTTTATAGATATTACAAGGGCGATCAGCCAATTTTATATCGTGAAAAACTTGTTCGCCCAGAGGTCAACAATAAAGTTGTTGAGAATCATGCCCTTGAAACAGTCAAATTCAAGGCTGGACAGATATATGGAGAACCTATTCAGTATGTCTGCAAAAAGAAAAAAGCGAGTGAAAAAACAAACGAACAAGTTGACCGGCTCAATGATTATCTGGATGAAGCCAACGCAGATGCCAGAAACATTCAGCTGGGAATATACCAGAGTGCGGTAGGAACTGCATATAAAGCAATTCTGAGAGAAGATGAATGGATGGAAAACGGAGATTTACCGCCTTTTAGAATATTTATTCCATCACCACAGGATGTGTATATTGTTTATTCGAGCATCACAGGCAAAGCAATGCTTTCCGTTCAGATTTTAAAAGGTGAGGACAATCAGCAATATTATCAGTGTTATTCTTCCAGACAGTATTTCAAAATACAAAATGGAGTGGTAACAGAATCTGGAATCAATGGTTTTGGCGGTATTCCTATCATTGAATATCCAAATAATCACGACAGACTTTCCGACATCGAAATTGCGATCACAATGTATGATGCAATCAATAAGTATCAATCTGACAGACTGAATGGGGTTGAACAGTTCGTACAAGCCCTGATGAAGTTTAAAAACTGCGAGATTGACGAAGCAGAATTTGTAAAAATGATAAAACTCGGTGCTGTATCTGTAAAAGATGTAGGCAACGGAACACAATCAGACGTTGATTTAATGACCGCCGAACTAAATCAGTCAGAGAGCCAGGTTGCAAAAGATGATATTTACAACAATATGCTGATTGTAGAAGCTATGCCAAATCGACAAAGCAACACCGGCGGAGACACAGGAAATGCAGTGTATCTGAGAAATGGTTGGGATTTTGCAGAACGAGACGCAAAATTGGTAGAAGCATTTACAAAAGAAGCTGAAAAAGCATCCGCCAGAATCATTTTGAATATCATCCGAAAAACTTCAATGGATGTAAATATTTCGACCAGAGATTTTGATGTAAAAATCACCAGAAACCCGACAGATAACATGCTTGTCAAAGCACAGGCGCTTGATTATCTGGTCAAAAATAAGATACATCCACTCATTGCACTGATTACTTGCGGATTGTTTAGTGATCCTCAAAAAGTGTATGAAATGAGTTATCCGTACATGCAATCTTTGTACGAGAACCCAGAAGAGGAAGTTCAGAAAGCACAAAATCTACTTACCGGCAAGGATGTGATTGAAGAATGAATTCAATAACAAACTTTGATGAAATAAATGCTTTTAAAACCCAAAAGCGCAGCGAACCATACAAAGAATACTTCGATAAAATGTCTATCTCTGATAAACAAAAGCAATTAAGAATGGCTTTCTCTGAACAAATGGAGGAAGTCATTCTTTATATTTTGTCACTGATGGAACTCATGGTCGAAAACGAACAGATAGACCAAAAATATGTAGAAAATCAATTACTTGAACTTTATCTTTCGATAGCAGTTATGTATTTTCCAATAGATGATTACATCTCAGATTATGTCAAACAATTTTCGCATGAAATTGTTCAAGCAACATTCGACCATGCTAAAGAAGAGTATTATCTTTCCAAAGACAGAGCAATGTTTATTTCCGAATGCGAAGCCAACACTGCATTGAACTATAAAGAATATAAAGATGCAATCAAAGCCGGAAAGACGTATAAGACGTGGAAAGACATAGGGGACAAGAGAGAACGCAAAACGCACCTTGAAGTCGGTGGAACCACAATTCCAATAAGAGAATTATTTGCAGTTGGGGACAGCTTAATGCTTTTCCCGAAAGACAATTCACACAATCCTAGTGCAAAAGAGGTCGTGAATTGTAGGTGTTCAATTCAATACAGTTAATTAGGGGACGAGAAATCGTCTCTTTTTTATTAAAAAAATATGCACCCCGATAGCGTAATCATGGGAGACACCTTGAGCTGAGCGAACAGCGTAAAAAAGCGTATTGGTGACAGGAGATTTCAATGACAAGAGAAGATGTAAAGAAGATCTTTCCAGATGCAACCGATGACCAGATTACTTCTTTTCTGAATCAATCCAATTCTGATGTGGCTAAAGAAAAAGCTAAAAATCAGAAATTAAAAGAAGATGCAGAAAAAGCAAAAGCGTTGGAAACAGAACTGGAAGAATTAAAACAGCAGAACATGACGGAAGCCGAGAAAGCAGAATTGGAGCGTCAGAAAGAGAAAGCTGCAAACGAGAAAAGAATATCTGATCTTGAAAATGCACTCGCTACTTCTCAGAAAAGAGCACTTGTAAGCGAAATTGCTTCTATTTTCGCTAAAGCAGGACTTTCAGAAACGACATATGCGAGCGCAATCGAAGCCTTTTCATTAATGCCTGTTGAGTCTAAACCAGAAGAAATGGCAAAAAGCTTCGTCAATGGAGTTTCCGAAGAAAATAAAAACACTCTTGAAACTGCCAAATCTACATGGGAAAAAGAAATTCTTGAAAATACGCCTAATCCAGGTTGCGAACCTAACGGCAGTAAAGAGACAAAAAAAAGCGAAGCATCTGAATATGCAAAAGCATACTCAGCAAGAATGTGTCCAGAAAATAAACCGGCAGACGATAATGCCCCAGTAAATATTTAAGAAAAGGAGATTTAGATTATGGCTTTTATGAAAACAGAGCAGTACGAATCCACACCTAATATCCTCGAATCAGAGGTAGGACTGGTACTTAAAACCTATACAGCAGAACAGACAAATGCTGAAACCGTTGGAACTAAGAAGATTATCAAGGCAGGTTCTGTATATCCGACAAACGCAACTGGTGCTAAAGGCATTGTATTTGAAGACGTCGATATGACAGACGATATAAAACGACCGATTTCCGTAATTGTTGCAGGACGTGTTCTTGAAAAAAGACTTCCGGTAACAGTAGAAACCACTGCAAAAACGGAGCTTGAAAAAGCAGGTATCGTTTTTGTAACCACTACAGACCCAGAATTTTAAGGAGGTAAGCAGATGCCGTTTAATATTTTAGAATCAATCACACAGGAAGAAAGACTTAACTTTTCTCAGGATTTCAGCGTAAAAAGGCCGGGCATTCTTGACACCATCTTCCCGGATGTCAAAACACAGTATCTGAAAGCCGAATACTACAGACTTATGGCTGGACAGAGACTGCCAGAAGTGGCATTCGTTCATGCTCTTGATACTGAAGCAGAAATCGGAACAAGACCGGGCTTCGAAAAAGTTCTGACTGAAAAACTCTTTATTAAGAGAAAAATCAATCAGTCTGAGAGATTACAGCAGGCAATTGAAAATGGTGTGCCGGATGATGAGAACTTAAAGAAGTTTGTATTTGATGATGCAGCTAACCTGTTCGAAGGCGTTGTTGCCAGAGCAAATGTCATGAAAGGCCAGTTCCTTTCTACTGGTGCAGTAAAAGTCAAAGAGAACAACGTTGATATGAGCATTGATTACGGCGTACCGGCTGATGCAAAGGTCAGTCTTGCAGACTGGTCTAAGCCAGATGCGGACATCATGGGTGATATTCAGAAGATGGTTGCAGTTGCAGAGGACAACGGTTTTGTTGTAAATAAGGCACTCACATCCCTCAAGATGATTAACTACATGAGAAACAATACTGCTATGCAGACAGCAGTTCTGGGAGCGGCAAATAAACGACTCCTGACAAAACAGGAACTTGCTAATCTGCTTATGCAGGAATACGGAATCACAATTGATCGTTGCGACGAGAAATTTAGATTCAGAAAAGCAGATGGTTCACTCAAAACAGGAAGATACTTCAAAGAGGATGTATTCACTCTGTATGAAGCAGAACCAAACGGTTCATTTGGTACTGGACTCTGGGGCGTAACACCAGAGGAACTTGAATACAGGCAGTTTATTCAAGAAGAGAATCGCTCTTTTGTAACACTGTCCATGTGGGCTACACAAGACCCGGTTGCAGTTTGGACTAAAGCATCAGGCATGTTTGTTCCGGTAGCAGCAAAGGCTAATGGCGGTATCGTAATCGGTACCAAAGCGGGGGAATAAACGGGCATAGTCTCGACGAGAACAGCCAGTCACCAGCTGTAGCGAGTGTTGAAGATAATGATTTAACACATAAATACACAGAAAGCGAGCTGTCAAGCATGACTGTGTCGCGGTTAAGACAACTTGCAAGTGACAATGGCTATGCCCTGACTCAAACAAATAAGGCTGGTATAATCGTGGAAATTTTAACTCAACAAGGATAGGTGGTTTTGAATGAATGAAGAGCTTATTAATGATTTGATGAATTATTTATCTGATGACATAGAAAATCCTGAGATGGTTTCTCTATCTGTTAAACGGGCGATTCGTTCATTCAAGAAGAAGAGAAATTATCCTTCTGGTTATACAGACGAAAAAATTTTCAATGATATGGAAAATTGCTATGACTGTATATTTGACTTAGCACTTTTCTTTCTTGTAAAACAAGGTGCTGAGTTTCAAGGTTCGCATTCTGAATCTTCTGTAAACCGAAGTTGGGAATCTGAGACTGAAATCTATATCAATCATGGAGTTTTTCCGTTTGCAGGAAGTTTGACATAAAAAGATGGTTGGGACACGTGACGCACTATCAAGTCCTCCCGAAGCGTCGCTGGGTTGCTTTATTTTCGGATGGGAAGAAGCAAAAATCATGTAGGGAGTGAGAAATGGAGTGGCGATGGGATGTGAACATGAATGTTTTAACGAACACCGCATAGAAGAACTTGAAAAAAATCTTCAACAGATGCAGGAAAGACAATCCGAACGCCATAAGGAATTTTATGAGCGTATCGGAGAACTGGAAAGAAAAACTGCTTTAAGCGAGAATGATTTGAACCATATCAAGTCAACTTTGGATGAGATGAATAATAATATAAAGACTCTCATGGCAGTTCCAGGTAAACGCTACGACACAATCATTGTATGTATCATTACTTCGATTGTTAGTGCAGCGGTAGGATTTATAATAAGCGGTATTCTTCCAGTTTAATTCCACTTGTACGGGAGGACGGTGGATATGAATTATACAGACTTTTCAGAAGATGAAAGAAAATATTATCTGAGTCAATCGGGATTTGATTCACGTGAAAAAGAATTTTTTCGGTTAAGAGTTTACGAGGAAAAGACTTTGCTTGAAGCAGCGGAGATTATGGGGTATAGCCCACGAACTATTGACCGAATAAATAGAAAAATTAAACAGAAAATTCAGAAAGTTGCCCCGTCTTATGAACGGGGCTTTTCTTTGTATTGTGGCGAAAATATGGCGAAATAGTGACGTTCAAATGCAGAGTTCCTTCCTATATAATGTAAGCATAAGGAGAAAAATAATATGCTTATGTTAGAGAACCCTTATGAGGGTTTATGGGAAAAGCATCGTTCTATAGATGATATGGATATGATACTTGAATCCCGGATAGGAGGAACGGATTATGGCAGGATACCCGTATTATCCACAACAGCCAATGATAAACAGCCCGTACGGACAAATTCAGCCGTATCAGGACAGACTTGCACAGCTACAAAATAATTATCAGCAAGTAATGCCGTATGGTCAAATGCAAATGTCACAGTTACAACCCATACCGCAGTCCCCTATGTTACAAGGACAGATGGTGGATGGAATTGATACTGTAAAAGCAAAAGATGTGGATATGTCTGGAAACCCTGTTTACTATCCGAAAACAGACGGAACAGAAATCTACAAAAAGCAATTACAGGCAGACGGAAGAAGCAGGATTTTTGTTTACCGACTTGTAAACCCGGACGAGCAGCAACTACCGAAGCAGGAAGAAAAGCAGGTTGACATCGAATCCATGTTTAACCAGCTTCGCAATGATGTTTGCTCTGAGATTTCTGGAATAAAAGATTTGTTGCCGACACGAATGTCGGTCTCAAATGATTCCCCAAAACAGCAGAACGGAGGTAAACAGAGATGAATTTCAGCCCAAACGCCATGATGAAAAAGCAATTTGAAAAAATGATCTCTCAGAGGTTCGGAAGTGTCGATAACATGATGAACGATATGAGTAAATTTGCAGGAAATAATCCAACATTGAAGAATGCGTTGGATTTATATAAAAAAGGTGACGCAAGTCAATTGCATCAAATTCAACAGAATGTTTTTGAAGAAAAGCATTTATCTCCAGATGGAATTATCCAGAAATTCCTTGGATTATAACACTTCCCCATAATTGGGTGATTCAGAATCGCTACAATTTGGGATGACAGCCGCGGATGTCTCCTATTGTAAATAATTTATAAGGAGACTAAAAACATGATGAATGGTTCTAATTACAGTCTTAGCGACATTGCCGCCGCTACAGGCTCTAATAACCGTGCCAATGACATGTGGGGCGGTGATGGTTTTTCACTTATTTGGCTCGTGCTGATCTTTGCCATCTTTGGATGGGGAGGCTTCGGCGGCTGGGGCGGTGGCTTCGGCGGTAATGGTGGAAACGGTGCAAATGGTGCAGGATTCCAAGGATGGGCAACCCGTTCAGATATTAGCGAGAGTTTTGCTCTTAATGATATTCAGAACGGTATCAGAGGCATTCAGCAGGGTATCTGTGACAGCACATATGCACTCAACAATACCATGCAGAGTGGCTTCAATGGCGTGAACGTTGGAATGCTTCAGGGCTTCAATGGCGTTCAGCAGGCAATTAACGCTGACACTGTAGCCGGTATGCAGAATACCAATGCATTACAGTCTCAGTTAGCAAATTGTT
>ERZ773224.3257-NODE-3257-length-14780-cov-4.927946_pt1 | contig 14780 bp, 10 predicted proteins | sample MGYA00580526_ERZ773224 | MGnify/ENA primary metagenome ERZ773224 (study PRJEB29015, sample SAMEA2737743) | human gut metagenome | biome: human gut; feature: human-associated habitat; material: faeces | place: China | collected 2012 ... | reverse complement strand
ATGATGTAGTTTTTCCAGTCAAGATTTGCAAATCCGGTCTGATTAGCTAAATTTGTCAAAACGTCAACTATTGTGCTGCCCATTTAGTTGTTTCCTCCTATAAGATTTATTAGAATCATTTCATGATTCATTGTACAGTTCATCTAATCAAGCAATTAGTTGAGTGTTGCAAGTGTGTCACCTGACTCAACACTAGCGCCTACTGTAACATCAATGCTTGCGATCGTACCATCTTCTGGAGCAACAACTTCATTTTCCATCTTCATAGCCTCAAGGATAAGGATGACCTGACCCTTCTTTACTGAATCGCCGACATTAGCCTTAACTGCAAGGATCTTACCTGGCATAGGTGATGAAACCTTGATACTTCCGGCTCCACCTGCTGGTGCTGCCTTTGATGGTGCAGGAGCTGCAACTGGCGCTACTACAGGAGCTGCTGCTGGTGCTGCGCCGCCTGATAATTCTTCAACTGTAACATCATATGATGTTCCATTAACTGTAATTCTATAATTCTTCATAACAATTATCCTCCTATATTATCTCTTATTCCTTTTCCTAGGTCTTACAACCAGTTTATCATTACTTGGATAGTTTACACGAACTCTGGTCTTTCCGCCCTGTGCTGCCATAACTGCTGCTGATATAACTGCAACAAGTTCGCTATCGTTCATGACACTCTCTCCTGTCGCAGTGTTAACTATATCTACTATTCCGGCAGGTGCAGGAGCATTATCCGCCTTGGCATTGTCATCTGCTTCTGATGCATCTGCATTTGCCTCGGCAAGCTTCTTTGCCTTCTCAGCCTTCTTCTTTTCCCTTGTCTCCTTATCCAAGAGAGCTGGTACATACTTGAGAAGTGAAATTATGAATGAGATGAAGATAAGTGCTATGAATACTATACCCATACCGATGAGTGTATTTGCTCCGGCATCCTTCATCTTATCAGCCATAGTCTGATTAGCTGCAACTTCAAATTCTGAGATCTTGTATGGATATACACCATTTGATGTCAGTAACTCATCAGCCTGCTCCTCAGAACACTGATTCTGATTCATTATGTTATACTTCTGAAAATTGTATACAACTGAGTTATCTACAAATGTTGCCTTAACAATAGCTTCCTTCTCTGTACACTGTGCATATACACTAACTGCTACCTTGTCGTCAACTTCTTCAACATTATAGTCTGATGTGAATTTTACAAAATCACCATAATCTTCGTTCAGTGTGGCAAATACCTTTATGGCATCGACCACACTCTCATCAGAGCCTAAACTTGCATCTTCATCAACAGCATAATTGTATATCTCGTCAACGCTTGCCATACTCATATACTGCTGTGCCTGATCCTTTACAGTCTGAACAAGAGTTTTCTTATCATACTTAAATTCAACCTTTTTGTCTGAAGATGTACAACCAGCAAGTGCAAATGTAACAGCTAACATAGAAACTATCAATAATAATCTTTTCTTTATTATTTTTCCCATTAAGTTGTCACTCCTTTATATTGTTCCATGCTTCTTGTATGGCTTATCCTCACTCTTTGAAAAAAGCATGTCAAATGCTGCGATAACTCTCTTTCTTGTAGCGTCCGGCTCGATGATATCATCAACATAGCCTCTCTTAGCTGCTGAAAGTGCTCCTGACAGAGCCTCAGTATACTCAGCCTTCTTATCCTTTATAAATGCGGCCTTATCACCAGCTGCTGCTATCTCGTCCTCATACATGATCTTGACAGCCATCTCTGGATCCATTGTTCCAATGACTGACTTTGGCCATGCATATACCATATCAGCACCGATAGCCTTCGAACACATTGTTGTGTAAGCTGTGCCGTATGCCTTGTCAAGCATAACTGTTACCTTTGGAACTGTTGCGTTTGCATAAGCATATGTGAGCTTTGCAACAGCCTTTGATATTGTCTTCTCTTCCTTTACAGTTGCCTCAAAGCCCTTGATATTGACAAGTGTGAGCACTGGAATATTAAATGCATCACAAAACTTGACAAAATCCTCTGCCTTGTATGCTCCTGCAGTTGTCATTACATCCTTCTTGTTTCCAACTACGCCGACAGTCTCACCGTTTAATCTTATAAATGCTGTGACTACGTCGTCTGCAAAATTCTTCTTGAGTTCAAATACGAACTCGTCATCTGTGATGTCTGCTATAACTGCATCAACATCTCCTGCCTTAGACTCGAGATCAGGGATTATCCTGTTCACATCATCCTCGCAAACTGCTCCATCACCATCATCTTCGTTGTTGGCTGGGAGAAGTCCCACAAGAGTTCTCACAGCACCGAGAACCTCTGACTCTGTATCGTATACTGCATCAACGTTTGATGTATTCTCTGCAACATACTCAGCAGCTGCTGTGTCAAGCTTCTCTGTACGGTTCTCATCCAATGTGTTAGGACTGTTCACAAAAAGCTTTGAACCTTCCTTAGTCATGAATGTGAAATCTGTAAGATTAGGAATGATCGCTGCACCACCACCGCAAGTACCAAATACTGCTGTGATCTGTGGAATCACACCTGATGCAAGTGTCTGCTTGAGATAAACCTCACCAAATGCATTGAGAGCGTCTGTTGCCTCCTGAAGTCTGAGTCCTGCACAGTCGATCAGCCCGATCACTGGTGCACCCATCTTCATAGCCATATCGTAAAGGTTTGCTATCTTCTTTGCATGCATCTCGCCGATAGAACCGCCGAGCACCTTTGCGTCCTGGCTGTAAACATAAACTAAATTGCCATCGATGACTCCGTATCCGGTTATAACACCGTCTTTTGGAGTATCCTTGTCCTGAATGTTGAAATCTGTATTTCTAGCAGTTACATATGCGCCGATTTCAACAAAACTTGAGTCATCAAGTAACATTGATATTCTGTCACTTGCTGACAAGCTTGGTGTGTTGCTCATTTTTAGCCCTCCGTTTAATTTATTTTAGGACTACCAAAATATAATATAGTCCAATTTTCGCCGAGTATAATTGTAAAGCCTTTGCCGCCATATTTCAAGTAAAATCGAAAAAACCGACAAAAGACACCCGGTGTTTTTGCTGTTTTAGGATTTTTATCTGCTCTGCTCACCAGGCAGAACACAAAATGGGGAACCCGTGTAACTCCACTCATGATAGAGTATACCCCAAATTCCCCGTTGAATTATAAATTATTATTTATTTATTGATCCTGACGCCTTAACATCCTGATTTTTAACATATTAATCCTTTAACACATCCCTGTTGTGGTAAAGGTAGTCTATCAGAGATATGATGGTAAGTGCAAGCGCAAGGTATATGAGCACCTGATCAAAAATATAGAATACCTTCAGATTGGCAATAAGGAACCCAACCATGATCATCTGTACTGTAGTCTTGATCTTGCCCCACCATCCAGCGGCTATGACAACCCCTTTTTCCGCTGCAATGAGTCTGAATCCACTTATTATAAAATCCCTGGCGATTATCACTATAACTATCCATGCCGGTATACGGTCAAGATCTGAAAGTGCAATCAGCGCAGAGCAGACCAAAAGCTTGTCCGCAAGCGGATCCATGAATTTTCCAAAATTAGTAACAAGATTGTACTTTCTCGCAATCTTTCCATCAAGCATATCTGTAAGTGAAGCAGCTATGAATATTGCAAGCGCAACCCATTTTGACCATCCTCCCGGTATATACAGAAATACCAAAAAGAAAGGAATCATCACTGCCCTCAGTATTGTCAATTTGTTTGGTAAATTCATTCTACTATCACTCCCGTCAAATCATATTCATTTGCCTCGGTTATCTTCACATCCACAAATGAACCGGACATCAATTCATATGGTGCACTGACAAAAACTATACCGTCAACTCCCGGAGCATCTCTGTATGTTCTTCCAACATAGACATCGTCTTCCACAAGATATCCCTCTATGAGCACTCTCTGAATGGAACCGATCAGTTCCTGATTCTTCTCATATGAGATCTCCTGCTGAAGCTCCATGATCTCGTCGCGCCACTTTGCCGCAAGCTCTCCATCCACCTGATCCTCATAACCGGCTGCAGGTGTTCCCTCCTCCGGTGAGTACGTGAACACACCGAGTCTGTCAAACTCGCACTCGTCAACAAAATCCACAAGACCATCGTGAAGTTCCTGAGTCTCCCCAGGGAAGCCTGATATAAGAGTGGTCCTGATGGCTATATCCGGCATGGCTGTTCTGAGTTTTGATACAAGTGATACTATGTCTTCTCTGCTTGTCCTTCTGCCCATCCTTCTGAGTATCTCATTTTCAGAATGTTGTATAGGTATGTCTATATAATGACATATCTTTTGATTCTCCGCCATCACAGATATAAGTTCATCTGTGATCTCCTCCGGATAACAGTACAAAAGCCTAATCCACTCTATACCCTCTATATCACTGAGTTTTGTGAGAAGTTCCGGAAGCTTCTTGCTCCCATACAGATCAACTCCGTAAAGAGTCGTCTCCTGTGCAACAAGAACCAGCTCCTTTATTCCGTCCGCTGCAAGTTTCTCAGCAGATGTCAGAAGTCTATCCATAGGAATACTTCTGTATCGGCCTCTTATGTGAGGTATTATACAATAAGTGCACAGTTTATTACAACCTTCTGCTATCTTAAAATATGCCATAGACGCATTTGTTGTGACTATTCTCTCAGATACAGGCTTTGGTGTATAATTTATATCATCTACTATGGCATCCTCATCAGTTCCTATCGCCTCCACTATCTTGTCATAATTTGTCGCACCGATTATGACATCGATCTCTGGAAGCTCTTTCATTATCTCGTCCTTATATCTCTGTGACAGACATCCAGCCACAATGAGTTTTTTAAGTCTACCGGTCTTCTTAAGACGTCCCATCTCTATGATGGTATTGATACTTTCCTCCTTCGCATCACTGATAAATGCGCAGGTATTTATGACCACAGCCTCTGCCTCAGTCTCATCATTTGTAAGTTCATGACCGGCCTTATTCAGAAGTCCCAGCATAACCTCACTGTCAACCAGATTCTTATCACAGCCAAGTGATATGAGTAATACTTTCATGTGCTCTCCAATAATTTATAATCGTTTGTTTTAATTTATATTGATCGACTCGACACAGTTCGCCATGAGCATCGCTATAGTCATAGGTCCAACGCCACCCGGCACAGGAGTTATGGCTCCGGCAACTTCCTTTGCTGAATCAAAATCGACATCTCCGCAGAGCTTATTGTTCTCATCTCTATGGATTCCAACATCTATGACAGTTGCTCCATCCTTTATGTATGAAGCATCTATCATCTTTGGCTTTCCTATAGCCACTACAAGTATATCAGCGCGCTTACATACTTCCTTGAGATTCTTTGTTCTAGAATGGCATACGGTCACTGTACCGTTCTCGCGGAGCAGAAGCATGCTCATAGGCTTTCCGACTATGTTGCTTCTTCCAAGGACAACGCACTCCTTGCCCTCTATCTCTATTCCTGATCTCTTGATGAGCTGGATAACGCCAGCCGGTGTACATGACACGAATCCCGGCTGTCCTATGCTGAGTGCACCAACACTCATAGGGTGAAATCCATCCACATCTTTCTTTGGCGAGATGGTCTTTATAACCTTATCCTCATCTATATGCTTTGGAAGAGGAAGCTGTACAAGTATTCCGTTCACCTTGTCATCGGCGTTGAGCTTCTCGATAAGTGTAAGGAGCTCCTCCTCTGTTGTATTCTCCGGAAGCTCATATGACAGTGAGCCTATTCCTATATACTCACAAGCTTTCTTCTTATTGCCCACATATACTGACGAAGCTGGATCATTGCCAACCTGTATAACCGCAAGACATATCTCAGTGCCCTCGGCTTTAATTGCTGCCACCTTCTCCTTCAGCTCATCCTTTATCTGCTTTGATATAACCTTACCATCTATAAGTTTATACATATATCTGACCTCCTGTAACATTAAGCATCAATACGCTATAAATATCTGCTTATAATCTATGCAGATCAATACTGTCCACAATATTAGAACAGTCCGACGATCTTGCCATCATCATCCACATATATTCTCTCTGCTGCAGGAGACTTTGGAAGGCCTGGCATAGTCATGATAGTTCCTGTTATGGCAACCACAAATCCTGCTCCTGCACTTACATATACCTCGCGGATATTTATATCGAATCCTGTAGGTCTTCCAAGCTTCTTTGGATCATCTGACAGAGAATACTGGTTCTTTGCCATACATACAGGGAAATTGCCGAAGCCCATCTCCTCTATCTTGGCGATAGCCTTGCTGGCCTCTGCACTATATGTAACGCCGTCTGCGCCATATATCTCTGTAGCGATACAATTTATCTTATCCTTTATTGAAAGGCTGTCATCGTAGAGCACCTTGAAGTTGCTCTTCTTGTTCTCCAGTGTGTTAAGCACTGCATTTGCAAGGTCTATACCGCCCTTGCCGCCCTGCTCCCACACGTTAGCAAGTGCGAAATCACAGTTTCTGTCTTCACAGAACTCCTTCACAAAATCGAGTTCTGCCTGGCTGTCTGTGACAAATCTATTAAGTGTAACAACTACAGGTACGCCGTACTTCTGAAGGTTCTCTATATGTTTCTCAAGGTTTACTATACCTGCCTTAAGTGCATCGAGATTCTCCTCACCAAGATCAGCCTTTGCCACACCACCGTTGTACTTGAGTGCTCTTACTGTCGCTACGAGGACAACTGCATCAGGCTCTAATCCGTTCATACGGCACTTGATATCAAAGAACTTCTCAGCTCCGAGATCTGCGCCAAAGCCAGCTTCTGTAATGACATAGTCAGCAAGCTTTAAAGCTGTCTTTGTCGCCATTACACTGTTGCATCCGTGCGCTATATTTGCAAAAGGACCACCATGTACGATCGCTGGTGTATGCTCAAGTGTCTGAATAAGATTTGGCTTGATAGCATCCTTGAGGAGTGCAGCCATAGCTCCCACAGCCTTGAGATCAGCCGCTGTAACAGGCTCATTATCCATGTTGTATGCAACGATTATTCTTCCCAGTCTCTCCTGAAGATCCTTCATATCACTTGCAAGGCATAGGATGGCCATGATCTCTGAAGCAACTGTGATGACAAATCCATCCTCTCTAGGTACTCCGTCCACACGCTTTCCAAGTCCTACAACAGTGTGTCTGAGCACTCTGTCATTCATATCCATACATCTCTTAAACACTATCCTATTCACATCTATCCTTAGCGCATTTCCCTGCTGGATATGGTTATCCATCATGGCTGCAAGGAGATTGTTTGCAGATGTTATGGCATGAAAATCTCCTGTAAAGTGGAGATTCAGATCCTCCATAGGTACTACCTGTGCATATCCACCACCGGCTGCACCGCCCTTGATGCCAAAACACGGTCCAAGTGAAGGCTCACGAAGTGCTATGACCGCCTTCTTTCCAAGCTGTCCCATAGCCTCACCAAGTCCTACGGTGATAGTCGTCTTTCCCTCACCTGCAGGTGTTGGATTGATGGCTGTGACGAGGATGAGCTTTCCATTCTCGTTGCCCTCGACTTTCTTTATAAGCTCATCTGAAAGCTTTGCCTTATACTTTCCATACATGTCGAGGTCGTCCTCTGATATACCAAGCTTCGCAGCAACCTCCTTTATGTGCTTCATCTCGGCATTCTGTGCAATTTCAATGTCTGTCATCATAGCTCTTATCCTCCGCTTTTCTATAAATTAGTGTCTATGTATTCATCGAACTGTTCCTGGCTCATCAGAATCTTTCTGGCCTTTGTCCCCTCCTCAGGGCCAACTACTCCCGCGGCCATCAGCTGATCCATGATCCTGGCTGCTCTGTTAAAGCCTATCTTGAACGTTCTCTGAAGCATACCTATTGAAGCCTTTTCCTTCTCTATAATGAATCTTCCTGCTTCCACGAAGTATTCATCCTTATCGTTTGCAGAAGCCCCGCTTATTGCAGTGGCTCCTGATCCGCCATTTCCTGATATCGACTTGGCAATATCATCATCGTATGTACCGACTCCGTTGTTCTTCTTAAGAAAGTCAACGACTGCTGTAACCTCATCATCAGAAACAAATGCACCCTGAACCCTGACAGGCTTCGGATAACCGGTCGGATAAAACAGCATATCACCCTTTCCGAGAAGCTTCTCCGCTCCAACCATGTCAAGTATGGTTCTGGAATCCACTCCTGATGATACCGCAAATGCTATTCTGGATGGCACATTTGCCTTTATAAGTCCTGTTATTACATCTACAGAAGGTCTCTGTGTCGCTATGACAAGATGTATTCCGGCAGCTCTGGCAAGCTGTGAAAGTCTTACTATCGCATCCTCGACCTCGCCATGGGCAACCATCATAAGATCTGCAAGCTCGTCCACTATAACAACGATCTGCGGCATCTTTGGAAGCTTCTCGCCGTCAGCGCCGGCGATAACCGCACTCTCGACCTTGTCATTGTAGCCCTGTATATTACGGACACTGTGTTCTGCAAAAAGCTGATATCTCCTTGTCATCTCCATCACAGCCCAGTTGAGTGCTCCGGCTGCCTTCTTCGGATCGGTTACTACCGGAATAAGAAGATGTGGTATGCCGTTGTAACATGCGAGTTCTACCATCTTTGGATCGATCATTATAAGCTTGACCTCCTCCGGTGTTGCCTTGTACAGAATACTCATTATTAGAGTATTGATACATACCGACTTACCTGACCCTGTCGCTCCGGCAATGAGAAGATGTGGCATCTTAGCAATATCCGTGGCTATTACCTGTCCGCTTATGTCCTTTCCTACTGCAAATGCAACTTTTGATTTGAGATTTTTAAAGTTGTCCGATTCTATAAGTTCCCTGAATGCTACAATGGAATTCTCTTTGTTTGGAACCTCTATTCCTATAGCTGCCTTTCCAGGTATCGGAGCCTCAATACGAATGTCTGCTGCAGCAAGGTTTAGCTTGATGTCATCGGCAAGATTCAGTATCTTGCTAACCTTCACTCCCTGCTCCGGCTGCATCTCAAACCTTGTAACCGCAGGACCACAGCTGTAGTTGGTTATTGTCACATTTACACCAAATGTCTCAAGTGTATTTTTAAGCTTTATTGCCGTTTCCCTGACGTGCGCATCCCTATTTGAATTATTATTCTTAGGAGGCTCGTTTAGCAGGCTCGCCGTTGGGAATCTGTACCTGCGCCCCTCCTGATATGTCTTCGACTCCTTATCGCTCTGCTTAGTCTTCCTTACAGGCTTTTTCTGTATAACCGTCTCATCTGCAAAAGCTGAATCCATAAGAGGATTGTAATCTGACACGCTCTCTGGATGTATATTTCCATTGATCGCACCTGCAAGCACATCTTCAGCATCACTGTTCACAATGTCATCCGCCATATCTGTCTTATCAGGCATAGCCATGCTGGCTGCGGCACTCTCCGTCTGCCTCTTAATCTGCCTGTTTCTGAATCCGTCAAGCGCGGTATCCACAGGTTCAGTATCAGTTGTATCCACCTGTACAGGATTGATAAACTCATCATCCTCATCAGACATTACGATCTTTTCAACACCATTACTGAACTCATCATATGGAACCGCGGTATGGTCGTCAATCAGATTATCCGACTGAAGTTCATGGACTTCTTCCCTATAGAAGAAATCCTTCGGCTTATCAGAATCCTTTTGCTTATTACCTGATGATCTATTCTTCTTCTGATATGTGCCATTTGAATCCTTTGGACCATATACATTGAGGTTTGCCATGGAAGGCTTTACCCGTCTGCCCGAAGATACTAGAACCCTGTCATCATCCTCCATCATAGGATTTTTTACACGATTATTATCCTCACCATTCCAGCCGTCGTCAGTATCGTATCCATAATCACCAGCATGCTCATCATCGTAGTCCTTATCTGATCTGATTCTTTCCCACAGCAATTTTATGTTGTCTATAACCGATATCTCTGTTATCAGAATAAACATGACAACTGCAAGAATAAGCATCACTATGCAGGCACCGGGAACACCAAGAAGCTTTCTTATGGCAAAGAATATCCCTCCTCCTATAATTCCGCCGCCGGCATGATGCTGATATCCGTCCAGATAGCAGTTTTTGATCGATATGTAATCCGTTGAATAAAACACCTGAAATATCATTGATACAAGCAGCAGAACAACTCCAAAGCACACGACTTTCTTGATCAGTTTCCTGTTAAAATCATTCGATATCAGGAATGCAGCCGATACAAACAGGTATATCGGGAAGAAATATTCACTGAATCCAAGGATTCCAAAGAAGAATCCTGAAACAACGTCTCCGACTATTCCACAGATGCGGAAGTTTGCTATCAAAAGGAAGATTGAGAACGCAAATATCACTATAAGAATTATCTCATTTCTCATACGCCTCTGCCTTGCCTGTTCTGCCGCAAGCTGCTTCTTTGTCATGCGGGGGGTGCCCGTCTTTTTAACATTTGCTCTTGTCTGTTTTGTCCTGCTCCTGGAATTTAAATTTCCAGATATCTTTTTATTTGATGAAGTTTTTGTTCCTGACTTTTTATTACCAGAAGCCATCTCTTACCTCTTCTTCCATTATTCTAAACAATATCCTATGGAATTTTACTATCATTTATACAATTAATCAAGTCATAGAGTTTTTTTAAAGCGTCAGCCATTCCTCCTGATGCAGTTATTATTCCCGCGCGGACAGCTTCATTTCCTACCAGTACTGATCCAACATCCTTTGTAAGTTCAGCAGTATTGAACATGTATTTCTTGAAATCATCATGGGAAATATCTGAATGTACAACCGTAAAATCTATTATACGATCCTGCATTTTCTCAATATATTCAAAATTCTGCTTCACGCCAAGCACAGCAGTGCTCGTCCGTATAGGATGAACCACCATAGTCGCGGTCGGGACTATAAATGAAGCATCTCCGGAAGTTGCCAGAGGAACTCCTATGGAATGTCCCCCGCCAAGCACCAGTGTCACAACCGGCTTTGACAGACTTGCAAACATTTCCGAAATCGCAAGTCCCGACTCAACATCACCGCCAACTGTATTTATAAGCACCAACACGCCTTTTATCTCACGGCAGTTCTCCGCCTGTGCAACCGCTGGAAGAAGATCCTCATAGCTCGTACTCTTCACACCCACGGGCAGTTTTTCATGTCCTTCTATCTCTCCATATATTCCACACAACAGAATATAGCCATCATCTCCGCACTCCATAATGTGGCAGTTCTTCCCTGCCTTTATTCTGTCCTCTATTTTTCTTAGATTCGCTCCTGCCGCCATGTTCTCGGAACTATCATTCATATAACCATACCAGCTTTCCACCCAAAAATTAAGAAGGGGGATCGCCCCCCTTCTCATATAGTAATATGAAAATATTTGTTTTTTTATTCAGCGCCAGGCTGTTGAAATATTTCTATAATATATTACATGACAAGCACGATCTCATTTTCGTCCTTGAGTGCGCTTGCTGGAATGTAGTTCGACTCAAATGTCTCTCCGTTCACTGTCATACTCTGGAAGCCGCTCTCATGTCCATCCGGATTCTGTACCTTGATGGAAAGTTTCTTGCCTCTGAACACCTTCTCAATCTCAAACTCCTTCCAGTCTGATGGAACTGAAGGTGCGATCTTGATTCCGCCAAAGTCAGGTCTCATACCCATGATACCCTCAACGCAGCCAACCATACAGGTTGATGCTGTACCTGTGAGCCAATGTACATGAGCACGTCCCTCAAATGGACTTCCCACAGATTCTGTAAACTGTCCATGGCAATATGGCTCAAGCTTTCTGATCTCTGCCTTATCATTCATGGATGCAGGTGAGCTCTCATTGAAATATTCGAACGCTCTGTTTCCATGTCCCATTAGTGCCTCGGCAAGTATGATCCAGCCCTGTGGCTGTGAGAATATACCTGCATTCTCCTTTGTTCCTGCATTGAACAGAAGCATTAGTGCTCCGTCAAATGCGTGCTCTCTGTATGGAGGGAACATAAGTCTTACACCATACTCTGTGTTGAGTTCTCTATGAACGGACTCAAGTGCAAGCTCGGACTGCTCTCTTGTTGCAAGTCCGCTTATAACTGCCCATGACTGAGGATTCAGCCACATGCTTGCCTCTGGATCATTCTTTGAACCGATGACCTGTCCGCCTTCTTTGTATCCACGGATAAATCTGTCGTCCTCCCAGCACTTCTTCTGGATGGTCTCCCCCATCTTGTACTGAATGCTATTGACGTAATCTATGTACTCTGCGTCATTCTTCATCTCTGCGAAATACTTGATAACCGTCATCGCATAGTAGAGCTGCATGGCAACAAATGTTGACTCTCCTCTCTTTCCAAGTCTCAGACAGTCATTCCAGTCTGCCCAGAGTCCTGCCGGCATACCGTTGTCTCCAAGTCTGTTCATAGAGAAATCGATTGCTCTCTTAAGGTGCTCATATACAGTACCTTCATCCTTGTTGGCAAATGGAATAACCTCATCTATGAAGTCAAGATTACCTGACTCCGCAATATACTTGTATACAGTTGGGAACAACCACAGCGCGTCATCTGCACGATATGCAGGATGTCCAGTCTCCTGTACATATGAAGGATCATCCGGCGTGTCCTCATGTCCTGCATTGTGTGTGAACTTTACAAGTGGAAGTCCGCCACCGTTGTCTACCTGTGCTGACAACATAAATCTGATCTTCTCAAGAGCCATCTCAGGAGCAAGGTGAATAACGCCCTGGATATCCTGAACTGTATCTCTGTATCCATATCCGTTTCTCAGACCACAATATGAGAATGATGCAGCTCTTGACCATATGAATGTCATAAAACACTGGTATGCATTCCATGTATTTACCATATTGTTGAATGAATCACTTGGTGTATGTACCTGGAAGTTGTTGAGCTTTGAATGCCAGTACTCTATCAGCTCATCAAGTTCCTCCTGACATGCTGCAGCAGGATCTGAATATCCGGCTATGACAGCATTTGCAGCATCATTGTCCTTCATTCCAACTATAAATGCAAAATCCTTCGACTCGCCCGGAGCAAGTGTAAACTTTGTCTGAAGTCCTCCACAGGCATTGCTGTTGTAGTTGAGCTTGTTGCCAAGATCACCATTTATAACTCCAACTGGATCACCATAACCGTGATATCTTCCAAGGAATTCCTCCTTGTCACCGCAGTATGATGCGACATCACTTCCAGCAAGTGCAAAGAATCTTCTGTTGGCCTTGCTGCCGTTGATTTCTGCCTTCTCAACATTCTCGTTGATGACCTGAAGGATCTTGTTGTTATCCATGAAATATGTTCTTGTTATAAAGAGTGTGTACTGAAGATTTACCTGATCCTGTTCATAGTTACAGTCATTTGTAAACTCGCAGTATCCGATTGCTGACAGATTACGTGGTCTGTCCGAATTGTTGGTAACTCTTACCTTCCATACTTCATGAGTCTTGTTAAGTGGAACATAATACAGTACCTCTGACTTGATATCAGAATACTCTGCATACATCTTTGTATATGCCGTTCCATGGTGACACTCGCTCTTGTACACATCAAGGCTCTTGCCAACAGGCTGCCATGATGCTGACCAATAATCCTTTGTATCATCATCTCTAAGATACACATATCTTCCAGGCTGGTCAAAGCTGTTAAATATGTATCTAAGTATTCTTCCGTTTGCTCCTGACTTTTCAAAGCTGTAGCCACCTGCATTGTTGGAGATTATAGCTCCATATTCCGGTGAACCGAGGTAGTTTGCCCAAGGTGCCGGTGTGTCTGGTCTGTCAATTACATACTCTTTGTGCTGTTCGTCAAAATAACCGTATCTCATATGTTCCCCCTTAAATCTGTTTTAGCATTTATTTTAGTTTGTTTTCTTTCTGTCTGCCTTTATTTACTGCATTTATTGCAGTTATTAGAATGCCCCGGAACCGGTCATATGAACGACCGGCTTCGAGACATCAGATTTACCATTATAAAATAATTTCAATACCCTTATAATTATTTATTATTTACTGTACATCCTTGAGGCTCAGACTTATTCTTCCTGCTCTCTCATCGATCTTGATGACCTTAACGTCAACCTCATCGCCAACATTTACTACATCCTCAACCTTTGCAACTCTCTTGTCTGAAAGCTTTGAGATGTGGATGAGTCCGTCCTTATTCGGTGCAAGTGATACGATAGCTCCGCAGTCGATAACCTTAACGACCTTGCCATGATAGTTCTTGCCAACCTCAAGAGGCTCTACGATCATGTTGATCATCTCGATGGCCTTGTCCATGCCTGCCTGCTCCACGCCGCAGATAGAGATTCTTCCCTCATCATCAATATCGATCTTGACACCTGTCTCCTCGATGATAGTGTTGATAGTCTTACCTCTCTGTCCGATAACCTCACCGATCTTCTCTGGATCGATCTTGATCTGCTTGATCTTTGGTGCGAACTCATTGACTGTTGGTCTTGGAGCTGCGATAGCCGGCTTCATACATGTCTCCATGATGAAGAGTCTTGCCTCACGTGTTCTTGCAATGGCCTCCTCAACGATTGGTCTTGTAAGTCCGTGGATCTTGATATCCATCTGGATAGCTGTGATACCTTCTGTAGTACCTGTTACCTTAAAGTCCATATCTCCGAAGAAATCCTCAAGTCCCTGGATATCTGTGAGAACGATATAATCATCATCTGTATCACCTGTTACCAGTCCGCATGAGATACCGGCAACCATAGCCTTGATAGGAACACCGGCAGCCATAAGTGACATACATGATGAACATGTTGATGCC
>ERZ773224.3247-NODE-3247-length-14806-cov-4.771880_pt1 | contig 14806 bp, 9 predicted proteins | sample MGYA00580526_ERZ773224 | MGnify/ENA primary metagenome ERZ773224 (study PRJEB29015, sample SAMEA2737743) | human gut metagenome | biome: human gut; feature: human-associated habitat; material: faeces | place: China | collected 2012 ... | reverse complement strand
AAGGAGCAGATGCCATTTTCCATAAAGGCAAAAAGTATTACTTTAAGGAGTTTTTTCACATCCCTTTTTTTGATAAAAAATATGAAAAGGGAATCGGTATTGATCCGATTCCCTTTGGTGTTATCCTATCAGACTATATACTATGGATAAATTATTTTGTAAATGTTGTATTTACATCAACAGATACTTCATAAGAAACACTTGCACTATTAGTTACTGTAACTTTTACAGTTCCTACATAGATAGCATCCTTAACTGTCTTGTACTGACCTGCATCAACAGAAATCTTAGATGCGCCAAGTTTTGTAAAGTCAGCACCATTAATGCTGAACTCTACGTTAGCTGCTACGACTGCAACTGGGTCAGTAATATCAGCAGTTGTCTTCTTGTCAACAACCTTAGTTGCAACACTTGTTGACTGAGTATCTTTTACAGTAAATATTCCTGTAAATGTCTTTCCTGCTGCTGTAGCAGATACTACATAAGTTCCAGCAGTAAAGTTTTTAACAACCTTGCTACTTACATTCTTTGTAAGTTCAATTGTACTTCCGTTTACATTGTCAGTTTTTCCGTTTACAGTAATTGCAGAAGCAGTTACTGTACCAATCTCTGCACCTTCGCTATAAGCAACAACGCTGACTGTGATATTCTTCTTTGTAATATCAGAAGCGGTTGTGTCAGCTCCGATTGCTAAGTCTACATCTGTAGCAGAAAGTTTTAATCCAAGGCTCTTTGCCTGTGTTGGATCTGTAACAGAAGCTTTAACAACGTTTACTGTAATAACACGTGTAATTGTATCATTTCCAGTCTTAGCTTCTACCTTTACATTGTATGTTCCAGCTTTTACACCAGAAGCATTAATTTCAACCTTATCAGTTAAACCAGATGTAAATGAAAGGTTTCCATCGGCAACTGCTGTGTTCTTATTCATTACAGTTGATGTAATAGAAGAAATTCCAAAATCAGCACCATACTGGTCAAGACCCTTTACATCAGTAGAAATTGTTGAATTAACATTGTTTGCAACAGTAAGTGAAGATTTTGCAATCTTAATATCAGCAAGCTTTCTATCAGCAGTTACAACAACTGGAAGAGATGTAACAACCTTGTTGTCCTTTAATACATTGATGTATGCTGTACCAGCCTTAACACCCTTAACTGCAACAGATTTTGTTGTCTTAGATAATGGTGTATTAGCAAGAAGTAATACAGAATCATCACTAGATACTACTGTATATTTTGAGTAATCATCAGTAATCTCTTTGTTATCAGATCCCATAAAACGGAAGTTTGCAACCATAGTCTTATCACTAGCTGAGAACTGATTGTTCTTCTTTGCCCAATCAACCTTATCTCCGCTCTTAACAATTGTTAACTCGTAACCAGTTGTAGTTACTGGAGTATCAGCAACGGCAGTGAGCTCAACTTTCTTTGTGATAGCTCCAACTTCCTGAGCCTTCTCATCATACTTGTATGTGTGGTATGTAATTTCAGCTGTACCCTTGTTTCCAACTACTGGAAGAACAATTGAATCACCGTTTACATAACCCTGAGTTGTAGAAAGTGTGAAGTCTACGTTTGCTGGCTTTGTGCTGGTAAGGAATTCTTTCACTACGATGCCATCTTTATCAACTAACTGGCCATTAATCTTTGTTCCGTCAGTATTTGCAGGAACCTGAACTGGTGTAACATTTACATCTGCAACAACACCATCTGTAGCTGTGAAATCTTTTACAGTTCCAGCAAGTTCTACATTGTACTTAGCACCATCAACCATCTCAGCGAATGTTGTAATAGTAACCTTTGTAGCATCTGCCTTGTCAACTGCAACAGCCTTAACAGCGATAACATTGTTGTTAACTGTGTTTGTTACTTTGATATCAGAAGCTTTGATATCAGAAGTCTTACCAGAAACTACAGCCTCAAGAGTATCAGCCTTTGTCTGTTTTACGCTCTTGAATACATAATTTTTAACAGCCATCTTAACTGTCTTTATTGTCTTACCAGCTGTAGCTGTGATTGTTACGTCGCCAGCCTTAACACCAGTAACAACACCGTTAGCATCTACAGTTGCGATTGTGTCATCGCTAGACTTGTATGTAACCTTTGTACCAGCAGGCTTTACAGTAGCTGTAATCTTCTCTGTTGCTCCAACTGCTACTACATCGGCAGCCTTAACTGTTAATGTAGGGTTCTTAACTGTAACAGTAGCCTTTAAAGTCTTAGAAACTTTCTTTCCAGCCTTCTTAGCAGTTACCTTAACAGTAACTTTTGCTGTACCAGCCTTAACAGCCTTAACAGTAACTTTCTTTCCTGATTTCTTTACTGAAGCAACAGACTTCTTGCTAGAAGTAGCTTTAACCTTTACGCTCTTCCAAGTCTTAGGAGTTGTCACTTTCAGTGTCTTTGACTGGCCTACATATAATGTAGCCTTTGTTGCGCTAAGCTTAGCTGTAGAAGCTGCTTCTGCATTTGCAACAGGGAAAGCTGTTACAACCATTGCGGCAGCAAGAGCTGAAGCTAACACTTTTTTGAATGTCTTCATGTCTTTTCCTCTCTTTCCTTTTTGGTTACCTCCTATCGAAGTTCTACTCGTTTGCCCTACACGTTCAAGTTCCGGTATTCTCTCTCCTGTCATGCTGCGGACAATCCATTCGATCAAACGCTTTCCCTTATTGCCTCTACCGCATCCTCAGGCTTGCGCCCTGCAGCTTTGTCTACAGACACATAAATCATAATGATTGAAGCCTTGAACTTTCTTTGTCGCGTAGAGTGAACCGACATTGATTGCTCAGCATCAAATTCAGCAAGCTGCGCTTCAAGGGCTCTCAGCTTCTGTATGTATCTGCAATTGTAAGGTTGTCTGGAATCTATCTTTCCAATTCCAGTTTCCATAGTTTCAATAGTTGCTAACCGTTCTCGTACTTCTCTTATAGCAGTACTATCTTAACTACTCTACGTGACAATAATACACCAAGTATTGTAGCTTTGCAACATCAAAATCGCATTTTCTTGAAAAAATTATTTAATATTTTCTTAATCTGTTAATTATTTTTTCATTTTTGCACACAAATTCGACGTATTAGAAAAACAGGCAATTTTCTGCCCGTTTTTCAAGTTTTCTTCAAGGTTTCTTCATTATTATATTACATCAATAATTCGCTTTATCGTTGAAATCGTTCCATTATGGACTCCGTAATCATCTCATTAGTAAGTCCATTCTTTTTCACATAATTCGTCTGTCCATTCATATGAATACACCTCCCTTATATGAGTTGTTGTCACTCCTGACTCAAACAGTTTCATGTCCTGCTCTCCGTAGATGTTCATTGCTACAGCTTCGCCTCGTCTTTCGGAATGAGCCATCTTGGATATAAAAGGAATCTCTGCTATCCATTTTTACGCTTATTCATGCTCAAAAGAGTCCAAATGATTGACGCGAATTTATTCGCAGGCAATCATTTACTCTTTTGGGGATAAGGCTGCGCAAGCAGGCGCATGGATAAGCAGGCGATCCCCTAAACTCAAGCGAGAGCGGCAGCAACCTGTTGCTGACACAAACGAAGCCTTTGCTGAGTTTGTCCGGTCGAGCTTTCCTCTCCCCTCTCTCACTGAAAGACGAATCATCATGAACAGGCGGGGAAAAGAAAAGAGGAACACTGCCGTGGCAAATTTATTTGCCAAAGGTAGTGTCCTCTTTTCAAGAAGGCGTAGCCGCTATCCTGCGCCAGCAGGATGCCGCCTGTTTTTTCTTATATAAAATACGTTTTAGTTGAAGTATGCCACACCTGATTCGAACAGTTTCATATCCTGCTCTCCGTAGATATTCATTGCTACAGCTTCGCCGCGTCTTTCTGAGTGTGCCATCTTACCGAGTACACGTCCATCCGGACTGGTAATACCCTCGATCGCCATATATGATCCGTTGACATTCCACTCTTCGTCCATGGTCGGTACGCCTGCCTCGTTGACATACTGTGTTGCAACCTGTCCGTTGGCGAAAAGCTTATCCAGCCACTCCTTCGGTGCTACGAAGCGTCCCTCTCCGTGGGATGCCGGGTTGCAGTAAGTCTTGCCAAGCTCAGCCTGCTGCAGCCATGGGGACTTGTTGGTTACGACCTTGGTGTAGACCATCTTGCTGATGTGGCGGTTGATGGTGTTGTAGGTCAGTGTCGGTGAATCCTCGGTCTGCATGCGGATCTCGCCGTACGGTACTAAGCCAAGCTTGATCAAAGCCTGGAATCCGTTACAGATTCCAAGTGCCAGTCCGTCGCGCTCATTCAGGAGCTTGTTGACAGCCTCGGTCATCTTAGCGTTGCGGAAGGCTGTGGCGAAGAACTTTGCAGATCCTTCCGGCTCATCTCCTGCGGAGAATCCGCCTGGGAACATGATGATCTGTGACTGGTCGATTGCTTTCACGAATTCATCGACAGAATCACGGATATCTGCAGCGCTCAGGTTCTTGAATACCTTGACGATTGTGTTCGCTCCGGCTCTCTCGAATGCCTTTGCACTGTCGTACTCACAGTTGGTTCCCGGGAATACCGGAATGAATACGGTTGGCTTTGCTACTTTATTCTTGCAGATGTAGATTTCCTTTGTATCGAATACATCGGTCTTGATCTCTGTCTTATCTTCGGTTGCGCGTGTCTTGAATACTTTTTCCAGTGTTCCGGTCCATGCGTTGATTGCCTCGTCCATTCCGATACTCATCTCCTTGTAACGGAATGTCTGATCTGCATTTACTTTACCAACAACAACTGCCTCTGGAATTGTTTCTTTTATAATAGGAAGAAACTCTTCCGGAACTTCGGCTACGATGTTACCGAATCCAGCTCCGTAAAGCACTTCTGCACTTACGCTTTCCTCGATTGTGACACCGAGCTTGTTACCGAAAGCCATCTTGCTGACTGCTGCCGCAAGGCCTTTTCCATCTAAGGCATATGCAGAAATGATTGCTTTCTTTCCGATCAGTTCATGGATCTTATCATATAAAGCCATAACCTGCTCGTATACCGGCAGATCGTACTCGTTCTTCTCGATATTGAAAATTACAAGTTTGTTTCCAGCTTTCTTTAATTCCGGTGTGATGACATCCTGCTCCTTTGCCACATCTACCGCGAAAGATACAAGTGTCGGAGGCACATCGATCTCATTGAAAGTTCCGGACATGGAATCCTTACCACCGATGGACGGAAGTCCGAAGCCGATCTGTGCATCGTATGCACCGAGGAGTGCTGCGAACGGCTGGCTCCATCTCTTCGGATCCTCGCTCATTCTGCGGAAGTACTCCTGGAAGGTAAATCTTACTTTCTTGAAGTCGCCGCCTGCGGTCACGATGCGGGACAGGGATTCGAGTACCGCATAAACGGATCCGTGGTATGGGCTCCAGGATGATAAATATGGGTCAAAACCGTAAGACATCATCGTTACGGTATCGCATTTTCCAGTAAGAACAGGAAGTTTTGCGACCATACTCTGTGTCTCGGTCAGCTGATAACGTCCGCCATATGGCATGTAGACACTGCCTGCGCCGATGGATCCGTCGAACATCTCGACGAGTCCCTTCTGGGAACATACGTTGAGATCGGATAACATTGCAAGCCATGCTGCTTTATTGTCGCCTCGCTCAACTGCTTCTGCGACCTTCGGAAGTTCCATCTTCTTGAAGAAATTGTCTGCTTCAACCGGCATCTCTACTTCGACGTCAGCTTCCTGATGCGCACCGTTCGTATCAAGGAATGCACGGGAGATATTGACGATTTCCTTGCCTCTCCATACGAGTACGAGTCTCGGATCTTCGGTTACGACTGCAACCTCGGTTGCCTCAAGGTTCTCTTCCTTGGCATATGCGAGGAACTGGTCAACATCCTGCGGAGCAACAACGACTGCCATACGCTCCTGGGACTCGGAGATGGCGATCTCTGTTCCGTCAAGTCCTGCATATTTCTTCGGTACTTTATCGAGTTCGACTCTGAGTCCGTCTGCGAGCTCTCCGATTGCTACGGATACGCCGCCGGCACCAAAGTCGTTACATTTCTTAATAATATGGCTGACTTCTTCTCTTCGGAAAAGTCTCTGCAGCTTACGCTCGGTCGGTGCGTTACCTTTCTGCACCTCTGCGCCACATACAGATGTGGACTCTGTGTTGTGTGCCTTGGAAGATCCGGTTGCACCACCGATTCCATCACGTCCGGTACGTCCGCCGAGGAGGATGATCTTGTCTCCCGGGTCAGAAGTCAGTCTCTGTACGGCACGTCTTGGAGCTGCACCCATGACAGCACCGATTTCCATACGTTTTGCGACATAATCCGGATGGTAAACCTCCTTGACATAACCGGTTGACAATCCAATCTGGTTACCGTAGGAGCTGTATCCTCTTGCCGCCTCGCGCACGATCTTCTTCTGTGGAAGCTTTCCTTCGATCGTATCCTTAACCGGAACAGTCGGATCTGCGGCACCGGTCACACGCATTGCCTGGTATACATAAGTACGTCCTGACAATGGATCTCGGATGGCTCCGCCGAGACAGGTTGCTGCACCACCGAATGGCTCAATCTCTGTCGGGTGGTTGTGGGTCTCGTTCTTGAAGTTTACTAACCACTCTTCTGTGTTTCCGTCTACTTCAACCGGAACAACGATGGAACATGCATTGATCTCATCGGACTCTTCCTGATCTGCAAGCTTTCCTTCTGCTTTCAGCTTCTTCATTGCAAGTAAAGCAAGATCCATCAGACATACGAATTTGTCATCTCTTCCCTTATACATCTCCTTGTGAGCGTCAAGGTATTCTTCGTAAGTCTTCTTGATTGGTGCCTGATAGAATCCATCGTCAAACTTGACATTCTTAAGCTCGGTTGAGAATGTGGTGTGACGGCAGTGATCACTCCAATAGGTATCGAGAACACGGATCTCTGTCATGGACGGATTGCGCTTCTCCTCATTCTTGAAGTAATTCTGGATATGTAAGAAATCCTTGAATGTCATCGCAAGGTTCAAGGAGCTGTATAATGCGTTCAGCTTGTCCTCCGGCATATCGATAAATCCGTCGAAGATTGCAACATCGGCTGGATCATCAAATTCCTGTACAAGTGTCTGTGGCTTGTCCATTCCGGTCTCTCTGGAATCCACCGGGTTGATACAATACTTCTTGATTGCGGTAAGCTCGTCATCTGTGATATCACCGACGATCACGTAAGTGGTTGCGCTGCGGATGACAGGCTCCTCTTCTTCGTTCAGAAGCTTGACACACTGCTCAGCGGAATCGGCTCTCTGATCGAACTGTCCCGGCAGGAATTCTACGGAGAATACTTTTCCTTCTCCGGCATCAAAGTTCTCCTCATAAATATCGTCAACAGGAGGCTCAGAAAATACAGTCTGCAATGCCTTCTGATAAGTCTCATCCGACACATTCTCTACATCATAACGGATCAGCACTCGAACTTCATCGGCTGCGATTCCGAGATAATGCTTGATCTCATGCTTCAGTTCCTTTGCTTTCACAGCAAAGTCCGGTTTCTTTTCTACATATACACGGCGTACATTGCCCATAGGTAGTCCTCCTTCAATTATGGTTAATCATTACTGTGTTTAGTATAGCGCAAGCATATGAATTAGTAAAGTTAATATATCTTACGTTGTTTATTACTTTTGCTTATCATTTTCAAATAAAAAACAGAAATCCAAATTTTGGATTTCTGTTTTCGCCTTTACTTTTCGATATTTTCAGTATTAGTCACATTAGAATTATCAACATTTCCATGATTTGGATTCTCTATACTAGTATCGCCCGGGTTTTCGGTATTGTTATCTCCCGGCTTCTCCGTATTATTATCATCTGGATTCTCCGTATTGTTATCATCCGGATTCTCCTTCGGTGCAGTATACTTTACCTTGAAGGTTGCCTTCTTCGACTTATTGCCGGCAAGATCCTTCGCATACACTGTTACCTTGTATGTTCCGTCTTCCGCATTTAACATTGCATCCAACAGATCATCTGCCTCCACCGTCACATACTTCGCAGCAAGTGTCTCACCGCTGTCTTTTACAGTCACATTCTTCTTAAGAAGTGCAATCACCTGCTTCTCCGTATAAGTCTCTTCTGTCGTCTCTGTGATAGAAATATTCTTCGCCTTGACAGTGACCGTCGGCTTCTTGGTATCCTTGACTGTGATCACACGCTTCACCGTTGTTGTACGGCTGAGTGAATCGGTTGTCTTATAGGTAATCGTATACTTTCCGGCTTTCTTCATATTTAATTTTCCGGTAAGCCTGATTTTCAGTAACTTACCCTTGTAATCGGTAGCAGTAACGCCTGTTTTCAGATTCGGCTTCTTGGCAAGGCGCTCTACCGTGAGGTTCTTCACGCCCTTGATGGTCGGTGCCATCTTGCGCCACGGATTATCCTTACTCGGATCGGTCGGATCCCAGCCTCTGTACTTGCTGCTCGTATCGATGCGTACCGGAGTCGGTTTACCAAGCGGTCCCGGGTCATTTCCATCGTAGATTTTTACCGTAGTTCCGGATGCGCAGTTATCGTAGATCCATTTCGCATCCGCAACGTTTAAACGGACACATCCGTGTGAAGCTGCGGTTCCAAGACGATTGTAGGAATTATATGCAAGCGTGCTTGGATCTGTATCGCTGTAATATACGGAATGGAACAATACCCCATCAACGATTCGGCTGCAGTACTGTCCGTACACATTGCCCATCAGTGTGTGCCAGCGATACTGGTTGGAGATGTGAAATGTTCCGGTCGGAGTCGCATTGTTGACGCCGACGGAGCACGCCATCGCCTTAACCGGGATGGTATACTTGCCGTTCTCATCCAGCTTATAGACCGTGACACAATTCTGTCTGCGGTTAATTTTGATATAATACGGATGCTTGTTCGTTGCTGCGTATGTATCTGTCGGTACACTCACACTGGTCAGAAGCATAAGTGCTGCAAACAAGGCGCAACAAAAACGTCCAAATTTGCTTTTCGTTTTCATCATTTTCTCCTCTTGCATCTTTTATAAGTTGTCCTTATAATATAATGTAACAGAACTAATTTCTGTCGTAATAAATCGACAACACTTATAAAAGGAAGTTAAATTATGGATATTAATTATGAATTATACAAGGTTTTCTACTATGTTGCAACCTCTCTTTCGTTTTCCGATGCGAGCAAGAAACTTTTTATCTCGCAATCTGCAGTCAGTCAGTCGATCAAGACACTGGAGAAGAAGCTCGGTCAATCGCTTTTTATCCGAAGCACGAAGAAGGTGCAGCTTACGCCTGCCGGTTCCTTACTGCTCAAGCATGTTGAGCCTGCGATGAATCTGATTTCCCGTGGCGAAAGCCAGCTTCTTGATTCCGGTACACTCGGTCTCGGCCAGCTGCATATCGGTGCGAGTGACACGATCTGCCGATACTTTCTGCTTCCTTATTTAAAGCAGTTCCATAAAGCGTTCCCGAATGTTCCGATCAAGATTACGAATGCGACCTCGATCCAATGCGTAAATCTTCTCGATCAGCGTAAGGTGGATCTGATTGTGACGAATTTTCCGAATACGCATTTGAATCACGCTTACATTCAGAAGACGGTCTGCAATTTCTCGGATGTGTTTGTCGCCAATCCAGCTTATTTCGATTTCGAGGATCAGGAGATTCCGTTCGAACAGCTCCAGCAATATCCGATCATGATGCTGGACCGCAATTCGACGACCAGCGAGTTTCTACACAATCTGTTTCTGCAGCACCAGCTTGAGCTGCTCCCGCAGGTAGAACTCAGCAGTAATGATCTGCTCATTGATATGGCGCGCATCGGACTCGGTATCGCCTTCATTCCGGATTTCTGTCTCTCGCGCGACAACAGTGATCTCATCGTCCTTCATACGAAGGAGAAGATGCCGACCAGACAGATCGTGGTCTCTGCCAATACGACGCTTCCGGTGTCCGCATCGACGGAGGAATTCTTGAAATTATTGCCGGATGCGAGCGACGTAGCGATGTAAGATTTCTTATTATAAATCTTTCGATACAACAATTCCCGACAGTCTGAACAAATATATCAGGTGTCGGGAATATTTTTATGACTCCTCCCAGAAATGCTGAATTTCTTTCTCCAACTGACTCACATCTCCAACAATCCTCTCCTTCCACTCTCTCGGATAGAGCGCATCATAATCGCTTTGCAGGAATCGTTCGTCAAGAAGCACAATGATTCCGCGATCCTCCTGCGTGCGGATCACGCGCCCCGCTGCCTGCAGCACCTTGTTGATGCCCGGATAGCGGAACGCATAATCAAATCCGGACAATCCCTGTTTATCGTAGAATTGCTTTAAGATCTCACGCTCATTGCTGATCTGCGGAAGACCGGTTCCGACAATGATAGCGCCGATCAGACGATCATTCTTTAAATCGATTCCCTCTCCGAAGATTCCTCCCATCACGCAGAATGCCACAAGTGTTCCGTTATCTTCCCGCTCGAACGATTGTAAGAATTCTTCGCGCTCCGCTTCGTTCATGTTGCTTCTCTGCATGGTGATGGTCAATGTTGTTTGCTTGTCGATTACCGCACTGCGTCCAATGTTGTCTTCAACGATTTCATCCAGATGGAGTGCTTGCATTTCTGCATTCATTCTCCCTTCACTATCCTGCTCACAGATCAATGATTCTTCGTTCAGTAAAACCTCATCCCACTTTCCGTTCTCAAGCTCTGCACTTACAAACACTTCGCACACATCCTGCATCATTTTATACGACGGAAAGAATACCATATAATTTCCTTCTTTTCCTCGAATTGCGGCACGGATATACTGCGCAATCTTCGCATATTCAGCTGGGCCTCTCCTCGTATACTTTGTACTCACATCCCGCCCGAAGGCAAGCAGTCTTTGCTTTTCATCAAACGTACTCTGCGCGTAGATTGCATAATTGTCCTCTTTCGTAGAAAGGAGCCTTTTGTAATAGTTAATTGGCAGAAGCGTTGCCGAGAAGAAGATCGTGGATACCGATTTATCGATACATTTCTGCAAATTCTTCGACGGATCCACACAGAACAACTTGATCATGAACCGTCCATCCTCCTGCAATTCATTGTAGATCACGTAATTTTCATCCACCAGATCATAGATATTGACAAAATTCCGGAGTTCAAAGTAGAAATCCATCACCGTCTTCTTATCCGGGAACTCTCTCGGCTTCTCAAAGAATTCCTCCATCTGTGACAGAAGCCGCATCAGATGGAACGTCAACACACCGACGCTCTCGCACACGCTGTACGTCTCGCACTCTCGCTTGAAGTCGAGCATCGCCTTGTTACACTTATCCAATGTCCGCGCGATTGCATGGTTATGTAGCTTCATGACCTTCTTGACCGCCAGAATATCTTCCTTATATAATTGCGCACTGTACATCTCCCTGCTGCGGTCCACAAGATTATGCGCCTCATCCACCAGAAACAGATACTTCTCCTTCGGCGTCTCCTGGAAAAAGCGTTTCAGATACACATTCGGATCAAACACATAATTATAATCACACAGGATATTGTCGCACCACGTTGCCACATCCAGACTCAGCTCGAACGGACAAACTCTATGCTTCCTGGCCTGCGCGATGATCTCTTCCCTCGTAAAGAGATCCGACTCCTGCAGAAGTTCATACACCGCATCATTCACACGGTCATAATGCCCCAAGGCATACGGACAATTCTGTGGATTGCATTCCAGTTTCACTTGCGGAAATTCCGGAAATAACGTCTCCTGATTCTCATCCATCGTTTTACCACTCTCTTGTGTGAAACCAGGCAGTGTCATCTGTTCATTTTCTTCTGTAAACTTTGCCATTCTTCCACACAGGCACAGTTTTTCCTTCGCGGTCAGCTGAATGATCTTCGCTTGATAGCCCTGCTCACGCAGCAATCCGAACGTCTCTTTCGCGACTGTCGCCGTAATCGTCTTGGCAGTCAGATAGAAAATGCGATCTGCAAGTTCTTCTCCTACCGCCTTGACCGCAGGAAAAATCGTTGATATGGTCTTGCCGACTCCGGTTGGAGCCTGAATGAACAGATTCTTGCCCCGGCTGATCGTCCGGTATACATCGCCAACTAATTTCTTCTGTCCCTCGCGGTACGGATACGGAAACTCCAGATTCTGTATACTCGCCTGGCGCTTTCTTCGCCACATAATCTGCCAGTCCGCCCACTTTCGATACTCGCCGATCAGATTTCCGAACCAGTCCGAAAGTTCATCCCACAGAAATACTTCCTGAAAGTACTTGATATCCTCCGTATCAAGATTGCAGTATGTCATCTGCACACCGATCTTGTCAAGATGATTCTGTAAGGCATAGATGTAGGCATAGCACATTGCCTGCGCTTTGTGTACATAGATCGGAGCTTCCATCGTCTTGACATTCCGATACATTCCTTTGATTTCGTCGATGTAGATCATTTCTTCCGGCTGCGTGAAATTTTCTGATTCATTTGCAGACCATGATACCTGTTCGAGTTCTTCTGAGCCGAAGTCTTCTGAATTGAAACATTCTGAATTGATGTCTTCAGAATCGAGTCCTGATTCATTCGAATGCGTTCCTTCCTTCTCCGGATCAAATGATATCTGTATCGTATCTGTATCTTGTGTCGTTGTTGTTGGGAACATTCCATACACAATTCCATCTGCCCGTCCCTCAACAACAAGCCGGTACTCCTCGGCATCAATTGTGAGTGCAAGTGGCACCTCCGCCTGGTAGTTTTCTCCCATGCTGCGTTGTATCTTTCGATGAATCTTGCCACCTTCCAGCATCGCATCCGTGACCATCCGACCGCTTCGATTGTCAATATCACCGCCACGCAATATAAATTCCACAAGATTGCGCACAGATATATGTAGTTCCTGCATGGGAGTCCTCCTTTCTCATTTCTCTATTCCAGTTCTCACAAATACTCGAAATCTGTTTTTCTGCGTAAATCTTCAGATTTCTTTCGTCAAAATCTTCGATTCCTCTTCTTTCACCAAAAAAGTCCCGCTCCGGATCCGGAGCGAGACTTTTTGTGTCTCTATCGATATTTTATTATGCCACTGCGAATTTCGCAACAAGGTTTTCAAAGTTTTCATTCCGGCCACCGTAGCAAACCTTCAGATCCTTCTGAACACCAAGTCCGATCATGCCAAGAAGCGACTTTGCATCAATCATCGTGCGGTTGTATTTTACGTCAATTTCAAAATCGCAATCTTCTGCAGCCCGGACAAAATCCTTTACGTCTTTCAAATCCGATAGACGAATTACCTTAATGGTATCATACATAATTAACACCTGCTTTCTGATTACATTATTTGTAACTTTTCGGGCAATTATACCATCATTCTTCTAATTTGTCACAATTACATAAAGCCATGGTTTTAGGCGCTTTTCTTTGCGTTTTGACGAGAAATGCCGGATTTATGGGCTTCTTTCTCTGCTTTTTGATTGTGAAATTGTTCTTTTACCAGATATACTATGCTTTTTTTCTAAAAAAATGCCTGTTTTCCGCAGAAAACAAGCATTTTTCATAAAATTTATTCGATTTGGTAACGTTTCCATAACGATTTTGTTGCGCAATTACCTGCCAAACCATCTGTTTTCCTCCTTTGAAGACAGATCATATCCGAATCCCAGTATTAAACTGGAGTAAAGCTTCAAGGGGTCTTTCCGTCCTGGCGCGGGTAAACAGCATCTTCTTTTCATGATCAATTTCAGTTACATCAGTGGCTCACCATATTTGCGTAATTCGTTTAGATAGATCTCACCGAGCATACTGAGTTTCACACCCTTGTGACGAATATATCCGATGCGGATCCGTTCAGACTCTTTGAGTGGTATCGCTACATAATCATCTCCGTTGATTTCCTCCGAAATAATTCCGGAACACAGTGTATAACCATTGAGTCCAACCATCAGATTCAGCATCGTGCCGCGGTCATCTGCCTTGATTATCCGCTTATACTCGTAAGTACTCTTCATTTCTTCCGCAAAATAGAACGAATTATTTTTTCCCTGTTCAAATACAAGACACGGGTACTCCTCCAATTCAGCCATACAGATCTGTGACTGCGCCGCAAGCGGATGTCCCTTCCACAGATACACATAAGTATCACATGCAAAAAGTTCTTCAAATTCCAGATCATATTCCTTGAAAAGCTTCAGGAGCACCGCCTCATTAAATTCACTTATAAACAAGACACCAAGCTCACTCTTCATACTCCGGACATTTTCGATGACCTGGTTCGTCTGAGTCTCATGGATCGCAAATTCATACTCCTCCATGCCGACGGACTTTACCATCTCCACAAATGCCTTGACAGCAAAGGAATAATGTTGCATCGAAACCGAGAATTTCTTTTTCATCTCACTGTTCATATACCGCTTCTCCAACAGATGATATTGCTCCACCACCTGCTTGGCGTATCCGATAAATTCCTCGCCTTCCGGAGTCATAACAATTCCACGGTTCGACCGGATAAAAATCGTGATTCCGGCCTCTTCCTCCAGTTCTCTTACAACGGATGACAAATTCGGCTGCGATACGAAAAGTTTCCTGGCAGCCTCATTCATCGATTTACTTTCTGCAATTGTGATTACCTGATGAAGTTGTTGAAGTGTCATACACGCGTCCCGATAATTTTTACAATCGAATCGATTGTTCCTTTCATATTCCTTTTGTTCTCAGAAAATAAAAAAAGAACCAAAACACTATTCTTTATAAGTGTTTCGGCTTTAAAAATAAGCAGGGGATGAGAGAATCGAACTCCCACCAAAGGTTTTGGAGACCCCTATCATA
>ERZ773224.3227-NODE-3227-length-14905-cov-13.054545_pt1 | contig 14905 bp, 8 predicted proteins | sample MGYA00580526_ERZ773224 | MGnify/ENA primary metagenome ERZ773224 (study PRJEB29015, sample SAMEA2737743) | human gut metagenome | biome: human gut; feature: human-associated habitat; material: faeces | place: China | collected 2012 ... | reverse complement strand
ACTGACCGCATACAAGGCAGGAACATATCAGCCAGGGATGGAACGAGACCTTGAGATATCACCTACAACGGACGTAGATACCCTTGTTACTCGTTTGATTGCTGACTACAATACAATCAAGGGTGTCGAGGATAAACACCCGGAAATCAAGAAATTGACGTTTTCAGAGGTATATAAGAAGTTTTACGCATGGAAGTTTCCAGAGGGTTCAAAACTTTCTTATAGTTCAAAGATAGCTTACCAGACCGCTTACTCAAACTGCACGGCTCTGTATGATCGTGTATTCGAGGATTTAAAAGCGCCTGATCTGCAAAAGGTAATTGATGACTGCCCGTTAAAACGTCAGAGCCTTATGGCAATTCTTACGCTGTTCAAGCAGATGTATAAATACGCTGTTTACTCAGAAATTGTAACAGAAAACAAGGCTTTGTATGTAAAAGTCAACGCGGATGACGACACTGAACATGGAACACCATTTTCTGACAATGAGTTAAAAATTCTCTGGAAGAATTCTGCTGATCCGGAAGTGCAGCTTATATTAATCATGTGTTATTCTGGCTGGAGAATCGGCGAAGTACTTAAGTTGACGACTAACTTGGAAGAGAGATACTTTCAGGGCGGGATCAAGACTAAGGCAGGAAAGGACCGCGTAGTACCAATTCATTCGGCGGTATACGAATTTGCTAAGCAAAAGGTTCTTACTCAAGATGGGAAGCTCTGTGTATATACTCAGCAGCACCACCGCAACGCTCTGTTCTATCCTACGCTTGAACGTCTTGGAATTGTTGGCGATCCGAAGCACACTCCGCATGACTGCCGGCATACTTTTTCCATGTTATGTGAAAAATACGGCGTCCGGGAAAACGACCGGAAGCGAATGCTGGGTCACTCTTTTGGTGGAGATGTTACAAACGCGGTATATGGACACAGGACACTAGAAGAACTCCGAATAGAGATTGAAAAGATAAAAGTCCCATTTGTGACTAACTGTGACTAACGGAATCTTATTTTATCAATTTTATTCATCACAATTCAGAACATAAAAACGCGTGAAACCCTTGTAAAATCAACATTCTCAGCGATTTTGCAAGGAATTCACTCATTTCATTTTCATTATTCTAATTGTATTTAATTAGGACATTAAATTAGAACTATGCAAATGTCAAAAAGTCCTTTAAATACAGTACTTTAGAGGATATTTAATTAGGAAATGTTTTTTCTTATTTGTGACCAACGTGTGTCCAACGAACTAATAGGATTTACAAAACGAAATGATACAATATGTTATAAGAAGCATGATTCCCGGGGTACTATCCCCGGGAGTTTTTATTTATGAATTTCTGAAATTCTGGTAAATGTTCCTTTTGGGACAAATTCAAAAACAAACCCTTCTGTCGGATGTGGGATGCGGATGAAGTACCATTTCAGCCCGGAACTGTCAGTTTCTGTGTACTTCATCACCTCTACAACTGCACCTTTTTTCAACTTCGGAAACAGTTTAGATAGGCTATTTTTGTTTGATTTTGTATAACATTTTGTGTCCTTTTTTATCTGTGCAATGTAGGCTCTTGTGTTCTGCTTTTTGACTGTATCTGAGTCTGAAACTGATGTTGTATTTTTAACTAAATTGTAGTTTGGAGTGCAGAATTTTGTTCCCGGGAGGTTGCTGTTGTAGTAACTTTTTTGGCACACACCACCGCCATTTGCAATAATTGTAGAGCCACCAGAAGTATTCCCTTCGACTGTCCAGAATTGATCTCCTGATACCTTTATTACAATTCCGGTGTGCGCAAACACTCCGTTTCTGTAGAAAATAACAATATCCCCAACTTTTGGATTGCTGTTCAAAGTAAATAAATCCGCCATTGTCGGACAGTACACATAAGGCCAGTGTTTTAAGAGTTCCTTTGCTTTCTCCTGTCCAAAAGATTTCATGAAGCACCAACTCACAAAGCCGGCACACCATGGCTGTCCTTGATAAGATGGCTTTACATCTCTCCAATATTTTGTATAGTTATTGGAACCGGCATTTGCTGTCTTGCTATCAAGCTGACTATTGCTTGCTTTTTCAAGATATCCAATTTCATTCTTTGCGATCTGGATTAATTTGTCAATTGCGTTCATACCTGTTTCCTCACTTTCTGGAAAATATGTCTTTAATGCATCGTAAACAAACTTCTGTCTGCTCTTATATACCCCGACCTGGTTTCCTGTATCAGTCTGGCAGGCTGCATAGAGATTATCGAGTGTGTATGGCTTCTGAGTCTTTGCTAGAATCCTCGTTACTGCCCCTAGTCCACCTTGGTGTCTAAAGTTCACGCACATAGCTTGCCCTCTAGCGTCCGTGACACCCATTTTAAGGGCTTCATCTGCATAAGTGGCTAATTGTTCATCCATAAGGCTATCTTGGCATTTAATACCCGTTTTGGACGATATGAGCCGTACTATGAGCGTAGCAAACTGGCTTTTAGAAGAAATGTTGTAACAACTCCAATCTTCGTTCTGTACCTGCTCCCATAACCCGATATTGTCCAGTCTGTCCCATTGTGCCGTATCTGCATCATGAATCCGTTTCAAAAGTGTTTGTGCTTCGGTTGCGTACCACTGCCCGGCCCCGATTGTGATTGCGTGTTCTTCAGAAGAATTAGTGTAGGCTTCTGTGAAGTCCGAATAATCCTGCTGTCCATAGACCTGCCCGCCGGTTTCGACTGCGTAAATAATCTTTCTCAGGACGTTCTTTTGTTCAGTTGTCATGTTGCCCGCTCCTTTCACAAAGATTCTTACCTAATTCTGATTATAGCATTTAGCGTTAAGGCATCTCTGTACCAATTTAAAAATCCGACAGGTGATTGCCTGCCGGATAATGCTAAATAACATATTTGTGATGATTGTATCTGACCGACTCTTGATTAAGCTTTGCATAAATCATAGTTGTATGGAGATTTAAGATCGCTGCGTTTCGCTCCGCTACACTTAGCTGATGAGGAACCAAGGGCGCACCCCGCCAGAAGCGGAAGCACCGGCGTTGGCCGCACCACCATCGCTGAACACACGGCAGAAATCCGAAGAGGAACGAACCGCCCTGAGCCAATACCATGATCTGCAAGATGAGATGAGAGAGTGGTTATGTTTGAATGCTGCCAACTGGGATTTATTTGTACCAGTATCAAAACCATTCTGAGAAGCCTGTGACCAAGCTCTTGTTCCATAGACCATCTCTTCATTCATGAGATCAATCTGTCTTGAATACCAATCCCATCCACTAGAAATACCATTAGAGACAGTATTAACTAATAAATTCCTATAAGTAACAATATGAGATTCACCAAAGTCTGCCTTAATCTTTGTAAGAGCTTGATCGAGTCCAGACTTATACATCTTGGAACCCACATAACTACCCTCTGTGGTATTTGTATCATTCATCACATGACTGTACATCGGTGCATCAGGAACTACTAAGATGTGATGAGTATCTAAAGATGTGCCACCAGTTTTGTATAAATAATCGAAATCCATAAATCTATATGCAGTTCCATTGATTACAAGGTAGTCACCACAATACATATCTTTGAATGTGCCGTTCTTAATATTGGCAGACATTTCCGCAGTAAACTGTGTACCTAAGTTTTTACCGCGATAAATAGCATTATGAGCAGCTGCATTGTCATAACCAACAATGTCATTAAGTTCATTAATCGCTCCCAGAATTGTTTTGTCGTTCGTCTGAAGCTTCTCGAATACTTTGTCGGCAATTTTATTAAGGACAAAGTCTGACAGCTTGCTCAGCACACTCTTTTTCATTCCTGTACCGTCATTAACCAGAAATGCGTCAGTATCGGATAATGTACCTCTGTCGGTGTAATTCGCAGATTCCAGATTTTCCGTTTTGGTTTTCAAGGATGTTATGATATTAGCCATACTTATTGGATAGTTAAATACTGTATATCCGTCCAACTGCTCTGAATTGACAGATATATTTGTGGTTGGATAATATGTTGCAAGTGCTTTGAATGCTTCATTCTCTTCTGGTGTTAGGTCGGTTTCTTCTGGAGTTGATAATACGAATACAGTTTTAGGTTTATGTTCTATTAGCCATTGTTTTGCTAAATCAACAGTCGTTATTCCATCACTATCAAGGAATTTAATAGCAAGTGTTTTATCACCACTTCCACGAAGCATCAAGTATATAGCACGTTCATCATCTGCATTCTCACTTATTTTACCAATAAACATGTCAGACATTGCAAGTGGATTTATTCCATCATATAAAACTATATTTTCAAAATTATTTATACAACATACATTTCTTAAATATGACGCATTCCCAAGCCAATACATTGCCAGTCTTTCAGAGCCAGTAATGACATATTCTTTGCACATCCTAACCAATTTCCCACGTTCCACATCCACATAATCTGCAATATACTGCTGACCATCAATTGTAACGTTACCGCCTGAGTTTACAGGGATTGCGTTCAATGTATATGGGAGAGTGACGGTCTTAAATTGTGTTCCATCTTCGTTTGACACCTTCACAGTTGGATTCACAACGCTCTTGATCTCAACTGGATTCTCTGGCGTTGGTGTTCCATCCTGTGATGATTTGCCATATATCATCATATCTTGAATCTTGCCATTGTCAGAATCAGCAAGATGGGTTTCGCCCTGATTCGATGCATAGAACTTTGTGATTTTGTTGGATAAATCTTCTTTTAGCGACGCAACGGCCGCTTTGTTCTGCTCAATCTGCTGCGCCTGCTCTTCTGTGGCTCCAGGTTGCACAGGGTTCTCTTTGAGATATTTATTTACTGCATTTTCTATCTCTTCTGGAGTCAGTCCGCCAATGCCTTTCTGACATAAATCGTATAAATATTTCTCTACCCGTGTAATTGGATCCGGGACATTTCCGGTATAACTCCCAGTTAATTTAGCAAGATATTTCTCTTTTCTTGTTATCGGATTATCTGCCATAGTTGCTCCTTTCTGAATGAACTTTACATTTTGAGACTGTCTATTTTAATTATATCATGTAGACGATTTATAGCTCTGTACCAATCGACTAATAGTACGGTCGGGACTGAGATTTTGAGGTTATTTTGGCGAATAAGGGCTTATTTGAGTTTTTCGGGAAAATGTGCTCTTATTTGTGGTTTTGGGGTTCTTATTTGGCGAAATTAATATTGAAATAAGCAAAAATTCCTTATTTTGCATCCTAAAAGAACCTATTCTTCAAGCATATATTTAAGAACATCTTCTGCAGATTTGAATGCACCGCTTCCTGATGTGTATATTGTTGCAGGAAAGTTGGAAGTCGAAGGACCAGGTCCATAATTCAAAGGTCGTGGTAAAACCGAAAATGTTCCATCGCTATTTGAGGTACCAACTCCAAATATATTTCCGTTCCCTTTCACGCTATTGTGGCTCATTTCCCAACTAATGGTTTCGTCAAGAAGTTCTCCTTTCATGTTTCTCATTCTTAACGTGTACAATACATTTTTCTGGTTAATATACTGTAATATAGTGCTAGGGACTCTTTTCGCTTTAAACATAATACATGCTGATTCATAATATGAACGGCCAGATTCTTGTTTGACATATATTCCAGCTTTTTCAATATCTGTGAAATATATTTTTCCATCTTCGGTCTGATTACGAACAGAAATTTCACATTCACAAGGATATTGAGTGCCGTCATAGTCGACGTGTGTCCACACTGTTCTTACAGCACAAATTTCTTTCATTGGAGGTATTCCAGATTTTTCCCACAGTAAAATATCGCCACCATAAATCTTCGTTACGTCCTTGCCTTTGACAGGAAACCCAGTGATTTCCTGTCTGTTCAAAAATGCCTTATATATCATCCTATCATTTCTCCTCGAATGTGAAATACAATGTATCTGCCCGGTCAGTTCCTGAAGCTACTAGAGCGTCATAATCAGCTTTTTTTATTCGTTTTACACATCTTAATTGTGCCTTTTTCAATTTCTCAGAAGTGCTACCAGAGTCACCAGAACCGTCCGTAAAATCATTAATCGTTGCCGGCGAAAATTCAGAATCCGAACCGTCTGTAAATTCCGCATAACTGATTGTCGGCATTTCTGATCGGGTGCGGTTGACGGTTCCAGATATTTCGGGAGTGTATTTTCCTAACTGCTGACTGTTACTATTAAACGGTGCGTTGTTAGCAGAATAGGTGTCAATCATGTCTGTAGCGCCGATATTGAGCGTTCTGCTCATGATGTATGAATGAACGTACCATTGCAGTTCCGTAGGTTCCTGATCGTCGTGCTGAATCTGCTTTTTATAGTAGAGTTCGACTGCCTGTCCAACCATGTTCAGTGGGTTTCCTTGAACTTCTGCGGTATATTTTTGCGCGCGATAATATTTCCGCAAATCTTGGTTTACGAATACGCCATAGCAAATTTTCATAATTGGTTCAGTCCTTGAAATGCCGCCATATTCGTCTGCATCCCAAACGTAGTTTAACCAGTCCTCGTTTCCTACAAAAAAGCTGTTTCGATTATAATAAACATTGTTCTCGTAAGCTTCCTGCACCGTATAATCGCCTTGTGTAAATCCGAATGCTCGATTTGGGTCTGGGTCTGTAAAAATGATATTCGGAAACCAGATTCTTCCCTCAGTGGCTTGGAAACTTTTGAATGTATCAAGATGTACTTCTTCGTTATTGTAGTATTTATAAATGTTCTGATCACCGGTGGTCTGCCCGTATTTATAACTGTTCTGACGGAGCTTCAAATACTCAAACTTGCCGTCCCTGTTCATCCATCCAAAACGGTCATTCTGTAAGCATAAATCTTTCAAAATATTGACTACGTTCATCTCATTTGAGTTATTCGTATCAGGGACATAGGTGTCGTCCCAATGCAACTTTGTACTAACTTGTTCGAGTCCCAAAAACTCAAATAATTTATCCCTGAATTGCTTTTGAGTCAGCTTTTTCTTTTTATCAGTCGTTTGGTTTTTGTACCATCTAGCAATGTCAGTATTTCGCAATTTATACAAATAATCATATGCAATAAAATTACGTGTTAATGAGTTTGCTTTTCGCTCTGCACTGTCGATTTCACCTGTAAAAATTTTAATTCTTGTTCCTTTTCTCTCGATGTAAACTTCGATTTTTCCATGCGGATAAAACTCTTCCGAGGTACCGTTAAACTGGTCGTGGTGAGCCTGAAACGTTATCTGATTGCAGACACAACCGCCGAATATGAAATACTGTTCTGAACAAATAGACTCCTGCAAAGTAAGCGTATTCTTGTCGATATTTTCATTTGTAAGGTCAGCAAATTCGCCGTTAATCCAGTGTACTGTAACATTGATTGGTTTAGTTTTTTCTTCTTCAACTTCACCAGAGCCGCCGCCAGAACCACCACTTGAACTATCATCAAATGGGTTTTTCCCGTCGTTCGTGACTTTAATTTGAAAACTGTCAGAACCGACAAATTTAGAAACCCCGTTGGCTGTGACATTATAAGAAACCGTGATAGTCTTAGAACCCGCACTGGAACTATCGAAGCCAGAAATATCATAATCTGTAATTTCTTTCTCGGTTCCGTCCTGTCTTACTTCTGCAACAGTCAGCCCGGACGGGTCGAATGCTTCTCCGATTTTGTAATAAATCTTGGATGGAAAACTTGTGATTCTTATTCCTGAAAGATCGTATACGGTCACTTTAAAGGTAGTGGTATGGGTTTTATAGGTTACTGTGATTGTTTTTTCACCAACAGAACTGCTGTCAAATCCAGATACTTCAAACCCAGTTGTTATTGTTTCTGATGTTCCGTCAGTGTATTTAACAAGGATTGTCAATCCAGTTGTGTCGAATACATCTCCTTTCGGATATTCGGTTTTTACAGGCATAGTTTTTACTTCGATTCCAGAAATGTCTACCACGAGAATACTGAAATCCACGGTCTTTTCATCGAATGTAACCGTTACAGTTTTATTTCCATACGTGGACATATCCGGGTTTGACAGGGTATAACCGGTTACTTGTTCGGACGTATTATCATTGTAATATGCAGTAATTATGAGTCCTGCGCTGTCAAATGTTTCGCCTACAAAATATCTGATTTTGGTTGGCATATGAGTAATTTCAAGTCTGGTTACTCGGATTAACCATGTAATTGTGCCTGCTGCTCCCCATGGGGAACCAGAAATTTCATTAGTTTTCTTGTTAAGCGTGATATTCGCTGAATTGGTTTCTCCGAAAGCATTTTCGCCAATGCTTATCACACTTGCCGGAATGAATACATTTGTAAGCTTTGTTCCGAGAAATGCTTGTTTTCCAATAGTTTGTACACCGTCTGACAATGTTAATTTTTCAAGCATAGTATTTGAAAAAGCGCTTTCATGAATAGCTTTTACGCTCGGAGGAATGGTGATTTCTGTAATTTTGCAACTAGCGAAGCATTCCCTTGGGATTTCGGTAATTCCATTTTCCAATGTTACAGATTTTAGCGTCGATGAACACGGAACAAATACATGATCACCAGTGAGCTTAACTGCTCCTTTTAAGATCAGCGTTTCCAATACCCCACTAAGTATTCCTGTCACGCTAGTTCCAGTAAACGTACCGCCGCGTACTACTAGATTTTTGCATTTTGGTATGAATAGTCCATTTGAGTTATCGAATGGCACATTTGCATCACCTATTTCGACATTTTCTATCGTTACTCCACTAAAAGCTCCGGATGATAATGAAACTAATGATTTCGGGAATACAATTTTTTTTAAATTTGAACATTCTCCAAATGTGCCGCCCTCAATTGTTTGTAAACCATCATGAAAAAGTAGTTCTGTTAGATTAGGACAAGAGTAAAACACACCTCCTAGAATCGTTTTAAGCGATGATGGAAATTCAAGTTTAGTTCCTAAAAAAATTGAAAAATTTCCACGTTCGATTTCTGCGATCGTGTTTGAAAAAACAATGCTTTCCAATTTTTTGAATGAGGAACTAAATCCGCTCCTAATGCCAGTGATTCCGTCTCCAAAAACCATTTTTGTGCATCTTTTATATAAGCTGTCAGGAATAGAAATGTCGGATTTCTCTAAACTATCAGATAAACTATATGTGAATTTTCCAGTTCCAGATATGGTTAAAGTATTTGCATCAATGTCGAATTCGGCTGTCACATCTTCGTAATTCGGAGAACCGATATGTATCAAAAGAGAACTGTATACTGTGACATTTGACGTAATTGCCACGCCAAAATATTCTACATTAATAGGAATTACACCGGCTTCCAAAAGCGCCTTATTTTCAATTGTGTATCCGCTTGTCACTTCCTCTGAGCCGTCTGAGTATTCTACAGTTATATAAGATACCTTAAGATCTAATGCATCACCGACAAAATAATATTTGCCTTGACAAAATATGTCCGAGATTCTTTCTGGTTGCATAATAGTAACTTCAAATGTACAAGTGAAACTGCCATAATGAACTGTAATTTCACATTGCTTTGGAGAACTACTGTCAAAACCAGAATATGTACAATCTTTTGTGACATCTATAGTATTTCCATCACTTGCCGTTGCAGTTACCACAATTCCCGTAGAATCAAATTCTTTCCCTATGTGATAATTCACCTTGCTTGGCATAGTGATTACTGATATGGCGGTAATAGAAGCTTCTGAGACAGAAATCTCAAATGTTGTGGTCTTACCAGATGCAGTAACAGTTATGGTCTTTGTACCTGCGGAACTACTGTCAAATCCTGATAATTCATAATCGGTGATAGTTTCCAAGGCTCCATCACTGTACGTCTTTGATACTTCAAGGCCTGTGCTGTCGAATAATTCGCCCTGATAGTACGTGGTCTTATCTGGCATTTTTGACACAGTAATTCCAGTGACATATTTGTCAACAAACTTCTCATAGCTGACTTTCTGTGATACACCTGCGTTCTTTACCAGAATCGAAACTGGAACCGTAGAAGATACGGAAAGAGTTAGGTTTGTTGTGGTTTTACCGTCGGTGATTGACGATGTACCAGTGTATGAACTGCTTGTAGGTCTCTGAACGACATTGATAAATAATGTCTGCCCCTCTATCAAGAATACTTCGTATTTCAGCGCATATGATGAAGATGTGCTTGAATAATACACATATCCTTCTACTCTGATTTTGAGGAATCTTTTTCCTGATGTGAGCGTCCCCTCTTGACGGTAAATATAATAAATTGCGCCATCCCTGCGCCAGATTTTGAGTTGTTCGGCGTTTTGCCCGAACCCGATAAAATTGTTACCAGAAACATATATAGTACTGGCAGTCTTTCCTGCATAGGTAAACCAGTCAACGCCCGTGACACTAACTACATCATCGTCGTGCTTCTTGTTGTTAACAATAGCAGTCATGCCGGTTGTCGTATTCAATAAGCTATCAAAAGATACTGTATCTGCCATAATCATCCTCCCGTTATAAAATAAAAGAGCACATGAGCTGTGACACCCATGCACTCTGGTTGTTAGTATTCAATCAGTGCGATTCGGATGCTTGAATAAAACACCATCCCTCTTTTTTTATCAATTTCATTGATTGTAAAGTCAATATCTGGAACATATACTTTTGCATTCGTATATGTATTTGTTTCGTCATTCCAGTAGGTGATATTTGCTTTACGCTCTTGTTTATTGATAATTGAGGAATTCATTACATTTTGAATTTTTATTTTTTCTTCTAGGGTTAAATCGTCAACTGTTTCAAATTCTATCTTTGTACGATAATGTGGGAGTGTGTCCCTGTGCAAATATCCTTTCATATCTGTCCACGAATCATTTTCAAGTCTTTGATTCGGTGTGCTTTTCCATGTTGCTCTTTTGATAAATTCATGTGGAAATTCTTGAGTCCCGAATTTTAATAGCCATCCCTGAAAATTCCCTGAACTAAATTCACTCATGCACTCACCTACCCTTCAAAGATTCCGAAGCCTGTCCGGTTCCTGTATTGTCCGTTCTGATCGCGAAGCCAGCGGATAAATTCATTTCCGTCAATATTCAGCACAATGTACTGAGGAGAACTTCCACCATTGTTTCCGGATTCCTTCAGAGCATCCATCATTGCCTGTTTCATGGTCGAAAGAGGAGATACAACCTCTGTCTCACGCTTATTATCGCCGAGGATTGCTGCAAACTCTCCGGCGTTTCGTGGCACAACTGTACCTTTTGCCAAGTATGGAATCTGTGGCGCTGTCATTGTTGGAATGCTGAATCCCCAAGTGTTTCCACCTATTCCAGGAACCCATCCAGGAACTTTGATTTTCATCTTATTAAGAACTCCAATTGCGGCATTGACACCAGCAATAATTCCTCTGATCATTCCGTTTATCAATCCGATTACGCCATTAATGGGAACTTTTGCGATTCCCACAAGTGCTTCAAATACATTCTTGAATATATTTTTTGCATTGTTCCATGCTTCTCTCCATCCATTCACGAAATCTGTTTTTACCCAGTTTATAAGAGATTTGAATTTAGATACGATAAAAACTACTTTCTCTTTTATGGAATCCGACAATATAATTACTATATTTGACACCTTTTCTGTTAACGAGTTCCATTTATTTACAAACCCTTCTGCAAACGCTCGCGTTTTTTCGCTTATCCAGTCAACTATATTTCCAAAAAATTCTTTTATAGAATCCCAATTTTTTACAAGAAGAACACCGGCTGCAATTATTCCACCTATTGCCGCTATAATAAGTCCCCCTGGTCCGATTGCTGTTGCAATTGCAGATATGCCTCCAAGTATTCCACCAGAGCCTGTCATAAGTGCAATAAGCCCTTTGATGGCAAGTCCCACATTGCTGATACTGCTAATGATCGTAGTTATCAGCGGGATGATCTTAGCTGTTGCAAACATTCCTATAAGTGCCGCTCCGAACGCTTCGACCAGCGTCTGATGTTCTCCGAGGAAGTTTAAAAACCCTGATACAATATTAATAAGTGTAGGAACGCCTGTTTCAATCAACCACTTCAATGATGGTAAAATAATGTTGGTATATATCCATTCGAGAACGTTTCCGAGAGCTTCAATAATCGGCGCAAAGGATTTTGTGAGGTTCTTAATAGAATCCAGTAACGGATAAAAATCAAGTTTTCCAGCCCAGTCCGCTGTTGCTTTTGTTATCTTTTCAATAAACTCAAGAACTTTTTGAAAAGCATTTGCTAAATTTTGAATAATTTGCGTACCAACATTATTTTTATTCCACGCTTTAGATAATTGACTTGCAATATTCCCTATAATTTTGAATATGTTCTGCAAAATCCGAAGCATGGTAGATAGCATTTCAGTGCCTGTCCCATTTGCCCAGACTTCCATAATACTTTTTCCGACACTCTTTGCAAGTTCAGCAAGACTGGAAAACATATACCTTGCAGCATCAATAGTATTCTTGCCCTCTCTGTTCCAAGCTTCCTGAAAAGGCTTCCAGAGTTGCTTAAGTATATCAGATAACTTCTTTGCAGATTTGCTGAGTTTGTCAATCTGGCTTTCTCCTTTTGCCAATCCTCCATAATCAACCTGTCCAACATTTCCGAGACCAATATTGTCTGCCTTTACGGCAGGCGTTTTTGTCGCACCAGATATCGCATCCGCCGCTTCTTTTCCAATAACCTTTAATTCGTCAAACGGAGCAATATTCTTTTTTAGAGCCTTGGTCTGCTTATTTAACGCGATTGTGCTGTCCTTCGTGGAATCTGTTACATTCTGCGTAGCATCAGCCAGACTATCAGCTCCATCAGCAGCGCTACCATAAGCATCTTCTGTGGCTGACAGATCAGTTCCAGCAAGTCCCGCTCCACTGGCTCCCGTCTGCCCGGATGATTTATTTCCGGTTATCAGTTCCGTGAATGACTTAAAAGCATTTGCTACTGTTGCTAGTTTTGCTAGCAATGTGTTAATCACCTTGATAACCGGCGTGAAGATATTAATCAATCCCTGTCCGACTGTTGCCTTAAGAGACTGGATCTGTAACTGCATTACCCTGACCTGATTCGCCCAGCTGTCAGAAGTACGGATAAAGTCACCCGATGCAGCCGATAACTGTTTCTGTACAAAAGCCAGACGGAGAGCTACTTTCTCCTGCTCTGTCATTTCAGATGTGGTTTTGCCATAGCCATTTGCGAGCGCGTACTGGTCAAGTGCGCTTTGCGTAAGGACTACGCCCAAATCTTTCAATGTTTCTGTTTCACCTGTAAACACTGATTTCAATTTAATATACGCCAGATCCTGACTTATGTTATAAAACGATGCCACATCACCAGTCAGCTGTGTCAGAGCCGTTGACATATCGTAAGCCTGTGCTTCTGAGAATCCGAACGACTTAGACATTGCTCCGAACGTACCGACATACCGTTTAGCCATAGTTTCTGACAAACCGGCAGTTGTCATTGCGTTCTTCGCAAATTCATTAACCTTATCAGACATGGTAGTAAATGTAACATCGACCACGTTCTGAACTTCTGCGAGGTCAGAGCCAAGTTCCACACACTCTTTTCCAAACTGCACCAATTTACCGACAGCAAACGCTCCGCCAATCAGTAGACCGATTTTTTTTACAGCACTCCCAAGGCCGTTAAATGACTGTTTTATAGCTGATACGCCATTTTGCACACCTGACGTGTCCATCCTGGTATCAATAATGACTGAGCCATCAGCAGCCATGTGTCCACCTCCTAACTATTTGAGGTTAAGCATCTCGTTAAGCTTATCTTTATAAGCCTGTTCCTCTTCAGAGAGACGCGTTTTTATATCAATAAGATTCTTGTTATCGTGGTAGAATTTCTTTTCCCATTTATCTAATCTTTCGCCAAAAGCTTTTTTTGATCGAATCCCGATAACTGTATTAAGCAAGCATTCTCCTGCTTCCATGAAATATGAAAAAAATGTCCACCAATGCATATAAGGTGCCGCTCTAACTTCGCTATGAATTACCTTGTTTACCGCCGGAATAATCATTTCCCCGTCCTGTCCCCAGTCCATCAAGCGTGGCTTCGGCTTTCCCGAATCGTCGTCCGTTTGTCCGCAGTCAATAAATTCACAAGCCTTCTTACAAGCCTCTTCTACGTTCTCTGGTGGAATGCTTTCCCAGTCTTCATAGAGGATCTTCAGCATTACTATTTTTTTTCCGTAGTTGTCAAGATTCGGGTCGTTCTGTGCAATCAGAATATCTATGATTGCTCGAAAATCTGTTCTGATAGAAAAATCCACCCCACTTATGTTCAGTGAGGTGGGTAGCTCATAGGCGGTCATTTTGTATATTTCTCCACGTACTTATTGACTGCCGTCTGCATTTTCTTTTTTCTCTTTTCGATCTCCGGTGCGATTGCTTCTGCGATCTTATCAAGAACAATGTAAGCGAACACCTGACCATTGCCGAATACAGTTGTTGCGGTAATTGGTTCTTTGAACAAATCCTTAGACGCTTCGTATCCGAGCATATAATTGATTTTATCCTCAATCTGTTTATTGATCTCCGCCATCTCTTTACCAGAGGAAACCTTTTTAACAGATTCCTGAGCCTGTTCAAAGAAAGTTTCCAGTTCTTCCGCTCTTGCCGCAACGTTAATGTCAGTAGGATTCAATTTAAACGAAGAAAACACTTCTCCCTGTTTGTTTGTGAATGTAAAAAGAAGAAATTCATCATCAATGTTTGTATTAATTATCTTTGCCATTTTCTACGCCCTCCTAAGAATTATTCGCTGTCAGCTGTGAATGAGCCGGAAGTAATATCAAATTTACCTTTGACACGTTCTCCAACGTAATTAACTGTGAACGGAATCTGATAACCAGATGTGTCACCACCGTATGAGGTCGGCACAACGTAGCAATCCTGCTGGTATGCTTCATACTTGCCTGCTGTGGCTTCTGTCCAGAGATGAACTT
>ERZ773224.3223-NODE-3223-length-14926-cov-26.579719_pt1 | contig 14926 bp, 10 predicted proteins | sample MGYA00580526_ERZ773224 | MGnify/ENA primary metagenome ERZ773224 (study PRJEB29015, sample SAMEA2737743) | human gut metagenome | biome: human gut; feature: human-associated habitat; material: faeces | place: China | collected 2012 ... | reverse complement strand
TCGGTCTGATATGGTTCCCATTTCAATTTTCCAGTCACTGACTGGAAAATTGGATATCTGAGATATGCAAGCCCTAAAATCTAGTTAGACAAATCTCCCAAGGCATATTCAGCTTTTACGCAGAACTCAATTTGCCAGACACTGTCTGGTAAATTAGCTAGCCAAATACAACAGGCTTATATTTTATAAATCAGCATATTATGGTCAAAGCTGTCAAACAGGGGTATCCACATTCAAAAGAGAAAGGCCCAAAGTTGGACGCAAAGAATAAGGGACAGAAATAATTGAAATAGAATGTAATTCGTACAAGACTGATATTCTTGAAGCTGTCAATATTTTAATTTGTTGACATTTTCCCAAAATCACGATATAGTAATAGTAGAAAACGACTTGGGAGGGATACTGGATGCCGAGCGATTACCAAAAGCAAATAAAAGAAATTTTTGGCACATCTGATTTGGATGAATTGCGAGAACTTGCAAAGATGCTGAAAATCAATAATCCAAATCCGCGCAATGCGGGTCGCAAGGCGCAGCTTACCCCCGACCAGATCGTAGAGGTTTTGGAACTGCATAGAAAAGGCATCGGCAACACCGAGATTGCGAAGCAGTTCGGCGTGTCGCGCCAGACCATATATAAGTATATCTATAACGCCGAGCATTTCAGCAAGAACCCGGATTTCACCATGCGGATGAACTTCATGAATGGTCAGCAGTTATGTACGGTCATTGACGTTGATTTCAAGCACGAAGTTGTCCGCATGAAGAACTACACTGACCGAATCCCTTTGCGGGCGTTTGGTGTTGTAGAAAATCCGTCCTGGGCGGATTTCGAGGAGTTTTTGAAAGAAAGATGTCTGCCCGCCAGCCGAGCCGGTTTGAAAGGCATCCTCCGAGAGATGGAGGTTCCTTTCTTTGATCCGCTGCTGATTATTGAAAAGACCAATGGGCGCATGGCTGGGGACAACCAGTGGGTGCAGATGATCCGTAACATCGCTGCGTAAGGAGGGCTCTATGGAAATGATTGATTTAAGCAGGCTTGAGCCACAAGAAACGCTGAACCATACTTCCAAGGGAAATCAGCTGAAATGGAAATGCGATGGATACTGGTACAAGGCTGACCATATGGGTTATGAGGGGCTGGCGGAAACGATTGTTTCTGCCATGCTGGCAAAGTCAACCATTAAGTACCCCTTTGTCGTTTATGAGTATTCGCAAATCAAGTACAAAGACCGAGTTTACAGTGGCTGTAAAAGCGCTGATTTTCTCGCGGGCGGCTATGACCTTATTCCATTGGAAAAGCTGTATCGAAAATTTACCGGTGGGAGCCTTGCAGTAGATACAGCGCATCAAGGGGAAATCAAGAATCAGATAAAATTTCTGGTAAACTTCGTTGAACAGACAACCAGACTGCAAAACTTTGGACAATATCTGACCTCGATGCTGGAGATTGATGCATTCTTCCTAAACGAAGATCGCCATACCAACAATATTGCTGTTCAATACAATGCCGCTGACGATACCTATGCGCTATGCCCCCTATTTGATAACGGCTTGTCTCTTTTGGCAGATACCAATATGGATTTTCCCTTGGAAAGAAGCTTAGAGGATTGTCTAAAAACCGTTGAAGCCAAGCCTTTTTCGAGATATTTTGACGAACAGTTAGATGCTGCTGAGGAATTATACGGCATACAGCTTCACTTCAACTTTAGCACAAACGATGTAAAGGCGCTCATCGATAGCTATCGAACCGCCTATAGCCAAGAAATTTGCGACCGCTGTGAAGCCCTTATCCGCCGCCAGATGCGCCATTATGGGTATCTTGTTAAATAGACTTGGGCATAAGCTTCGGGGCAAGCCGCAGGACAAGATAAAGGACAAATCATACACAAGGCCCACAGGCTGGATATAAGATCTAGCCTGTGGGCTTTTCATCTTCCTTGCAATGATATCAAACCGTCTGACTTTTGAATTCTTCATATCTTGCCCCATAACAACCAATAAAAATACATCTTGATCTTTTTTATGCGTTTCAATTGCTTTTTAACTATAAATGCTCAACGCTGCGGCTTGATTTTCCGCAAATAAGTTTGAATTTCCGTCTTTTTTTATGATTTTTCAGGGAAAGTATGCTATAATATGTTAAATTGGTTGTTCTTTATCTTTGAATGATAGTATATTGCCGAAGGAGAATCGCTATGGCCGTCAGATACAATAAACTTTGGAAAATCTTAATCGACAAGAAGATGAGGAAAAAAGACTTGCAAGAAGCGGCACACATTACGCATTATCAGATGATGAAACTTGCAAGAGATGAAAATATAACTACCGAAATTATCGGTAACATTTGCAAGGCACTTAACTGTACGCCCGATGAAATCATGGAGTTTTATGACGCATAAGCTGAGTAGAGTATGCTTTATGTGACACAAACTTTACCATAATTAGGATGGGTGTAGAAAAATGGAGCTTATAAACAATACTACAAAGACTCTAAAAGACGATTTGTCCGTAGAAATCAAGCAAGGCAGCAAGCTATCCATTGCAGCAGCCTGCTTTTCTATTTATGCCTTTCAGGAATTGAAAGAACAACTGTCCCAAATCGAGGAGCTTCGTTTTATCTTTACATCTCCAACCTTTGTCACAGAGAAGGCAAAAAAGGAAAAGCGAGAATTCTATATTCCGCGCCTTACCCGTGAACGAAATCTTTACGGTACTGAATTTGAAATTAAGCTCCGCAATGAATTGACCCAAAAAGCTATTGCACGAGAATGTGCAGAGTGGATCAGGCAGAAGGTCACTTTCAAATCAAATGTCAGTGACAAATCTATTCAGGGACAAATTGTAGTTGACGGCGTAGGCTATACCCCCATCAACAACTTTACTACGGTTGAACTTGGTTGCGAAAAAGGCAATGTAATCAGCACCACAATTGTAAAGGACGAGTCCCTTGCCCGCACTTTGCTTGCTGACTTCAATGAAATCTGGAACGACAGCAAAGTGCTTCAGGTCGTCACAGATGAGGTGATCGACAGCATCACGGCTGCCTATAATGAGAACTCGCCCGACTTTATCTACTTTGTGACTCTCTACAATATTTTCAGCGAGTTTTTGGAAGATGTGTCCGAGGATGTTTTGCCAAACGAGGCAACCGGCTTCAAGGAAAGCAAGATTTGGGGGATGCTCTACAACTTCCAAAAGGATGCCGCTCTCGCCATCATAAACAAACTCGAAAAATACAACGGCTGTATTCTTGCAGACAGCGTTGGTCTCGGCAAAACCTTCACTGCGCTTGCCGTTATAAAGTATTACGAAAACCGTAACAAATCTGTTCTGGTGCTCTGCCCCAAGAAGCTGACGAACAACTGGAACACCTATAAGGACAACTATGTCAACAACCCGATTGCTGCCGATAGACTCCGCTACGATGTGCTTTACCACACCGACCTGAACCGCACCCACGGCAACTCAAACGGTCTGGACCTTAGCAGATTGAATTGGGGCAACTACGATCTTGTCGTGATTGATGAATCCCACAACTTCCGCAACGGCGGCAAGCTGATTGAAAACCCTGATGAAGAAACTAAGGACAATCGCTATGTAACCCTGATGAAAAAGGTCATCCGTGCAGGCGTGAAAACAAAGGTGCTGATGCTTTCCGCCACGCCGGTCAACAACCGCTTCAATGACCTGAAAAATCAGCTTGCCTTGGCTTACGAAGGACACACCGATTATATTGACGAAAAACTCAATACCAGCCGTTCGATTGACGAAATTTTCAGAAATGCGCAGCGGGCATTTAATACATGGAGCAAGTGGGACACCTGCGACCGCACAACCGAAAACCTGCTCAAAATGTTGGACTTCGACTTTTTTGAGCTGCTGGACAGTGTCACGATTGCCCGTTCCCGCAAGCACATTCAGAAATACTATGACACAAGCGACATCGGCACATTCCCCACGCGCCTGAAGCCTATCTCTTTACGCCCGCACCTGACGGATTTGAAGGATGCCATCAACTACAACGAGATTTTCGAGCAGCTGATGCTTCTGAATCTGACGATTTACACGCCCTCTCACTTTATTCTGCCGAGCAGAATGGAAAAATACGCGGAGCTTTACGGCGACAACACTGTCAATGTGGGCTTTACGCAGGCCAGTCGTGAGCAAGGTATCCGCAGATTGATGGCCATCAACCTGATGAAGCGTATGGAAAGCTCTGTCTATTCGTTCAATTTAACGCTGGAACGAATCAAAGGGCTTATCGACAGCACAATCGACACCATCAACCGTTTTAACCACCACACGGGCACCACATTGAATTTGCCGGACATTTCCAATGTGAACGAGTTTGACGGCGACGATCAGGATACTGATGATTTGTTCGCGTTTGGCAAAAAGGTCAAAATCGACCTTGCGGATATGGACTATGAGTCGTGGCGCAAGGAACTGCAAAAAGACGCCGAAGTTCTGGAGCTGCTTACTTATATGGTGCGCGACATCACGCCGGAGCACGACTTGAAGTTGCGCGAGCTTTTCCGTGTGATCAACAATAAAATCACGACGCCCATCAATCCTGGTAACGAAAAAATCATCATATTCACGGCATTTTCTGACACGGCGGAATACCTGTACAATAATGTCGGTCCCTTTGTAAAAGAAAAGTTCGGTTTGAATACCGCCATGATCACCGGCAATGTGGAGGGGCGCACCACCTGCCCGAGATTGCGGTCTGACTTAAACACGGTTCTGACCTGCTTCTCTCCGATATCCAAGGACAAAGAGCTGCTGATGCCCGGCGACAATACGAAAATCGACATTTTGATTGCCACCGACTGCATTTCTGAAGGTCAGAACTTGCAGGACTGCGACTATCTCGTCAACTATGACATTCACTGGAACCCGGTTCGTATCATTCAGCGTTTCGGGCGTATTGACCGTATCGGAAGCCGCAACAAGGTCATTCAGCTTGTGAATTTCTGGCCCGATGTAACCCTTGACGATTATATCAACCTGAAAGCCAGAGTCGAAACCCGTATGAAAATCGTGGATATGACTGCTACGGGCGATGATAATCTGCTCAGTGACGAGGAAAAGACAGACCTTGAGTACCGAAAGGCGCAACTGAAGCGCCTGCAGGACGAGGTTGTCGATATTGAGGATATGACCACCGGCATTTCCATTATGGATTTGGGGCTCAACGAGTTCCGTCTGGACTTGCTGGAATATGTCAAGAACCACCCAGACATCGAAAAAACACCCTTCGGTCTGCACTCGGTTGTACCTGCCGGTGAGGACGCGCCTGCCGGCGTGATTTTCGTTTTGAAGAATCGCTCCAACAGCGTAAACATCGACAACCAGAACCGGCTGCATCCCTTCTATATGGTTTATATCGGGGATGACGGCGAGGTTGTCTGTAACCATCTTTCCCCGAAGCGGATGCTGGATAGAATGCGTTTTCTTTGCAAAGGTCAGACAGAGCCGATCCCCGCAGCCTATAAGCCGTTTAACAAAGAAACCCGCGACGGCAAAAATATGTCCCGCCTTTCCAAACTGCTTGGTGACGCCATTGCCTCAATCATCGAGGTAAAGGACGAGAGCGATATTGACAGCTTCTTGGGCGGCGGGCAGATCAGCTTCCTGACAAACGAAATCAAAGGACTTGACGACTTTGAACTGATTTGTTTCTTAGTCGTGCGGTGAGGTGATACCATGCTCGGACTTCCAAAGTCAACTGAAATGAATAAGCAGCTGCCTAAAAAGGCGATCTATGCCAAATTTCAGATGAATACAGCGGTCAAAGACAAAGTCGATGCCGATATATCGAGAATTACCATTGTCAACGAAATTTCTCCAAGCCGAATCAACATTCCTGCCGGAGAGGAAGTCGGCAGCTTCTTTGTTTTGCTTGTTGCGCTCAAGAAAAAGAACTTTGATGAGAAAACGATTGCCGCTTTATCGAAGCTGATTCCGCAGAATATTCTATTTGTGCTGGAATTTGAAGGGCAAAGTAAGCTGGCTGTCTACCGCACCAAACTGATGCAGACGGACTGGAAGCCTACCGAAAGCTGCACCATTGAGCTGCGGGGCTTGAACCTCGATAAAGTCTGGGAAAACATCGTAGTGGACATCGGTGAGGTGAGCATTGCAGACGGCAACACTCTGGATGAGCAGATAGCAGCCGATGAGCGCCGACAGAAGATTGAAAAGGAAATCACCAAACTGGAAAAACAGGCATGGGCTGAAAAACAGCCGAAGAAGAAGTTTGAGTTGGTGCAACAAATAAGAAAGTTGCGACAAGATCAGGAGAAAATACATGGATTTAGAGAAACTTGCGACAAGTGCAATTGAAAAGGAAATTGCGAAAACAGATTTGCTGAGCAGTTTTATTAACAGTGGAGATAAAGAACCGTGCTGGGATGGCCACATATATATACATGAGGATAAAAATAAAACAAAGAAGAATATTAAAAAAGTCGCAGCGCAAGTTAAAGGTAAGGCTGTTCGCACACGTGATGCAAAACGAACAATTTCGTACCCAATAAGTTGTGATGATCTCCGTGCATATATGATGAATGGTGGAACTGTATTCTTTGTGGTCTATTTGAACAAAGATACAGGTGATGTGTTACAGATATATTATGTGAGCTTGCTACCGGTAATGGTCAAAAAGCTCTTGGACGAGAAAAATAGGCGGCGGACAATTTCTGTAAAATTCCATAAATTTCCAGCTGACAACACAAGAAAAACGGAACTGTTCCTGAATTTTTATGACGAATCGAAAAAACAGGTTAGCTTTGCGGGAAAAGATTTACCCAACGTTGATGATTTGATTAAGAAGGGGGTACTGGAAAATATAAGCTTTAGTTATACAGGTCTTGGCGCTTGCCCAGATACTAGACTTTTGCCAAAAATCATTGATGGTAAGTCATTAACACTGTATGCTAATATTAAAGGCGGAACCGCGCCGATTCCGATTGAGTATTTTGACGAAATAACAAATATAACCACAAGCAAGGATACCAACATTCCAATTTCTGTTAAAGGACATGTTTATTACGACAAAGTCAAGACCATTGCAACAGCAGATACAATTGAACAGCAGATAGGAAGTAGTGTGAAAATCATTGCACCTAATGTGGATAAAGTGGATTCATCTATAAAAATTCATCTTAGCATTAACCTTACGGGAACTCTAACGGAGCAGATAGCAGCACTGGAATTTATTATTGCATTGGTCGACAATGAAGCATTCAATTTTGGAGACGCAGAATTTCCTGCGAAATTTCCGCAGAGTGAGCTTGATCGGATGGAAGCGTGCAATTTCCCTGAAATGCTAAGTGACCGGAAACACATAAAAGAGGTATTGGACTCTATGAATGTGAAAACGGATTTGGAACTTAGCAAGTGCACAAGTGATGACATAGATAATCTCAAGCGAATTGTTGATTCGATTGGTGACCATCGGATTATCCGCGGAGAAATCGATGAAAAAAATCCGGGACAAAAAATTAAAATAGCAAATTTAACAGTGGCGGTTGTTTATATCAAAGCAAACGGGGGATACCGTATATATGACTTTTTTGGAAATCGTTTCGATGTGAAATGGGCCCCCGAGGGGATGGAACCGGTGGAGGTCTCACAATTTATTATGATGCGACCTGACGACTATCTCACGTTGGACAATTTGGATTTAGAAAAAGTTGTTGAGGACTTCAAGATTATTCCACCATCAACAGCGCATTTTGAGCTTAGCAACAACTGCATGTTGAGTATGCTGAATGCATATGATAAGGCACCAAATCCAGAGCTATTGAATGCGGCACGGCAAATGAATGTTTGGCTAGGACAACATACGGATTTCCTGTCAAGTGAAATTGTTACATTGAATAGATTGCAAATTGAACTTCGAGAACGTCCACTTGAATTTTCAGAAAAGCAAGAGCTATACACAATTGCTACAACGGCAAAAGATGAGTTCTATCGCCTGGGGGCATTTCTCTTGCTCGGTGAGCAGGAAGAAGCACGTAAAATTTTTGACACTTTAGATGAGGATAGGTTAAATCTTTTTAAGGGGTTTCCGATTTATAAATTTTACAAATATGCAGAGGAGAAAGGTACGGATGGACAAACTGAGAATGCAAACAGCGAACAAGGCTGATGAGAATTTCAAGAAATTGGCGGCGATGTTCCCCGATGCGGTGACGGAAACGATTAACGAAAACGGCGAGGTTGTGCGGGCGATTGATAAGGATGTGCTGATGCAGGAGATTTCCTGCAAGGTGGTGGACGGCAACGAGGAACGCTATCAGTTCACTTGGCCGGACAAGAAAAAGTCCATTCTGCTTGCCAATGCGCCAATCAATAAGACCCTGCGCCCCTGCCGTGAGGAAAGCGTGGACTTTGATACCACTGAAAACCTCTATATTGAGGGCGATAATCTGGAAGTATTGAAACTGTTGCAGGAAACCTATCTCGGCAAAATCAAGATGATTTACATTGATCCTCCGTACAATACGGGCAACGACTTTGTATACGAGGATGACTTTGCCCAGAGTACAGATGAGTACCTTGCCAATAGTGGGCAGTTTGATGAAGAAGGCAATCGTCTTGTAAGAAACCTCGACAGTAATGGACGCTTTCACAGTGATTGGCTTAATATGCTTTATCCGAGACTGCGCTTAGCAAAAGATTTGCTGACTGACACAGGCGTAATCTTTATAAGTATCGATGAGAATGAAGTGCAGAATATGCGGAAGATTTGCGACGAAATATTTGGAGAACAGAACTTCATTTCTCAATTAGGCTGGCAGAAAGTTTATTCGCCCAAAAACCAAGCGAGGTATTTTTCTAACGACTATGAATTCGTCTTGTGCTATTGCAGAAATAAGGATGTATTCACGCTTGGTATGCTTCCAAGAACGGCTGCAATGAATGCTCGCTATAAAAATCCTGACAATGACCCAAGAGGTGACTGGAAACCGGGTGATTGTGTTGGAAATGGCGAAAGGAAGAACGGCTATTATGATGTTGTAAGCCCGCTTACAGGCAAGGTGTTTAATGTTCCAAAGGGAAAGCACTGGGTATATGCACCTGATACGATGAAGAAGATGCTTGCTGAAAATAGGATTTATTTTGGGAAAGATGGAAACGCTTTCCCTGCGGTAAAGCAGTTCTTATCAGATGTTACCGGTCGGAGGGCATCAAGTCTTTTGATGTATGAAGATTACGGGCATACAGATATGGCGAAAAAAGACTTGATTAAACTTTTTTCTGATCTCGTACAAGTTCCGTTCGATACACCGAAGCCAGTAAAACTAATTAAAATGCTTGGCATTTTGGGGACTGAAAAAGATGATATTATTCTCGACTTTTTCTCAGGCTCTGCAACAACCGCACAGGCTGTAATGGAGTTGAACGCAGAAGATTCAAGTAGCCACCGAAAATATGTATTGGTTCAGATCCCTGAACTACTTGAAGACAATCCCGGTGCAGAAGCGATTGGACTACACACGATTGCTGATGTCGGCAAGGAACGTATCCGTCGTGCGGGTGCAAAAATCAAGGAAGAAGCTGGGCTGGCTGCGCAGAATCTCGACACTGGTTTCCGTGTGTTGAAGTGCGATACTTCCAACATGAAGGATGTCTACTATAACCCTGCGGAGTATGAGGTCAATATGTTCTCCCGCCTTGAGGATAACATCAAAGAGGACAGAACGCCGGAGGATCTGCTGTTCCAAGTAATGCTCGATTTGGGTGTGCTGCTCTCCAGCAAAATTGAGGAAACCACCATTGCCGGCAAGAAGGTGTTCAATGTGGAGGACAACTACCTGATTGCCTGCTTCGACAGCGATGTTTCGGAGGAAACCATCAAAGCCATCGCCAAACAGAAGCCGTACTACTTTGTCATGCGCGACAGTTCGATGGCAAGCGACAGCGTAGCCACCAATTTCGACCAGATTTTCGCCACCTATAGCCCCGACACCGTAAGGAAGGTGCTGTGATGACGACAAGCATTAAATACGAAGTTGAGCAGCTTTATCACTATACATCGTTAAATACTTTACATGCAATTCTGCAAAATAAAACAATTCGATTAACGGATTATCGTTTTTTAAATGATATGCAGGAGTTATTTTTTGCAACAGAAAAATTGAAAAAATACATTCAAGGAAATCCGACTATTAATGAAAGAGAAGAATTATTAACTGCTGTTCAAAATATTGAAAGTGGGAAAATCAGTAAATTTAAGTCTGTGGGTTATTCAGGCGACAAGATTTTAGTATCTCCTTTATTATCTGACACAAATTATTATGTTCTATCATTATCTAATGCTCGAGATAACATTGCAATGTGGAAAATGTATGCGCCTGAAGGTTGCTGCATGAAATTCAACAGTCAAAAATTGTTTGAATTTTTTTATTCATTTCGAGATGAACATCTTCCACAAGGACTCACGAATATTATCAGAGGTCAGGTGCATTACGGAGATGACCAACAGATGCCGCATATGGTTAATTTCATGTCTAGTGACTTTAATAAATTGATGATATATTACAATATATTACAATACTGCCTTCTTCAGAAAGATAAAGCGTTTGCATATGAACAGGAATATAGAATTGCATTGCCATTTGAATCTGAATATCTCGACGATTCATGCTCGAGGGAATTTATAATTAGTGAAACACTAATTAAACCTCAAATTGAATTTAAAAATTTTCCTATTTCTGAAATTCTGGAAGAGGTTATCATAAGTCCTTTTGTTAAATCTGAACTTACACATATGGGTGTTCAAGAATTGCTTAAAGCCAACGGTATTTCGCCCGATATTGTCTTAAAATCTAATATATTGATAAGGTGAAACCATGAAGTTCAATTTCAAAATACAACAATATCAGACCGATGCAGTGGACGCCGTGGTCAACGTCTTTGCGGGGCAGCCGTACAGCAGCGGCGTGTCTTATATCCGCGACACTGGCACCTTGAACCAAAAACCGCAGCAGCTGAGCTTTTTACCATTCGCCGATAATCCTGAACAAATGGAATTAGAGGATTTGCTGCGCGATTCCGGTTATAAAAACGAGGCTGTGGCGCTTTCCGATGATCAGCTTTTGCAAAACATCCACACGCTGCAAAGCCAGAACAACATCAAGCTCTCCCCGGAGTTGGTAAACGACATGGGGCGCTGCAGCTTGGACATTGAGATGGAAACCGGAACCGGTAAAACCTATGTCTATATCAAAACCATGTTCGAGTTGAACAAGAAATACGGCTGGAGTAAGTTTATTGTGGTCGTTCCCTCCATTGCAATCCGTGAGGGCGTGAAAAAGTCTTTTGAGATCACCACCGACCATTTTATGGAGTATTACGGCAAAAAGGCGCGCTTCTTCATCTACAACAGCTCCAACCTGAACCAACTCGACAACTTTTCTTCCAACTCCGGCATCAATGTGATGATTATCAACACGCAGGCGTTTGCCTCCTCTCTGAAAGAGGATAGCAAGAGCAAGGAAGCCCGTATCATCTACTCCAAACGGGATGAATTTGGCTCCCGCCGCCCGATTGATGTTATCAAAGCAAACCGCCCTATCATCATCTTGGACGAGCCGCAGAAAATGGGCGGCGATGTAACGCAAAAGGCGTTGAAAAATTTCAACCCGTTGTTCGCGCTCAACTATTCTGCCACCCACGCAAAGCATCACAATCTGGTGTATGTGCTGGATGCGTTGGATGCCTTCAACAAACGGCTGGTCAAGAAAATTGAGGTCAAAGGCATTGATGTCAAGAACTTCCGCGGCACGGATAGCTATTTGTATCTGGAGCAAATCGTGCTTTCCAGCAAAAAGCCGCCGATGGCAAAAATTGAACTGGAAATTGCCTACAACAAGTCCATCAATCGTGAAACCCGTATTCTTGGCGTCGGCGATGACCTCTACTATGCTTCACAGGAAATGGAGCAGTACAAAGGCTATACGATTTCTGAAATTGACCCGCTGCGCAGCACCGTGACCTTTACCAACGGTGAGGTTATCAAGGCCGGCGATGTGGTGGGCGATGTTTCCGAAAAGGATAAGCGCCGCATTCAGATTCGTGAAACGATTTTGTCGCATTTTGAAAAAGAAGAAAAGCTGTACAACATGGGCATCAAGTGCCTGTCCCTTTTCTTTATTGACGAGGTCGCCAAGTATCGCCAGTATGACGCTGACGGCAATGAGGTTCTGGGCGAGTACGGTCAAATGTTTGAGCAGGAGTACATCAATGTTCTGAACGAGTATACAACCCTGCTCGATACGCCGTATCAGAAATATTTGAAGTCTACCTGCAGCGATGTCAGCCGCGTACACAAAGGATATTTCAGTATTGATAAGAAAACCGGGCGCAGCATTGACAGTAAGGCAAACAAAGAGGGCTTTGATGAAAAAGACGTTTCGGCATATGACCTGATTTTGAAAAACAAGGAACGGCTGCTGTCTTTTGAGGAGCCGACGCGGTTCATCTTCTCCCACTCTGCCCTGCGTGAGGGCTGGGACAACCCGAATGTGTTCCAAATCTGCACGTTGAAACATTCTGACAGCAATACCGCAAAGCGGCAGGAAGTCGGTCGTGGTTTGCGTCTTTGCGTCAACCAAAACGGCAACCGTATGGATGTGCAGAGCTGCGGTGACAGCGTGCATGAAATCAACACCCTGACCGTTATTGCCAGCGAGAGCTACAAGACCTTCGTTGCAGATTTGCAATCGGATATTAAAACGGTGCTTTATGACCGACCCACGGTTGCTACGAGTGAGTACTTCAAGGGCAAGTATGTCAAGGTAAACGACGTGCCTACCCTGATTGACCGTGAGAAGGCCGATGCTATCGAGTTCTATCTGATTCAGAACGGCTATGTGGATATGAAGCGCAGGGTCACGGACAAGTATCGCCGGGATGTCGCAATGAATCAGGTCGCGGAGCTGCCCGATGAGCTGAAACCTATGTCCGAAGGGATTCATACGCTTGTTCAGGCAGTTTACGATGACAGCGTTCTTAAGGATATGTTCACCGATGGTCATGAATCGAAAGTGAAAGAAAATCCGCTGAATGAGAATTTTGCCAAGAAAGAGTTTCAGGCTTTGTGGCGTGAAATTAACCACAAGTATGCCTACACGGTGGAGTTCGACAGCGCCGAGCTGATTCGCAAGGCCATTGCTCACATTGATGAAAAGCTGTTTGTTTCGGAACTGCAGTACACGACTACCATTGGATGCCAAAAGGCGAACATGAATGAGTACGAAATTGACCGCGGCGATTCTTTTACGGACGAAAAGACCCGGACACAAACCCTCAAACACGCGGAAACAAGCCAGATCAAGTATGATCTGATTGGCAAAATTGCCGACGGCGCAAAGCTCACACGCAAATCGGCATCTGCAATCCTGCAAGGTATCCGTGCCGACAAGCTCTATATGTTCAAGAACAACCCGGAAGAGTTTATTTCTAAAGTGATCCGGCTGATCAATGAGCAGAAGGCCACTATGATTGTGGAGCATATCTCCTACAATACCATTGAGGGAGAATACGACAGCTCTATCTTTACGGCAGAAAAGGCCACCCAAAGCTTTGATAAGGCGTTTCTTGCCAAGAAGGCAATTCAGGACTATGTGTTTACCGATGGCTCTGCCGACAAGAGCATTGAGCGTAAGTTTGCCGAAGATTTGGATGCTGCGGAGGAAGTTTGTGTCTACGCCAAGCTGCCCCGAACCTTCCAGATTCCCACGCCGGTAGGCAACTATTCGCCGGACTGGGCAATCGCATTCTACGAAGGCACCGTCAAGCACATTTTCTTTGTGGCAGAAACCAAAGGCACGATGGAAACACTGGAACTGCGACCCATCGAGCAGGCAAAAATTTCCTGCGCCAAGAAACTGTTCAACGAGATGTCTACCAGCCATGTCGTATACCATGATGTTGACAGCTACCAGAGCCTACTGAACATAATGAATTCAATATGATGTGATAAGCCTCTTACCACTATGTAAACTAAGAGACCTAGCTGGTCTTTTGTTTATATAGTACGATTTTGATTGGTTTCATACTGTGCTGTGTCATATTCGGCGGGTATCAGCTTGGTAGCGGGGACCGCTACCCGTCCAATCAAAGAAGCGGTTCCCCAATATCGTTTCAGACCATTATAGCTATCGGAAAGTGGAACTGTGGAAACGCGCAAAGCCTCTGCTATTTGATTTGGCAGAGGCTTTTGGGTACACGGTAATATTCTCTAATTTCGAACGAGTTATAGGTTACACTATATTGTAAGTAATCGCGCTATTCGCTTGATTACAATCAAGCAATTCAAAAAAATCGAAAATGTTAAAGAGTATACTGTAACGCTGCCGATAAAATGTAGTATAGCAATACAGTTTTGCTGCAAAGCTCCATATAAAGGCACAAGTGCTAGTCCCATAAAAAGAACTACTAAATCCGTAATGGACAAGCAAGATAAATATAGTATGGTGTTGATCAACCGCCCGGAACTGGAGCGCATCTGGAAAGACACCGAGAAAATCCTTGCAGAACACGCCTTTGTCCGCGACCACAAGTTTCCCTCTTTGCAAGCAATCGTGGATTACCGCAAGGGCTTGTCCCGGCAAATGGAAACCCTTGCCGCGCAGCGGGCGGAAATCGTCAAACAGATACGCCGAAAGGATGCACCGCCGGAGTTGGCTGACCAACGCATGATACTGACTTGCCAAATCGCCAAACTGCGCAAAGAGGATAAAATTGCGGAAGGAGCAATCAAGCGTATTCAACGCACACGCGAATCCAACCATATTGACCGGGAAAACAGGATGCCGCTGCATCCCAGACCACGCCGCCGCAGACGTGAACGGGAGCGCGAATGATGTCAGTTTGCACCCAATGTGCAGGACGGTTCTTGTGCAATT
>ERZ773224.3221-NODE-3221-length-14939-cov-7.125302_pt1 | contig 14939 bp, 10 predicted proteins | sample MGYA00580526_ERZ773224 | MGnify/ENA primary metagenome ERZ773224 (study PRJEB29015, sample SAMEA2737743) | human gut metagenome | biome: human gut; feature: human-associated habitat; material: faeces | place: China | collected 2012 ... | reverse complement strand
CTTCTTATCGATTTTCTTGCAGAAGCAAGAAAACCGCCCCCGGAGGGACCCAGCCGATGGGCGGACAGGGCTATCGTTCGAATCAACAGGCCATAGCGAAGAACTGGAGCCTCAGGCATCCTCTTTTGCCATGGCGGCCCGCTTCAGAACCATCAGAAAAACATCCCCAAAGGTCAGCTTTTCCACGGCTTTGGCTGCGGACAGGGGAATCTCAAGAAGTGTCTCCCCGCCGCTTTTGACTGTCAGCGTTCCGAGGACTGCCCCTTTTTCCACCGGGGCGGCGGCGCTTTCCTCCAGGGTCACGCTCTGCGTGAGCCCTGCTTTTTTTGCCTTTGGCACCAAAAGCTGCCTGTTTTCGCCCAGAGTCAGCGGAACGGTTTTTTCCTTCCCCAGGACCACGGGGACGCTGGGCACGTCTTCCAGGTCGGGAGACACCAGGGCGAAGTTTGCAAAGCCATAGTCCAGCAGCTGCTTGCAGGCGGCGTTTCGAATCTTGGCGCTCTCACAGCCCATGGTTACGGCGATGAGCTCCATGCCCTCCCGCTGGGCCGTGGCGGACAGGCAATAGCCCGCCCCGGAGGTAAAGCCGGTTTTCAGGCCTGTGGCTCCCGGGTAAAAGCGGATGAGCTTGTTGGTATTGGACAGGCCAAAGGCGCCGTTCCGGATGGTGTCCATCCAGATGGTGGTATACTTTTTGATATCCGGGTGGCGGGTCAGCAGCTCCCGGGACATGAGGGCGATGTCGTAGGCGCTGGTGCGGTGCCGGGCGGCCTCCGGGCTGTCGTCCAGACCGGTACAGTTGACGAAATGGGTGTCATCCATGCCAAGCTCCCGGGCCCGTTCATTCATCCGGTCCACAAAGGCTCCCTCGCTGCCGGATAGATGCTCTGCCATGGCGCAGGCGCAGTCGTTGGCAGAGGAGACGGCAATGGATTTCAGCATTTCCGAGACGGCCATCTGTTCTCCGGCCTTCAGATATACCTGACTGCCCCCCTTAGCCGCTGCAGATTCCGAAGCGGTGACCATATCGTCGTAGCCAATGCTGCCGGAATCGATTGCCTCCATGATCAGCAGCATGGTCATGATCTTGGTCACACTGGCCGGGGCCAGGGCCTCATGGGCGTTCTTCTCAAACAGCACCGTGCCTGTGGCAGCATCCATCAGCAGGGCGCTTTTTGCATTTACATCCATCTCCGCTGCCCGGGTTTGCCAGGGCAGTGCCATGCACAACAGGACGGCGCACAGCAGCAGCGCACAAAAACGTTTCATCTGCGATCCCTCCACACGAAAACCTTACCAGAGTATATGTGCAGAGCGCATAGGGGATTCTAATAATCCTATAAGAATATTTGTATAGGGAAAATCTTGCGAAACAGACGGCTTCTTGGTATAATATAACGGAAATTACGGGCAGATGGGGAGAATCTGCCCATTTTGGAGGATTTTATTATATGAGAGGTATTCCGTCCCTGATCACAGACATCCGGAAGAAGGTCTTCACCGAGGTTGCCCGCATGGCTTACAACGGCGACGACTACACCAAGGCCGAGGACCTGCCCTATATCATCGTCCCCGGTGACCAGCCCCTGCACCGGGAGTCCGTGTTCCTGGAGCGCGCCATTGCCGGTGAACGGGTCCGGCTTGCCATGGGCCTGTCCGTCCGCTCCGTCCAGACCCGGTCCCTTCTGACCGAGGGCATGGACCACGCCGCCATTGCCCAGCAGTACTATGAGCCCCCTCTGATCAACATCATCCCCTATGCCTGCCATGCCTGCCCCACCAACCAGTACAAGGTTACGGAGAACTGCCAGAACTGTCTGGCCGCCTCCTGCCAGCAGGTCTGCCCCCGGGATGCCATCAGCTTCGTCAACGGCAAGAGCTTCATTGACAGCAGCAAGTGCATCAAGTGCGGCAAGTGCGCCCAGGCCTGCTCCTACAACGCCATCATCCACCTGGAGCGCCCCTGCCAGGCCGCCTGCGGCATGGACGCCATCGGTGCTGACGAGAACGGCAAGGCCATCATCAACCAGGACAAGTGCGTCTCCTGCGGTCAGTGCCTGGTGTCCTGCCCCTTCGGCGCCATTGTGGACAAGGGCCAGATCTATCAGGTGGTCCGCTCCATCATGGAGGGCGACGAGGTCTATGCCATTGCCGCTCCTGCCTTTGCCCGCCAGTTCGGCAAGGATGTGACCGTTGCCAAGTTCCGCGCCGCCGTGCAGCAGCTGGGCTTCAAGGACATGGTAGAAGTTGCCGTTGGCGCAGACATCTGCACCGTGGAGGAGGCCCGGGACTTTGTGGAGAAGGTTCCTGCCGAGCAGCCCTATATGGCAACCTCCTGCTGCCCCGCCTGGCACGCCATGGTCCACAAGCTGTTCCCTGCCCAGGCAAAGAACATCTCCATGACCCTGACCCCCATGGTCTATACCGCCCGCATGGTGAAGAAGGAGCATCCCAACGCCAAGATCGTCTTCGTCGGCCCCTGCGCCGCCAAGAAGCTGGAGGCCATCCGGGAGAACATCCGCTCCGATGTGGACTTTGTGCTGACCTTTGAAGAGCTCATGGGTATGTTCGAGGCAAAGGAAGTGGACTTCGAGAACCTGCCCGAGGTCGGTGCTCCCGACGAGGGCACCGCAGCAGGCCGGGGCTTCGCCGTAGCCGGCGGCGTGGCCGCCGCCGTGGTGGAGGTCGTTCACGAGAAGCACCCGAATATGGACATCAAGGTTGCCAACGCCCAGGGCCTGCGGGAGTGCCGCAAGCTCATGAACATGGCCAAGGTCGGCAAGTACAATGGCTACCTTCTGGAGGGCATGGCCTGCCCCGGCGGCTGCATCGCCGGCGCCGGTACCATCCTGCCCATTAACGAGGCCACCAAGGCTGTGGAAGCATCCATGAAGCTGGCCTCCAAGAAGAACCCCCTGGAATCCCAGTACGCAGACCTGGCTGAGGAGCTGGACTGAGAAATGCATTTTCCCCCTGCCAAACCGGCAGGGGGATTTTCAGCTTTATTTCAGGTTTGGGGTGTAGTATAATAGAAAAAGCAGAAAAGGCGCTGTTAGAAAAGTATGTCGCTGCGAACCAGTGACCGACGTCACTACTCCGCGCTAAGAGCCGGCTTCGCCGGTTGCGCTATGTACGTGACTGCGGTCACAGTGGTGTGGCAGCCCCCCGGTTGGATGGAAACAGCTTGGTTTTACGGCCAAGATGTTTGAAAATCCGGGGGATTGCCACACCAGCGTGCGCGCTGGTTCGCAATGACAGAGCGTTTTCTAACAGCCCCCGGCAAGGAGGCCATTCCATGAAAATTCTGATTATTGAAGACGAAAAGCTTCTGGCGGATTCCCTGAAAACCCTTTTGGAGAAGAAGGGCTTTGCGGTGGAGTGCGTCTATGACGGGGAGGCCGGGGCGGAATACGCGGAGACCGGGGTTTATGATCTGTTGATCCTGGATGTGATGATGCCCAAAATGAACGGCTACCAGGTGGCCCGGGCCGTGCGGGCCAAGCGGTGCGGGACGCCTATCCTCATGCTCACCGCCAGGTCCGGCCTGGAGGACCGGATCGAGGGCCTCAATGCCGGGGCGGACTACTATCTGACCAAGCCCTTCGACAGCCGGGAGCTGGTGGCCTGCATCAATGCCCTGCTGCGCCGCCAGGGCGGCCAGGTGGACGAGCTGACCCTGGGCAATACCGCTCTGGACCTGGGCTCCTGCACCCTGCTCTGCGGCAGCCGTTCCGTCCGGCTGTCCGCCAAGGAATTTGACGTGATGCGCTGCCTCTTCCAGGCCAAGGGCAGCATCCTGTCCAAAGAGGCCCTGCTTGCCCGGGTCTGGGGCTTTGACTCCGAAGCGGTGGAGAACAATGTGGAGGTCTATATCGGCTTTCTGCGGAAAAAGCTGAATTCCATCGGCTCCAATGTGACCATCGCCGCCGTCCGGCGCATGGGTTACCGGCTGGAGGTGCAGGAAGGATGCTGAAGAAGCTTCGCATTCGGTTCGTATGCGTTATTTTGGCCATCGTCACGGTCATGCTCTGCTCGATTTTTGGCCTTCTGTACCACTCCACGGCCCAGAATCTGGAGGAGGAGAGCCTTTCCATGATGCGCACGGTGGCCGCGAACCCCTTCCAGCTGGGCCGGCCCAATTCCGGTGGAACGGGGGTGCATCTGCCCTATTTCCTGCTGAAGATCAGTGCAACGGGGGAGCTGACCGCCGTGGTGGGGGGCTACTATGACCTGTCCGATCAAGTGTTCCTCACCGCCCTTATGGAGGCGGCCACGGCCAAATCCGGGGATACGGGGGTCATTCCGGAGTACAATCTTCGCTTTTTGAAGGTCCGCTCCCCCCTGTCCGAGACCATCGTCTTTGCGGATATGTCCAGCGAAAAAGCGACGCTTTTGGGCCTTGCCAAGAGCTGTGCCGCCCTGGGGGTGCTGTGTTTGGGAGTATTTCTGGGCATTGCGGTGCTGCTGGCAAGGTGGATGGTCCGCCCGGTGGAGAAGGCCTGGGACCAGCAGCGGCAGTTTGTAGCCGACGCCTCCCACGAACTGAAAACACCCCTCACCGTCATCATGACCAACGCAGAGCTTTTGCAGATGTCCGACGGGGAGAATCAGAGCCGCTGTGTGGACAGCATCCTTACCATGTCCCACCAGATGAAAAGCCTGGTGGAGCACCTGCTGGAGCTGGCCCGATCCGACAACGGCCAGGCGAAAATGGTCTTTGAGCAGGTGAATCTCTCGGCGCTGACCGAGGATGCGCTGCTGCCCTTTGAGGCTGTGTTTTTTGAGGCGGGGCTTACGCTGGAATCCGCCGTCACCCCGGGCATTACCCTCACCGGCAGCCGCCAGCACCTGGGACAGCTGGTGGACATTCTGCTGGACAATGCCAAAAAATACGCCCAGGGAGGTACGGTCCGGCTCACCCTGGAAAGGCAGAACCGGCACCACTGCCGCCTGAGCGTATCCAATAACGCGGAGCCCATGGATAAAGCGGCGCTGAAAGACATTTTCAAGCGCTTCTACCGCATGGATGCCGCCCGCAGCCGGGACGGCAGCTTCGGCCTGGGGCTCTCCATCGCCGAAAACATCGTCACTGCCCACGGCGGAAAAATCTGGGCCGACTACGCAGATGGCCGCATTACCTTCACGGTGGAATTGCCGGTGAAAGAATAAAAGAGACCAAAACAAACGGGCAGGGGGCTGTTAGAAAACAACCTGTCATTGCGAACCAGTGCGCACACTGGTGTGGCAATCCCCCGGATTTTCAAACATCTTGGCAGTAAAACCAAGCTGTTTCCATTCAACCGGGGGGCTGTGCCCGAAGGAAATACCCTTGGGGTACCACACCAGTGACATCGGTCACTGGTTCGCAGCGACATGCTTTTCTAACAGCCCCCTGCTCAATGCATATTCTTTTACGCTTTTTCCTTCTTCCGGAACGGCCGTTTGGCCCACACACCCCTGCACCAGGCGGCGAAGCGGCGGCGGGTCTGCTCGCACCAGTCGAAAATGCGCTGGATGGCGAGGAACACCGTGGGGGTCATTACCAGCAGGGTAAACATGACCAGCCGCACTTCGTCCGTCCAGGTCCGCAGATCCAGGATATCTCCCAGCAGCGTAAAGCACAGGACGATGCCGGCCGCCATGGTCCACCACAGCAGCTGCCGGAACCAGTTGAAGGGCTTGCAGATCTGATACAGCACCAGCAGACCCACGAAGGACAGGATCGCCGCACAGATGGTGGACACCTCGTCCTGGGGCAGGGCAAAGACCACCATGAACAGCTGACACAGCAGTACCACGAATACATTGGTCAGGCCCCCCGGGAAGGCCCGCCGCAGTACCTCTGGCAGGAACCGGCCCTTGACCCGGTCATACCGGGGCTCAAAGGTCAGGATAAAGGAGGGCACGCCAATGGTCATGGCGGAGATGACGGACAGATGGATGGGCTCCAGGGGGTAGGGCATTACCGTAAACAGGCTGATAATGGATAAGAACAGGGAGAATATGTTTTTCACCAAGAACAGGGAAGCTGCCCGCTGGATATTGTTGATGACCCGGCGGCCCTCGTTGACCACGCTGGGCATGGCGGAGAAATCCGAGTCCAGCAGCACCAGACTTGCCAGCTGACTGGCCGCCTCGGCCCCGCTGGCCATGGCTATGGCACAGTCCGCCTGCTTCATGGCAAGCAGATCATTCACGCCGTCGCCGGTCATGGCTACGGTGTGTTTTTTCTTTTGCAGGGCCTCGATCAGTGCCTTCTTCTGCTGAGGCGTTACCCGGCCGAATACGGTGTATTCGTCGGCGGCCTTCCGCAGCTGCTCCGGGGTCTCCAGGGTGGAGGCGTCCACGTACTTTTCACTGTTGGGAATTTCTGCCTGCTGGGCGATCATGCTCACCGTGGCGGGATTGTCGCCGGAGATCACCTTGACGGTGACTCCCTGCTGGGCAAAGTAGGCGAAGGTCTCCTTGGCGTTGGGCCGCAGCTTGCCCGTGAGCAGGGCCAGGGCAAGGGGCTTCAGTTTTTCGGGGTCCAGCTTTCCGGGGGCCAGAGGGCCGTCGTATTGGGCCAGCAGCAGCACCCGGTAGCCCTTGGCTGCCCAGTCGCCGATATTCCATTTGTCTTCCCGATCCCCCAGCAGAAATTCCGGTGCGCCAAATACATAGCTGCCGCTGTTTTCGAATTCGCAGCCGCTCCACTTGTATTCCGAGGAGAAGGGCACCCGGTTGGTGCATTTCAGGTCGCTTTCCCCGGAGAACAGCTCTTGCATGGCTTTGGCCGTGGCGTTGTCCGGCTCGCCGGTGCCGTACATAGCAGTCAGGATGTCCTCCAGCTGCTCCGGCAGCAGGTCCGACAGGGGCAGAACGTTCTCCACCTCCATGTCCGGCTCGGTGATGGTGCCGGTCTTGTCCACGCAGAGCATATCCACCCGGGCCAGAGCCTCGATGCTGTTCATATCCTGCACCAGCACCCGGCTCTTGCTGAGCTTCTGGGCGGAGACCGCCAGGGCCACGCTGGTCAGCAGGTACAGTCCCTCGGGGATCATGCCAATGAGGGCCGCAACGGTGCCCTCGGTGCTCTCCCGCAGAGGCAGCTGCAAAACCACATATTCCTGCCGGAACAGGATAATGCCCACGGGCACCAGGACAATGCCCAGAAAGACGATCAGCCGGTCCAGGGACCGCATCATCTCGGATTTTTTGTTTTTGGGGTTGTACTTGGCCTCCCGGGCCAGGGCCGCCGCACCGCAGTTTTCGCCCACTGCCGTCAGCAGCACCCGGCCCCGGCCTGCCAGAACCACGCTGCCGGAATGGACCAGATCTCCGGGCTGCTTTTCTACGCTGTCCTCTTCGCCGGTGAGCAGGGATTCGTCTACGTACAGTGTGCCGGATTGGAGAATGCCGTCACCGCAGATCTGGTCACCCTGGCCGAACTCCGCCAGGTCGTCCCGGACGATGTTCTCCGGGGGCACCTCCTGGACCTGCCCGTCCCGCACGACCTTCACAGGCCGCCGGGCCACCAGGGACAGCTTGTCCACTGCCCGTTTGGCGCGGATTTCCTGGAAAATGCCGATGACCGTATTGATCACCACCACACCCAGGAAGCCCATGTTCATAACCGTGGATTTTCCCACGATCAGCAGCACGGCCAATACAATGAACACCAGATTGAAAAATGTCAGGCTGTGCCGCAGGATGATTTCCTTTTCGCTGCGGCCGGAATCCGCCGGAAGCCCCGCACCCAGACCGGCTTCCAGATGCTCCTGGACCTGCTGGGCGGTCAGCCCGGTTTCCGGGGTGATAAGCGCGTTCTCTTCATCCATGGCGCTGGCTCCTTACGCTTCGAATTCCGGCAGGCCTGCTGCCCGCCGCCAGAGGATCAGAAGGCTGCCATGGGCCACACTGACCCGGGCGGCCGAATCCGTAAAATGATTGCTGACCCCCAGGGGAAAGCCGCAGGTCAGCGTTCCGTTCTTTAAGGAATAGTACAGCCCTTCTATATTCACGCCCTGGGCATCCGGCCCCATGCAGAACACGGAGATGTCCCCCTGCTTTCCGCCAGGAAAGCGCAGCGCACCGTTTCGGATCACCGTGGCACAAAAATCCTTCCCGATGAGGATGCCCCGGGCATCCCGGTCCGCCAGGTATTGCAGGGCCTGATAGTTGGCCACCGTGTGGTCCAGCCGCACCCCGTCCAGGCCGCCGTAGAGCAAAAAGCGGTCATAGCCCTTGGACAGCCCCAGCTTCACGGCCAGCATGGAGTCCGTGTCGTCCTTTTCCACCGGGAAGACCTCTGCCCCCGTGGGGATATAGTTCAGGGAATCAAAGTCCCCGATGATGGCATTGGGCGTCACCCCCAGGCGCTCCGTATGCCGCAAGCCGCCGTCGGCGGCAATGAGATAGTCTTTCTCCGTCAGCGGTACCGCCAGACCGTCAAACCCCGCCGCACAGAAGATCACACATTCCTTCACAAAGGCCACTCCTTCCCATACTCTCTATAAGTTTACCATATTTTCCCGGAAAGAAAAACAGTCAAAATGTAAAAATTGCGGGAAATTGCCGTTACAGGATCCCCTTGTCCACTGTTTTCTCTGCGAACACCAGGTTCACCGCTGTCCCCAGGGCGGCACAAAGGGCGCCGAGCATCAGCATGGCGTTCACGCCCAGGGTGTCGATGAGGCGGCCGCCCAGGGGGGCGGCAAGGACGTTGGCCAGGGTGTAGGCGGCGGTAAAATAGGCCTGCCCCTTCACGGCATCCTGTGGCTCCATAATTGCGTTTACATAATATACGGACGCAATGGCGATCAGCGCCCAGGCACCAATCTGGGTGGCCTGGAAGATGTAATATACCGTCACATTGGGGGCCAGCCAGGAGCCGGCGGCCTTCAGCAGGAAGAAGAAGCCCGTGAGCTTGATGTAGAAGCCGCTGCTCCTTTTGCGCAGCATGTGGGTAAAGAGGAGCATGGTGGGAATTTCCGACAGGGCTGCAATGGCCATGGAAAGGCCCATGTGGCTGCTGTCCCCGCCCTTGGTGCGGATGATCTGGAGGGTGAAGCTGTTCAAAAAGACATGGCTGATGTAGAGCAGGATGCAGCCTGCAAGCACTCCGGTAAAGCGCGGATATTTCCGGAAGAAGGCCAGGCCGTCTGCGCCCTTGGCTTCACTGTCACTCCGAGGGGCCCGCTGGGCGGGGTAAAGCACCAGGGAGAGAATGAACACCCCGGTGAGCAGCACGATGGCCCAGGGCACCGGCCGCCCGCCCTGGGCTGCCGTCATGCGGCCCAGCACCAGGCATACCAGAGCGTAGGTCACGGAGCTGACGCTTTTGGACACACCGTAGTTGAGCTTACAGCCGCAATTGATGCTGGTGACCCCCAGACCGTTGACCAGAGGGGTCTGCAATTGCAGCAGGGAAAGGCAGCCGCCGTAGAATAAAAGGGAGGCAACCTTATTTTTGTGGAAAACCAGCAGACCCAGCGCCGAAAGCATCCAAAGGGCGGCTATGGCCAGATTGATGGCCTTCAGATTGGGGCTGGTCTCCCGGTCTGCGTAGCTTGCGGCCAATGGCTGCAAAAGGGCAGACAAAAGCCCCGCCAGGGCGATGAGAACGCCAATGGCCCCGCTGGAAAAGCCCATTTCCAGCAGATACAGGTTTACATAGGCGGCAATGGCCGCATAAGACGCCCAGTAAGCGCCGTGGATCAGCCCGTACCGGGCGGTCAGATGATCTGTCATGAGACATAAGGCTCCTCTTTCTTGAATACGCTTATCATAGCACATAGAAAAAATTTTGCAATTTCTAAATTTTCCTCAAAAACGTGGAAAAACAGATTTTCGAACATGAAGGGGCCCGATTTTGGGCACATCCGTTGAAAATGAACAAAAACCCCCCTGGGGGGATAGGGAATCCCATGTGAAATGTGGCGGATTCGCCGATTGACAATCTTGTTTTCTATTGGTAGAATATTATCGATACAGTATGGGTTCGGCAATACCAGTGTATCAACAGGAAAGAATTACTTAATTAGGAGGAAATCACATTGAAGGATTGGGCATATCTGACCACTGTCGAAGAGATGGAAGCGGCCACCGATTCTCTGCTGGAAAACGGCAAGAAGGTCGGCGCTGATTCCTGGCAGCAGCGTGTCAAAAACCAGACCCCCCACTGCGGCTTCGGCGAGAAGGGTACCTGCTGCCGTATCTGCTCCATGGGCCCCTGCCGCATCACTCCCAAGGCTCCCCGCGGTATCTGCGGCTGCGATGTTCACGGCATTGTCGGCCGTAACTTCCTGCGCTTTACTGCCGGTGGCTCTGCCACCCACTCCGACCATGGCCGTGAGATCATGCATACCCTGCACCAGGCCAAGGAAGGCGGCAACTACCAGGTCAAGGATCCTGAGAAGCTGATCCGCATAGCCAAGGAATGGGGCGTGGAGACCGAGGGCAAGGACATCTACGATCTGGCTCACGAAATGGCTGAGATCGGCCTGATGGAATACGGCAAGCCCTTCGGCGTCCAGAAGTTCCTGAAGCGTGCTCCCGAGCATACCCAGCAGCTGTGGCATGAGGCCGGCATCGAGCCCCGGGCTATTGACCGGGAAGTTGCCACCGCTCTGCATATGACCCACATGGGCAACAGCTCCCTGCCGGAGGCTCTGGTTCGCCAGGCTCTGCGCTGCGGCCTGTCTGACGGCTGGGGCGGCTCCATGATGGGCACCGAGTTCTCCGACGTTCTGTTCGGCACTCCCAAGCCCGTGGACTCCACTGCCAACATCGGCGTTATGGAGAAGGACAACGTCAACATCGTTGTTCACGGCCACGATCCCTCCCTGTCTGAAATGATCGTTTACTACGCCAACGATCCTGAGATGATCGCTCTGGCCAAGAGCGTTGGCGCCAAGGGCATCACCATTTCCGGCGTGTGCTGCACCGCCAACGAAGTGGCCATGCGTCACGGCATCCCCATGGCCGGTAACTTCCTGAGCCAGGAGAACGTGGTTCTCACCGGCGCCTGCGAAGCCATTGTTGTAGACGTGCAGTGCATCTTCCCCGCACTGGGACCCCTCTCCAAGTGCTTCCACACCAAGTTCATCACCACCTCTCCCATCTGCCGGATGCCCGACTCCGAGTTCATCCAGTTCTCTGCCGAGAACGCCGGTGACAACGCCAAGGCGATCGTCAAGATGGCCATTGAGAACTTCAAGAACCGGAAGCCCGAGCTGGTGAACATCCCCAACCAGGTCCAGAAGACCCGCGTGGGCTACTCCCTGGAGGCCATCAAGAAGGTCCTGGACGGCGTTGCCAACTCCCAGGTTGACGAGTTCGGCACCACCAAGCCCCTGCTGGAGTGCATCACCTCCGGTGTTCTCCGCGGTGCTGTGGCTCTGGTCGGCTGCAACAACCCCAAGGTCCGTCCTGACACCGCCCACATCGAGCTCATGAAGAAGATGCTGGAGAACGACATCATCTGCATCGTTTCCGGCTGCTCCGCTCAGGCTGCCGCCAAGGCAGGCCTCATGGATCCCGTACAGGCCAAGGAATACTGCGGCGCAGGTCTGAAGCGTGTTTGTGAGCTGGCTGGCATTCCTCCCGTTCTGCACATGGGCTCCTGCGTGGACATCACCCGTATGCTGCTCCTGGCCTCTCAGCTGGCCAAGGACTCCGGCCTGAACATTTCTCAGCTGCCTGTTGTGGGCTGCGCTCCCGAATGGATGTCTGAGAAGGCCGTTTCCATCGGCAACTACGTTGTTTCCACCGGCCTGGATACCTACCTGGGCGTGGATCCCTACGTTTCCGGTTCCTCCGAGATCTGTGACCTGCTCTGCGGCGAAGACGGCATCAACAAGTGGGTTGAGGCCAAGTACATCGTGGAGAAGGACATCGACAAGATGGGCGACATGATGATTGCCCGCATCGAAGAGAAGCGCGCTGCTCTGGGCATCTAACATATGAAACTAGCTATCACCGGCAAGGGCGGCGTCGGAAAAACCACCCTTGCCTCCACCCTGGCCCGGCTCTATGCCGACGAAGGACGCACTGTCCTTGCCGCCGACGTAGACCCGGATGCCAACCTGGGACTGGCCTTAGGCCTGAGCCAGGAGGAAGTGGATTCCATTGTCCCCATCAGCAAAATGCGCACCCTGGTGGAAGAGCGCACCGGGGCTACCGATGCCAACCGGTTCTATAAGCTGAACCCCTACGTGGCCGACATCCCCGAGAAGTACTCCAAGGACATCAACGGCGTGAAGCTGCTGGTCATGGGTACGGTGGATGTAGGCGGCTCCGGCTGTGTATGCCCGGAGCACGTGATGCTCAAATCCATCCTGGCCGCCCTGACCTATCGGAAAAACGATGTGGTCATTATGGATATGGAGGCCGGTCTGGAGCACCTGGGCCGGGGCACCGCTTCCAATATGGACCAGTTTATCGTGGTCATTGAGCCGGGTGCCCGCAGTGTCCAGACCTACCGCAATGTGAAGCGGCTGGCCAAGGACCTGGGGGTCAAGCAGGTTCGTGTGGTGGCCAATAAGGTCCGGGACGAAAGTGATGAGGCTTTTGTCCGTGAGACCATCCCGGCAGAGGATCTGCTGGGTTGCATTCACTATAACCCGGATGTTATCAACGCGGACCGTCAGGGCAAATCCCCCTACGATTTTAGCCCCCAGGCCATTGATGAGATCCGCCAAATCAAAGCGATTCTGGATCGTGAAGAAAATTAGGAGGAAATACCGTGACTTTATTTGAAAGAGTTTTCGGCGGCAACGACGCTGTCTACGGCCTGACCGAGGCAGCTGTCAACAATGCCATCGCACAGTACGGTGAGGGCCAGGCCGTGTCCTTCCCCGGCACCGCATATTCTCTGCCCTGCTACTACGGCGTCACTGGCGTCAAGGTCGAGACCCTGGGTCAGCTGAAGGAAGCCCTGGGCGTTGTCAAGGGCCTGATGACCCGCAACAACCGCCTGAACGATGCCTTCATGTCCGGCGTTGCCACCGCTCTGTGCGCAGAATTCATCGAGGTTCTGAAGTACATCGGCAATGACGCTCCCTACGAGGCTCCCTGCTACGGCCATCTGCCCGATGCCGTTGTCCGTTCTCTGGGTGTTCCCCTGGTTACCGGCGATATCCCCGGTGTTCCCGTTATCCTGGGCACCGCTCCTACCGCTGACGAGGCCGTTGCTCTGGTCAAGAGCTATCAGAGCCAGGGCATGCTGGTCACTCTGGTGGGCGGCATCATCGATCAGCTCCAGGAGAAGGAGTACAAGACCGGCGACAACGTCCGCGTCATCCCCCTGGGCAAGGATGTCACCTCCGTCATCCATGTTGTCTCCGTGGCCGTCCGTGCGGCTCTGATCTTCGGCAACATCCAGCCCGGTGACGCTGCCGGCCTGATGAAGTACACCATGGAGCGTGTGCCCGCTTTCGTCAACGCCTTCGCTCCTCTGGACGATGTGATCGTTGCCTGCGGCGCCGGCGCCATTGCTCTGGGCTTCCCCGTTATCACCAACGAGCAGGAGAACATCTTCCGTGTTCCCAAGAGCCTGATCGTGCAGCCCGATGTTGAGAAGTTCAACGCCACCTCTCTGGAGGCCCGGGACATCAAGATCAAGATCACCAATATCGATATCCCCGTTTCCTTCGCTTCCGCTTTCGAGGGCGAAATCATCCGCCGTCCCGATATGCAGGTGGAGGTTGACGGCTCCCGTGTGGACTGCTTCGAGCTGGTGCACACCAAGGAAGCCGCCGAGATCGAGGACCACAAGATCACCGTCATCGGACCGGAAATCGATGAGATCCCCGTGGGCTCCAAGATCTCCATGTCCTACACCGTGGACGTGGCCGGTAAGGCCATGCAGCCCGACTTCGAGTCCGTTATGGAGCGGAAGTTCCACTCCTATCTGAACTGCATCGAGGGCGTGATGCACACCGGTCAGCGTGACATGATCCGTATCCGTATCAGCAAGGCCGACTTTGAGGCGGGCTTCAAGTTCCGTCACATCGGCGAGGTGCTGTACGCCAAGGTCAAGAGCGAGTTCGAGGCCGTTGTGGACAAGTGCCAGGTCACCATCGTTGTGGACGCCGAGAAGAACAAGGAGCTGCGCGCTGCCGCCAACGCCGTGTTCAACAAGCGTGACGACCGTCTGAAGTCCATGACTGACGAGTCCGTGCCCGTATACTACACCTGCATCATGTGCCAGGCCTTCTCCCCCAGCCACGTATGTATCGTTACCCCCGAGCGTCTGGGCCTGTGCGGCGCCGTGTCCTGGCTGGATGCCAAGGCCACCAATGAGCTGGATCCCACCGGTCCTTGCCAGATCGTTCCCAAGGAGCACTGCATCGACGAGAAGCTGGGCCGCTACGAAGACGTGGACGAGGCCGTTGCCAAGTACTCTCACGGTGCTCTGGAGCACGTGACCCTGTACTCCCTGTTCCAGGATCCCATGACCTCCTGCGGCTGCTTCGAGTGTATCTGCGGCGTGGAGCCTGTCTCCATGGGTGTTGTCATCACCTGCCGTGAGCACGCCGGCATGACCCCCCTGGGCATGACCTTCTCCGAGATGGCCTCCATGACCGGCGGCGGCGTTCAGACCCCCGGCTTCATGGGCCACGGCAAGCAGTTCATCTCCTCCAAGAAGTTTATCGCAGCCGAAGGCGGCCCTGGCCGTATCGTCTGGATGCCCAAGGAGCTGAAGGATCAGGTCCGCGAGCGCCTGGATGCCACTGCCAAGGAGATGTACGGCGTGGATAACTTCACCGACATGATCGCCGATGAGACCGTCTGCACCGAGGATCCGGAAGAGCTGATGAACTTCCTGGCCGAAAAGGGCCACCCCGTTCTCAGCATGGAGCCCTTCGATATGTAAACAGATTTCCCGCCCGGGCAAAAGCTGAACTGCACCCCATTTGTTAGACAGTATGATATACTATCTAACAAGTGGGGTG
>ERZ773224.3210-NODE-3210-length-14976-cov-4.929897_pt1 | contig 14976 bp, 8 predicted proteins | sample MGYA00580526_ERZ773224 | MGnify/ENA primary metagenome ERZ773224 (study PRJEB29015, sample SAMEA2737743) | human gut metagenome | biome: human gut; feature: human-associated habitat; material: faeces | place: China | collected 2012 ... | reverse complement strand
AGTATTCAATTAGATTATGAAATACAAAACCCCTCACAATCGTGAGGGGTTATTTTTGTGGAAAATTATGCAGTAATTGATTCAACAAATTAGGGTTTTTCAAAAAAGAATAATAATTAGTCGCTAAACAATTAAACAGGGAAGAGAACAAGAAAAGCCACCCATAAAGGGTGGCTTAAATCATAAAAATCAGTTATGAAATTTAATTATATAATTATAAATTAAACTACCACTATTTCTATAACTTAAAAATCACATCATAAGTAGGAAAAATTAAAATTACTTAGATAGTAATTCCTTAATTCTTCTAACTGCTTCGATAGTGTTTTCTCTATCACCAAATGAAGTTAGACGGAAGTAACCTTCACCGTTCTTACCAAAGCCTTCACCAGGTGTACCAACAACATTAGCATTTTCAAGTAGGTAATCAAAGAATTCCCAGCTACCCATACCGTTAGGGCATTTTAGCCAAATGTAAGGTGAGTTCTTACCACCTGTGTAGTAAATGCCTAGCTCGTCCATTGCTGAAGCGATAATCTTTGCATTTTCCTGATAGTAGCTAATGTTTTCCTTAAATTCTTTCTGACCTTCTTCAGAAAGAACTGCAGCAGCTGCACACTGTACAGGCCATGAAACACCATTAAACTTAGTAGCTTCTCTTCTGTACCATAGCTTGTAAATGTTCTTGCCATCTCTTTCAAGTTCCTTAGGAATGATTGTGTAACCACAACGAGTACCTGTGAAACCGGCAGTCTTTGATAGAGAACAAAGTTCAATAGCACAAGTTCTTGCACCTTCAACTGCAAAGATACTTCTTGGAGAGTCATCTGTGATAAATGCTTCATATGCTGCATCAAAGATGATAATTGCATCATTCTTGTTAGCATAGTCAACCCAAGTCTTTAGCTGGTCATATGAATAAGCTGAACCTGTTGGGTTGTTAGGAGAGCAAAGGTAGATAATGTCAGCCTTTACATCTTCGTTAGGCATAGCACAGAAACCATTAGATTCGTTAGAATCAGCATAGATAATTTTTCTACCTGCCATAATGTTACTGTCAACATATACAGGATATACAGGGTCAGTTACAAGAACTGTGTTGTCCTTATCGAAAATATCACCAATGTTACCTGAGTCAGACTTTGCACCATCTGTTATAAGAATTTCTGATGGGTCAACCTTTACACCAAATGAGTTGTAGTAGTCAGAAACAGCTTTTCTTACAAATTCATAACCTTCATAGTCAGGATAACCCTTGAAAGTTTCCTTGTTGCCTAGGTCGTCAGCACCTTTCTTAAGTGCTTCAACTGCAATCTTAGGTAGTGGTAGTGTAACATCACCGATACCTAGCTTAATAACCTTTTTGTCAGGGTTAGCACTACAATATTCATTAACTCTCTTTGCGATTTCAGCAAAAAGATAGTTAGGAACTAGATTGTCAAAATTTCTATTTACCTTCATTTTCTTCTGCTCCTTTATTAAAATTCATTTCTATGTTTAAGTATAGTTAGCATATACTAACTACACTTATTTTATCATTTATATATAATTTGTCAAGTTAATTATTCACCAAGAGAAGCCTTGATAAATTCTCTAAATACAGGGTGAGCGTTAGTTGGTCTTGACTTAAATTCAGGATGATACTGAACTGCAACAAAGAACTTGTTAGCAGGAATTTCTACAGCTTCTACAAGTAGTCCGTTAGGAGATGTACCTGAAATAACCATACCGGCCTTTTCAAATGCATCTCTAAATTCATTGTTGAATTCATAACGATGACGATGTCTTTCAGCAACTTCAGGCTTACCGTAACACTTGTCAAGCATTGAACCGGGCTTAACCTTACAAGGATAAGCACCAAGACGCATTGTACCACCCTTAGTAACAACACCCATCTGTTCTTCCATAATGTCAATAACCTTGTGTTTGCTTTCAGGAGCAAATTCACCTGAGTTTGCATCTTCAAAACCAAGTACATTTCTTGCAAATTCCATAACTGCAACTTGCATACCTAGGCAGATACCAAGGTAAGGAATGTTGTTCTTACGAGCATATTCTGCTGCTTTAATCTTACCTTCAACACCACGCTGACCAAATCCACCCGGTACTAGGATACCGTCAACATCACCTAGTAGGTCGTTTACTGTGTATTCTGTAATAAGTTCTGTATCAACCCACTTGATTTCTACAAAAGCCTTGTTTTCATAACCGGCATGACGAAGTGCTTCTGCTACTGATAGATAAGCGTCATGTAGCTGAACATACTTACCACATAGTGCAATTTTAACTGTCTTTTCTCTAGCATCAATGCGTTTAAGCATATCGTGCCATTCTTTCATATCGCCTTTTTCAGCCTTAATGTTAAGTTCTCTACAAACAACATCACAGAAGTTAGCTTTCTCTAGCATTAGTGGAGCTTTGTATAGAACAGGGATTGTAATATTTTCAATAACGCAATCAGGCTGAACATTACAGAACATAGCAATCTTCTTGAAGATTGACTGTTCTAGAGGCTTGTCACATCTTAGAACAATAATATCAGGGTTAATACCTAATGCTCTTAGTTCCTTAACAGAGTGCTGAGTTGGCTTACTCTTGTGTTCTTCACTACCTGCAATGTAAGGTACAAGACAAACATGGATGAAGATACTGTTTTCTCTGCCAACTTCAAGGCTAACCTGACGGATAGCTTCTAGGAATGGCTGAGATTCAATATCACCAACTGTACCACCGATTTCAGTGATAACAACATCAGCATCAGTATTCTTACCAACCTGATAAATAAAGTGCTTAATTTCGTTTGTAATGTGAGGGATAACCTGTACTGTTTCGCCTAGGTAGTCGCCTCTTCTTTCTTTTTCAAGAACATTTGAATATACCTTACCTGTTGTAAGGTTAGAAAACTTGTTAAGGTTTTCATCAATAAATCTTTCGTAGTGACCAAGGTCTAGGTCAGTTTCTGCACCATCTTCTGTAACATAAACTTCACCATGCTGATATGGACTCATTGTACCCGGGTCAACATTAATGTATGGGTCAAGTTTTTGTGCTGCAACCTTAAGACCTCTTGATTTTAACAGACGACCCAGTGACGCTGCTGTAATACCCTTACCTAAACCTGATACAACACCACCAGTAACAAATATATACTTTGTTGGCATCTTGCTCATTTTTTTTCCTCCTGAATAATCCTTATTAATTGGGAATTTTCATTTTTTATGTAATAGTTTTTTTAAAATTAGTCAAAAAATAAATTTCTGTAAAAAAACGAAAATGCCATTGCCGGTAAAATACCGACAATGACTATTTTCTTAAATTTTAATTAGACTTCAACAGTACCTTCAAATACCCTTTCAGCTTCACCTGTCATATATACTGTTTCATCAGTATAGTTAATTACAAGGTCGCCGCCTTTTAGTTTAACAGTAATGTCGTCACCCTTGTTACAGAAGCCGTTTTCACAAGCTGCAACTGCAGCAGCACAAGCACCTGTACCACAAGCCCAAGTTTCACCTGAACCTCTTTCCCAAACTCTCATTTTGATTGTATGGTCATCAAGAACTTTTACAAATTCTGTATTTACTCTTTCAGGGAAGAGCTTATCATTTTCAAACTTAGGACCGATTTTATCCAGTTCAAGGTTATCAATGTCACCCTTAATAAATACTACACAGTGAGGGTTACCCATTGATACACAAGTGATGTTGTATTCCTCACCATCAATAGTATATGGTTCGTTAACAATTTTATCCTTATCCATTTTTGCCGGGATTTCCTTAGGGTCAAGAATAGCTTTACCCATATCAACTCTTAGTGACTTAACTTCGCCATCAAGTGTATAAGCCTTTAGGTGCTTAATACCTGAAAGAGTTTCAATGTCTAGCTTATCTTTCTTCTTAATATCAACCATACCATGGTCATATAGGAACTTACCAACACAACGGATACCGTTACCACACATTTTACCTTCTGAACCGTCAAGGTTGAAAATTCTCATCTTAGCATCGGCTTTGTCACTAGGACAAACTAGGATAATACCGTCACCACCAATACCAAAGTGTCTGTCAGAAAGTCTTACTGATAGAGCTTCAGGATTGTCAATCCTCTGGTCAAATGTACTAAAGTAAATGTAGTCATTACCTGTACCATGCATCTTAGTGAAGTTCAATTTCATCTTTTCATCCCTCATATCGTTAATGTCAACCAATTCTGTGCTTATCTGGCTGTACTTACTCTTTAGGCAATCTGCAAGTGCATTAGCAGTATCGATGGATGTTAGGCAAGGAATGTTTCTTTCAACAGTTTTTCTTCTGATTTTAACAGAATCTCTTTCAGGCTGTCTGCCCTTAGCTGATGTTGAAATTACATACTGAATCTTGCCACTTTCAATAAGTGTTAGTGTGTTGTCTCTCTTATCTTCGTGAATCTTCTTAACTGTAATTGCGTTAACACCGTATTCATGAAGATAGTTAGCAGTACCTTCTGTAGCATAAATCTTAAAGCCTAGGTCTGCATACTTCTTAGCAACATCACCGATTTCACACTTATCGCTATTTCTAACGGTGATAAATACACCACCACCACGCTTCATCTTGTAACCTGCACCGATAAGACCCTTGTATAGAGCTTCTTCAAGTGTACTTGCAATACCAAGAACTTCACCGGTTGACTTCATTTCAGGACCAAGGTGGTTATCAACATTAATTAGTTTTTCAAATGAGAATACAGGAACTTTAACTGCAACATAAGGGCTCTTCTTGTATAGACCTGTACCGTAACCCATATCCTTTAGCTTTTCGCCAAACATAGCTCTTGTAGCAAGGTCAACCATTGGAACACCGGTAACTTTACTAATGTAAGGAATTGTTCTTGATGAACGAGGGTTAACTTCAATAACATTTAGTTCGCCCTTATAAATTAGGTACTGAATGTTTACAAGACCCTTAGTCTGTAGTGAAAGTGCTAGGTTTCTAGATGCATTAACAATTGTTTCTGTCATTTCATCAGAAATGTTCCATGCAGGATAAACAGCAATTGAGTCACCTGAGTGAACACCGGCTCTTTCAACATGTTCCATAATACCCGGAATAAGAATGTCATCACCATCACAGATTGCATCTACTTCAAGTTCTGTACCCATCATATACTTATCAATAAGCACAGGGTTCTCTATATTTTGTGCAAGGATGATAGCCATATATTCCTTAACATCTGCCTCGTTAAAGGCAATAATCATATTTTGACCACCTAAAACATAAGATGGACGAAGAAGAACAGGGTAGCCAATCTTCTTTGCAGTTTCAAGTGCCTCTTCACAGTTCATAACTGTAAAGCCCTTTGGACGGCTAATGTGGTGTTCTTCAAGTAATTCATCAAATCTTTCTCTGTCTTCAGCCATATCAATTGCATCAGCTGATGTACCAAGAATTCTGATTCCATGATCAGAAAGATATTTTGTAAGTTTAATAGCTGTTTGACCACCAAAGGCAACAACTGCACCGATAGGCTTTTCTGTTTTAATGATACCCATTACATCTTCATTTGTAAGTGGTTCAAAGTAAAGTCTGTCAGCAGTATCAAAGTCAGTAGAAACTGTTTCAGGGTTGTTGTTAACAATAACAACATCATAACCGGCTTTCTTTAGTGACCATACACAGTGAACTGAAGAATAGTCAAATTCAATACCTTGACCGATTCTGATAGGACCTGAACCGAATACCATAACAGTTTCTTTGTCAGAGCCTTTTTCTTTAATAAATTCTTCAGCTTCATTTTCTTCATCAAATGTACTGTAGAAGTAAGGTGTTTCAGCATCAAATTCAGCAGCACATGTATCAACCATTTTGTAAACAGGTGTAGCAGAATACTTACATTCTTCACCTGTAAATGCTTCAATAGTTCTATCTAGGAAACCAAGTTTCTTGGCCTTGAAGTAAGTAGCTTCATCAATGTTACCTTCTTTAAGTTTATTTTCCATATCAACAAGGATAAGTAGCTTGTTTAAGAACCATTCGTCAATTAAAGTAATTTCGTGAATCTTGTCAACAGAAACACCTCTCTTAAGTGCTTCAAATACACAGAAAATTCTCTGGTCATCACAAACTGAAAGTCTGTCAACAACATTTTCGTCACTCATCTTAGCGAACTTCTTATCGTCAAGTGTATCGTGAGAAATTTCAGCACCACGAACTGCTTTCATAATAGCATGTTCAAATGTTGGTGCAATAGCCATAACTTCACCGGTAGCCTTCATCTGTGTACCAAGAGTTCTCTTAGCATAAACAAACTTATCAAATGGCCACTTAGGGAACTTAACAACTACATAGTCAAGTGCAGGTTCAAAACAAGCATATGTAGAACCTGTAACTGCATTCTTGATTTCACCAAGTGTGTAACCAATAGCAATTTTAGCAGCAACCTTGGCAATAGGATAACCTGTAGCCTTAGATGCTAGTGCTGATGAACGAGAAACTCTAGGGTTTACTTCGATAACAGCATATTCAAAGCTTTCTGGGTTTAGAGCAAACTGACAGTTACAACCACCCTCAACACCAAGAGCCTGAATAATATTTAGAGATGCTGAACGAAGCATCTGATATTCTTTATCTGCAAGTGTTACTGCAGGAGCAATAACAATAGAGTCACCTGTATGTACACCAACAGGGTCAAAGTTTTCCATTGAACAAACTGTAATTACATTACCGTCTGAATCACGGATAACTTCAAATTCAATTTCTTTCCAACCGGCAATACACTTTTCAACAAGAACCTGTGTAATAGGGGAAAGCTCTAGACCGTTTGAAGTGATTTCTCTTAGTTCTTCTTCATTATCAACGATACCACCACCGGTACCACCAAGAGTAAATGCAGGACGGATGATTACAGGGTAGCCGATTTCATTGGCAAATCCAACTGCTGACTCAACATCATTAACAACAAGGGAAGGGATAACCGGTTGACCGATAGCCTCCATTGTATCCTTAAACATCTGTCTGTCTTCAGCCTTATCAATAGTTTCAGGGTTAGCACCAAGTAGCTGAACACCGTTCTTTTCTAGGAAACCTTCCTTTGCAAGTTGCATAGAAAGTGTAAGACCTGTCTGACCACCTAGAGTGGAAATAAGACCGTCCGGCTTTTCTTTTTCAATAATTCTCTTAACAACCGGAAGAGTAAGTGGTTCAATATAAACCTTATCTGCCATAGCGTTGTCAGTCATAATAGTAGCAGGGTTTGAGTTTACAAGAATAACCTCAAGACCTTCTTCTTTCAAAGCACGACAAGCCTGAGTACCGGCATAGTCGAATTCAGCAGCCTGACCAATAACGATAGGACCTGAACCAATTACCATAACTCTCTTTAAATTTGGTTTAATAGGCATTTATATGCATCCTTTCATATATATTAAAGGGAAAAATAAACTTAATCCATCATACTAATAAACTTATCAAATAGAAATGCTGTATCCTGTGGACCACCACAAGCTTCAGGGTGGAACTGAACAGTAAATACCGGCATATCATTATAAGTGATACCTTCACAAGTACCATCATTACCGTTTACAAAGCTAACCTTTGCATTTTCAGGAATGCTATCGTTAACTACTGCATAACCGTGGTTCTGGCTGGTGATATAAATTCTACCTGTTTCAGTATCCTTAGCAGGTTGGTTAGCACCTCTGTGACCATAGTGTAGCTTTTCTGTTGTTGCACCCTGAGAAAGTGCAAGTAGCTGATGGCCAAGACAGATACCGAATGTAGGAATCTTGTGTTCACATAACTTCTTTAGTTCAGCAATGATTTCAGTATTTTCTGTTGGGTCTCCCGGGCCGTTACTTAGCATAATGCCGTCAGGATTCATAGCAACAATCTGTTCACAAGTTGTACTTGCAGGAACAACTGTAACATCACAACCACGCTTTACTAATTCTCTTCTGATGTTATCCTTTGCACCAAAGTCCATAAGAACAACATTCTTCTTGTGTGTTTCACTTTCAAAAAGTTCTTCTTTGTCAGTTGTAACACTCTTAACTGCATCAGTAACTTTATAAGACTTTAGTTCTTCAATATCCTTGTCTAGATTATCAAGGCTATAAGTTAATTTACAGTTCATAACACCGTATTCACGAACAATTCGTGTTAGGCATCTTGTGTCTATATCGTAAAGACCCGGAACATCTGAGTCTTTTAAAAAGGTGTCAAGTACGCCCTCACAACGAAAATTGGAAGGTTCCTGACACCAGTTTCTAACAATATAAGCCTTTAAGGCCGGTTTTTTACTTTCAAAATCGGAAGGAATAACCCCATAGTTACCGATAAGAGGGAATGTCTGAATAACCACCTGACCAAAATAACTAGGGTCGGTGAGTGTTTCAAGATAACCTGTCATAGCTGTTGTAAAAACAAGTTCCCCTGTAGTTTCCTTTTTTGCTCCAAAGGATTTACCTTCAAAAACTTTTCCGTTTTCAAGGATTAGATATGCCTTTGACTCCATTAAAATTACATTCCTTTCATAAAGTTAGTTTTCATATGTCTTTAGAACTCTAAGAGCAACATCATACTTGCTTTTACGCAAGTTCATTGCTTGTTTCTCAAGATAATGGTGTGCCTGACTTTCTGTCATACGCAAATTTTGCATAAGAAGAATTTTTGCACGATTCACAAGTTTCATAGTTTCAACCTGTGTCTTTAACTTTGTATTTTCTTTGACTACTCTGTTCATTCTCTCCTTAAAACATTCAGAGAATAACAGATAATGGTGAAAAAGATGTTTGCTAATAGGTTTGGATATTACCATAATACCCTTTGATGTCATCATCTGAGCAACATTATTAGAGCTTTTAGAAGGTACAATAACAAGAATACTTGCTATTGTGGTTTTGCTACAACTAATTGCAAATTCCAGTCCTGTTTCATTCTCCAAAGGAGTGTTAATAAGGATTAGGTCAAAATCATCATTTTCGATAAAGTCTTTTGCAATTTCGGAAGATTCGGCACTTACTACAGAGCCGAAGCCTTCTTCCTTTAATAGAGCTGTCAAAGCTTGGGTGTTGTTTAGTTTGGACACTACTATTGCCTTTTTCACATAAATCACTCACTATATTCTATACTATATTCTTAGTAAAGATATTGCATATAAGAATTATAACAAATTTTTTCTTCTAAAGAAAGACAAAAACCGAAAATTATCTAAAAAAATCAACATTTTTTTCGCCTATATATAATGTATAGGGAAAATAGGTTAATTTTTGCGAATTGATTTGCCTTGAATTATCTAAAAAAATCACAAGAAAGGTATGTAAAGTTAGTTTCACACCGTTTTTCTATAAAAATATCTTTGTTTACAGAAAAATCTACGCAATAATTTACTGATATTATTATACAGTGAATTTTCTATATTCGTCAAGGTAAAATTGCAACTTTTCTTTTGTTATCCGTCTTTTAAGTGCGTTTTTATATATCTTTTTACATTTTGTACAAGTATTTTGCAAGAAAATATAAAAATCTTGCAAAATCTTATAAATTAAAATAAATTATCAAAATACTATTGACAATGTCTGTGTATAGGGCTATAATGTGAACAACGAAACAGCAAAGGCGCTGCAGATTAAGAAACTCTTTATCTGCTGCGCCATTTTTGTTTTTAGTATAAAATTTTATTAGGATAGGAGATTACTCACAATGGTAAATGTTCCAGAAATTTTCGGTAGTATGGTATTTAATGATGCTACAATGAAAGAAAGACTTCCAAAGGCTACATACAAAGCTTTAAAGAAGACAATTGATCTTGGTGAACCACTTGATATTTCAGTTGCCAATGTTGTTGCTAATGCAATGAAGGATTGGGCAGTTGAAAAAGGTTGTACTCATTACACTCACTGGTTCCAGCCAATGACAGGTGTTACAGCAGAAAAGCATGATAGCTTTATTGATCCTGTAGGTGACGGTACAGCTATTATGGAATTTGGTGGTAAGGAATTAGTAAAGGGTGAACCTGATGCTTCTTCATTCCCAAGTGGTGGTATCAGAGCTACTTTTGAAGCAAGAGGTTACACAGCATGGGATCCTACTTCACCAGCATTTATCAGAGATACTACATTATATATTCCTACAGCTTTCTGTTCTTACACAGGTGAAGCACTTGATAAGAAAACTCCACTGCTTCGTTCAATGGAAGTTCTTTCAAATGCAGCTTGCAGAACACTAAAGCTATTCGGTAAAGATGTTAAGAAAGTTACATCAACAGTTGGCCCTGAACAGGAATACTTCCTAGTTGATAAAGAATACTTTGATCAGAGAAAAGACCTTATCTTTACAGGTAGAACACTATTTGGTGCAGCTGCTCCAAAGGGTCAGGAACTTGATGACCACTACTTTGGTGCTTTAAAGACTAGAGTTAAAGACTTTATGGCTGACCTTGATGTTGAACTTTGGAAACTTGGTATTACATCAAAGACAAGACATAACGAAGTTGCTCCTGCTCAGCACGAAGTTGCTCCAATCTTTGGTACAACAAATATTGCTACTGACCACAACCAGTTAGTAATGGAAACACTTAAGAAAACTGCTGAAAAGCATGGTATGGTTTGCTTACTTCATGAAAAGCCATTTGCTGGTGTTAACGGTTCAGGTAAGCACAACAACTGGTCAATGTGTACAAATGATGGTGAAAACCTAATTAGCCCCGGTAAGAACCCAATTAACAATACACAGTTCCTATTTATTCTAGCAGCTATTATGAAGGGCGTTGATGAATATGCAGACCTTCTAAGAATTTCAGTTGCATCTGCCGGTAATGACCACAGATTAGGTGCTAACGAAGCTCCTCCGGCTATCGTTTCAATGTTCCTAGGTGATGAACTTGAAGCAGTTGTTAAGTCTATTGTTGAAGACAAGGATTATGCAACTCCGGGTAAAGTTCCAATGCACCTTGGTGTTGATGTTCTTCCTGAATTTAAGAAGGATACAACAGATAGAAACAGAACATCACCTTTCGCATTTACAGGTAACCGTTTTGAATTTAGAATGTTAGGTTCAGCAGTCAACATTGCTTGTCCAAACATTATGATTAATACAATTATGGCTGAAGAACTAAATCAGTTCTGTGACGAAATCGAAAAGGCTGATAACAAGGATAAGGCTATTAAAGAACTTATCAAAAAGACATTTACAGACCATCAGAGAATTATCTTTAATGGTGACGGTTATTCTGATGAATGGCCTGTTGAAGCTGAAAAGAGAGGTCTACCAAACTACCGTTCACTTCCTGAAGCACTTGCTCACTTTGATGATCAGAAGAACATTGACCTATTTGTTAAGAACAATGTTCATGATGAAGTTGAAATCAAGGCTAGAAAGGTAATCACTCTTGAAGAATATGCAAAGACAATCAACATTGAAGCATTAACAATGCTAGAAATGGCAAAACAGGATATTCTTCCAGCTGTATCATCTTATGTTAAGGAACTAACAGATACAGCTCTAGCAAAGAAGGCTCTATCAGATGCAATTCCTACTTCTGTTGAAGAAGACCTAGTAACTACTCTATCTAATGACCTAGTATCATTCGTAGAAAAGATTGATACTCTATCAGAAGATGTAGTTAAGGGTAACGACATTGAAGATGCTCAGGAAAAGGCTAACTACTATCATGATGTTGTATTTGCAGCAATGAATGAACTAAGAGCAGTTAGTGATGAAATGGAAACAATTACATCATCTGACTACTGGCCATATCCAACATATGATGAACTTCTATTTGGTGTTTGATAACACAACATATAACATTTATTAACATTCAATTTAACATTTAAAGATTTTTATTTAAAATTAAATATTAACCTTTAATCTTCAAAAACAGTATGCTCCTTGTGTCAGGAGCAGGGAGCATACTTTTTTATATCTATTCTTTTTTAACATTTAACATTTTTACTTGAGGAGATGAAGGAGATATGGATGCAAATTCTGTATTAGACATGGTGACAAGTACCTCTTTTGGTATTTGGTTTTTGATTGGTGCTGCACTTGTATTCTTTATGCAAGCCGGCTTCGCAATGGTTGAGACTGGTTTTACCAGAGCTAAGAGTGCCGGTAATATCATTATGAAGAACCTTATGGACTTCTGTATCGGTTCTGTTGTATTTATGTTCTTAGGCTTCGGTCTTATGATGTCTGAAGACTACATTGCAGGTGTAATTGGTGCTCCTAGCTTAGGAATTTTCACTAATTACAGTGGTTTTGATTATTCAAGCTTTGTATTCCAGTTAGTATTCTGTGCTACTGCTGCTACAATCGTTTCAGGTTCAATGGCAGAAAGAACAAAGTTTAGTGCTTATTGTATTTACTCAGCAGTTATTAGTGCTGTTGTTTATCCTATTGAAGCAGGTTGGGTTTGGAACTCAGCCGGTTGGCTACATCAGTTACAGTTTGTTGACTTTGCCGGTTCTGCTGTTATTCATACAGTTGGTGGTACAACTGCTCTTATCGGTGCTATCTTAGTTGGTCCTCGTATCGGTAAATATAGCAAGACAAAGAGTGGCAAGATTAAGTCAAACGCTATCCCAGGTCACTCACTAACACTTGGTGCACTTGGTGTGTTCATTCTTTGGTTCGGTTGGTACGGCTTTAACGGTGCTGCTTGTACTTCAATCGAAAGCTTAGGTTCTGTATTCCTAACAACAACTGTTGCTACAGGTGCTGCTACAGTTTCTTGTATGATCTTTACTTGGATTAAAGACGGTAAGCCTGATGTTGGTATGTGTCTAAATGCATCCCTAGCAGGTCTGGTAGCTATCACAGCTCCTTGTGCTTCTGTTGATGCTCTTGGTGCATTTATCATCGGTATTGTTGCCGGTATCTTAGTTGATGTAGTTGTTGAACTACTTGATAAGAAACTACACATTGATGACCCTGTAGGTGCTGTTGGTGTTCATATGGCAAACGGTATTTGGGGTACTCTTGCAGTTGGTCTATTTGCAACAGGTAAGGGCGAAGGTGCTTTCGTAGATGGTTCTGCTTTAGCCGGTCTATTCTATGGTGGTGGCTTTAAACTTCTAGGTATCCAGGCTTTAGGTATTTGTTGTATCGTTGCTTATGTTGTAGTAGCAATGACAATCGTATTCCAGATTATTAAACACACAATCGGTCTAAGAGTTTCTGCTGAAGATGAAATCATCGGTATGGATGTTGCTGAACATGGTCTATCATCAGCATATGCAGACTTTATGTCAACAACACCTGCTTACAACGGTGAAGTTGCAGAAGAAGTTGACCTTAAGGGTGTTAAGCCTGTTGACCTAACACTAGGTACAAAGGCTACAGGCAAATATACTCAGGTTTCAGTTATCTGTCCTGAAAATAAGTTTGGTGCTTTAAGAGATACAATGAACGCTATCGGTGTAACCGGTATGACAGTTACACAGGTTATGGGTTGTGGTGTTGAAAAAGGTCACCTAGGTAGATATAAGGGTGTTCCAACATCTATGAACCTATATCCAAAGGTAAAGGTAGATATTGTTGTTTCAACTGTTGACCCAGGTCTTGTAGTTGCAGCAGCTCAAAAGGCTATCGGTACTGAACATAGAGGTAGTGGTAAGATCTTTGTATCTGATGTTGAAGATGTTATGAGAGTTCGTACAGGTGAAACCGGTTACGATGCCCTTAATGACTAATTAATTTAGCTTACTAGTATAGTTCCTTCCTGAAGAACTTATACTTAGTTTTATACCTATCCTTTTTAGGAAAGCAGGTGTCATATGGCATCTGCTTTTCTCTTTTGTCTTTTTAAATTCGTTTGTTGGTTAAGATAATTCAGTTCTACAAATTAGGTTTTTTCAATTTTGTTTGTGCGTTAAGATTAATTAGATAAATTAGGGTTTTTCTTTTTTATTTTGATTGTGGTTAAAGGAAAATTTGTAGTGAGAATATATACCATAAAATCATATGAAACTATGACTCACAGGTGTAGGGTCTTTCAACAAAAGTTTTTGTTCAAAAACTTTTGCATAAGTTCTCATTAGCAAATCAAACTTCGCCTATGGCTCGTTTTCTTTGATGTTCGCTTAACTGTTCGCCCCTACGACTGTAAGCCAAAAATTTGTTATAATTCACACCCACAAACGCTAAATTAGTTGATGTGTAAATAATCATTAGTAGGTACTTTGATATATAAACATTTTTCTTGACATTTTCAGATGGAAATAGTATTATTATGACAGGTTGTCATATAAGTTGCAGTACTTTTTTAAGGAGATAAGATATTATGATTAAGCAGACATTTTACAATCTACCTGAAACAAAAAGAGAACGAATTTACCAGGCCATAAAAACAGAATTTGACAGAGTGCCACTTGATAAAATAAGCATCAACAGTATTATTAAAGAGGCAAATATTTCTAGGGGCAGTTTTTATCAATATTTTGATGATAAGGGGGACCTTTACGATATTTTCGCAGATAGAATAATGGATAGCATCAAAGAATGTTTTACAAATACTCTTGTTAAATACAAGGGCGACCTTTTCGCTACAATGGAAGAGGTTATGTCCCTGCATTTCACCAAAATTAGCCAACCTAAAGCAAAAAGCCAAATGCAGAAGTTTGTACCCGGTGTATCTGTAAACGCAAAATCTATTCTTGATAGAATTTGTGAAAGGTCTATCACCTACTTTAATGAGCTTACACCTAATATAGACACAAGAAAATTTTCTTTTGATAATTCACCGGAAGATATTAGAATTCTATTTGAAATGCTAATGTCTATTTCTAAGAATGCAGTTTTTGATGTTTTGTTTATGGATATAGATACCGACGAGGCTATTAAGATTTTAAACAAAAAGCTAAAAATCATCAAAAACGGTTGCCTAAAAAAAGAATATAGAGAAGATTAATTTTTAAATCAGACCTAACGAAAGTTAGGTCTTTTCTTTTGTATTTTTATTTTTTCAATTTTGTCTGTGGGTAAAGGTAAGATTGATAAATTA
>ERZ773224.3205-NODE-3205-length-15009-cov-5.894476_pt1 | contig 15009 bp, 8 predicted proteins | sample MGYA00580526_ERZ773224 | MGnify/ENA primary metagenome ERZ773224 (study PRJEB29015, sample SAMEA2737743) | human gut metagenome | biome: human gut; feature: human-associated habitat; material: faeces | place: China | collected 2012 ... | reverse complement strand
ATCAAAGCCCTCGCGGGCCCAATACCGAAATTGGCTGCGGAACCCATTCCGCAAAGGGTATGCAGATGCGTCCTTTTTATCAGAGCTTCTGCACCTGAATGTAGTCGAGTTCCACGGGCGTGTTGCGGCCGAACATGGAAACCACAAGCTTCACCTTCTGGCGCTCCGGATCGAGCGCTTCCACGGTGCCGATGAAGTTTTCCAGCGGGCCGGAAACGACGCGCACGCTTTCGCCCACGGCGATGTCCAGCTCGATGGGGATGTGCTCCACACCCATGGCCGTGACTTCTTCATCCGTAAGCGGGATCGGCTTGGATCCTGGGCCGACAAAGCCCGTCACGCCGCGCACGCCGCGACCTTCGTCGACGAAGGGTACCTGACGGCCGACGGCCGCCCCGGAGCGACGCTCCGCTACCTCCGCGCCGACGGCAACGCCCCCGGCGGCTTCGTCCGCACGCTCGGCAAATCGCATAACCCCGCCGTGCGGGGCGGAGCGGCGGGCGACTGCTGGCTCTTCGCCGTACCGGTCGACTCGCTCGGCCGCGGCGAACGCATCGGCATCGACTTCCTCTTCGGCAACGACGCCTCCGCCCCGAAATACTACCGGCTGGAATATTTCGAACGGGGACGCTGGCTTCCGGCCGCGCAGCTGCGGCGTGCGGCGGAAGATCCGGACATCCGCTACACCCACCGCCTCTTCGCCTCGGGCAAAGGCAACTCCTACAAGGTTTTCGGCTCGATCCGGCTGCACGACGCCCTGGTGCGCGACACGCTGCGCATCCGCTGGGTGCAGGCTGCCGACCTGCGCGCCGACGACGGACGTCCGATCCCCTCCGACAGCATCGGCGCCAGCGGATTCTGCAACGCGCACGGACTGGGCGCCTGCATCCGCCGGTTGGGCGCCCGCCCGCTCTCCCGCCCGCGGAGCGTCCTCTTCATCGGCAACAGCTACACGTATTACAACCTCGTGCCGGGGATCGTCCGCGAACTGGCCTCCTTCGAAGGGCGCGACCTGCGCGTCGAGATGTTCACCATCGGCGGCTGCACGATGGAGCGCCACCTCGAACAGGCCGACTGCCGCGATCTGATCGAACGGGGCGGTTACGATTTCGTCGTGTTGCAGGATCAGAGCCTCCACCCGGCGCTGATCGGCACCCCCGACGACCAGGGGATCGCCGGCCACATGGAGGCGATCGTCGCCCACATCCGCACCCACAACCCGAAGGTCAGCCCCTACATCGAGATGACGTGGGGACGGCGCAACGGTTATACCGAGCGGAAATTCGACTACGACTTCCTCCGAAGCTACGCATCGATGCAGGAGCGCATCCGCGTCAACACCCTCGCCGAAGCCGAGGCCGTCGGGGCGGGCTGCATACCGGTCGGCGTCGCATGGAGCCGCGTGCGCACCGAACGGCCCGACATCGAGCTCTACGCCGCCGACGGTTCGCACCCCTCCTACGCCGGCTCCTACCTGGCGGCGGCCGTGATCTGCACGACACTGACCGGAGCACCCTTCGGCGCGACGCCCTCCGACGGCCTGCTCGATCCCGACACGGCGGCCTACCTGCGCCGCGTGGCGGAGCAGACCGTACTGGGCGGCGAATAACCAAACGGCAGCGGGGTTCCGGAACGTTCCGAAACCCCGCTGCCGTCTCCCGCACGCCTCAACGAAAATCGATCAGCTCGTAACCGGCGTAGTCCGCCGCATCGAAGCGCCGCACCTCGGCCGACGGTTCGATCCGCCGGATCTCGATACGCATCCGCTCGCCGTCGAGATCGTAGATCACCGCACGCGGCGATCCGTCGGCGGCGATGCTCGAGGGGCTCGACGGGGAACAGAACAACACCTTTACCGATCATTATATCGAGGTGCCGGCGCACCTCGCCTTCGGAGGGCAGCAGTTCGCTGCGGAAGGCGTCGTCCAAGAAATCGAACGCCCGCGTCGGGTTGCCCAGCAAGCTGCGGCTCTGCGTGTCGACGACGTCGACCACCACCTCGCGCTTCGAGGGATCGACCTCCCATTTCGAAACGCCGTCGGAGTAGGCCTCGGCATCGCCCACGCGCATGTAATAGCGGTCGCCCTCGACGGCATAACTTCCTTCGGCGGCAAAGTCGTCGCCTTCGACCGCAAAGGTCACCGTATAGGCCTTCATCGCCCGGAAACGGGCCGCCAGCTCGCCTGCGACCTTCCGCGCAGGCGCATCGTCCGCCGCACGCAGCGGCAGCAAGGATACCAGCGCCGCCAGACACAGCGCCCACCGGAGCAGACCGCCGGGCCGGACTATCGTATTCGATCGTGTCGTCATCGTCAGAAAACACCCAATTCCTGCAACTTCGCTTCGAGGCTCGGCAGGTCGTGATAGAGAATATCGCGCGGTTTAGCGCCCTCCTGCCGCCCCACGATGCCCGCCCGTTCGAGCTGCATCATGATCCGACCGGCACGGTTGAAGCCCACCTCGTAGTTGCGCTGGATCATCGAGGTCGAGATCTGCCCCTGCGACACGGCGTCGCGGGCGATCTCGGCGAATTTCGAGTCGTATTTCACCGGTGCGGAGCTCTCGCTGCCCAGCGCCGCCTCGCCGCCGCCCGAGTCGGGCGTATAGTCGGGCAGGTTGTAGGCCGACGTATAGCTCTGCTGCTTGGAGATATACTCCACGATGCGCTCCACTTCGGGCGTATCGACCAGTGCGCACTGTATGCGCGTCAGTTCGCCGTTGTTCGAGAAGAGCATGTCGCCGCGGCCGATCAGCTGCTCGGCGCCCGGACGGTCGATGATCGTGCGCGAGTCGATCATCTGCATCACGCGGAAAGCGATGCGCGCCGGAAAGTTGGCCTTGATGCCGCCCGTGATGACCTTCACGTCGGGACGCTGCGTGGCGATGATCAGGTGGATGCCGATGGCGCGGGCTTTCTGCGCGAGGCGCATGACCGGTCCCTCGACCTCGCGGGCCGTCATTATCAGGTCGGCGAACTCGTCGACCACCACCACGATATACGGGAGGTAGCGATGTCCGTTCATCGGATTCAGCCGCCGCGAGGTGAATTTCTCGTTGTACTCGGCGATGTTTCGCGCCCCGGCCTTCTTACACAGTTCCAGACGGTTGTCCATCTCCGTACAGAGCGAGTTGAGCGTGTAGACCGCCTTCTTGGGGTCGGTGATGATCGCGTCGTCCTCCGACTCCATCTTGGCCAGGAAATGGCGTTCGATCTTGGCGTAGAGCGAGAACTCGACCATCTTGGGGTCGATCATCACGAACTTCAGCTGCGCGGGGTGTTTGCGGTACAGGAGCGAGGTGATGATGGCGTTCAGCCCCACGGACTTGCCCTGTCCCGTGGCTCCGGCGACCAGCAGGTGCGGCATCTTGGCCAGGTCGAAGACGTAATTTTCGTTCTGGATCGTGCGCCCGATCACCACCGGAAGCTCGGCCTTCGACTCCTGGAAACGCAGCGAACGCACGGCCGAATACATCGAAACCACCTGCTTGTCGCGGTTGGGAACCTCGATGCCGATGGTTCCCTTGCCCGGAATCGGCGCGATGATGCGAATACCCAGCGCCTTGAGGCTCTGCGCAATATCGTTTTCGAGGCCCTGCACCTTCGAGATCTTGATTCCCTGCGCCTGCACGATCTCGTAGAGCGTCACCGTGGGACCCACCGTGGCCTTGATGCGCTGGATGGGAATGCCGAAATATTTGAGCGTCTCCTCGATCTTGGTCTTGTTCTCGAAAATCTCCTCGTCCGAGACCTCCGAATCGGAAATGTAGTCCTCCAGGAGCGTCACGGGCGGCTTGCGGTAGTTCACCAGGTCCTTCAGCGGGTCGTAGCTCTCCGTGGGGATCGCCTTCTCGTCGAGAAGTTTCGCCTCGTTGGCCTCGACCGTCACCACGACGCCCTCCGGCTCCGCGGCGGGCGCGTCGTCCAGCACGGTGATCTCGGTAAAGGGCGCATCGGAATCGGACTGTGCAAGCTCTCTCTCCGGAACCTCCTCCGGGGCGGGCTCCGCAGCCACGGCGTCGCGCACCGCAGGGCGTTCCAGCTCGACCAGCCCGCTGCGGCCGATCACCACACGGCCCTCGGGACGCGAAAGGTCCACCTCGATGAACTCCCCGTCCTCCGCGGGAGGGGGCGTCTGCTCCGCGGCAGTCTCCCCGGCGACGGGTTTCCCGTCGGGCGTCAGTTCGAGGAAGGGATTTTCGTCCTCTTCCGGCACGGACTTCCGAGCCGCAACGGGCTCCGACGGACGTTCCACACGGATCGGGGCGGGTTTTTGCGCCGCGGGTTCCGCCGCTTTCGACGGCGCGGGCTGCGGTGCGGCCGCCTTCGGCCCGGGTTTCGGAGCCGGTTCGGGAACATCCTCCGCAGCCCCGTCCTCCCCGGCCGCACGTCCGTGCAGCACGACTTTGTGCTTGAGGATCTCGACGACCTTCCCGCTCTTGTCGACCACCACGTTGCCCGCCTCGTTGACCTTGTTGATGAAGTTGCGGTTGATGAAAACACCCGTCAGTATCCAGCCGCCGACAAGCAGGATCAGCGTTCCGAAAGCCCCGATATGCGTGCGCAGCAGGGCCGAAGAGGCGATGCCGAAAGCGCCGCCCCACCCCGTCGAGCAGCAGAGGCTCCAGCGGTTGGCGAAGGCGAATCCCAGCGTCAGCGACCCCAGGATCATAATCAGAAACAGCGAAAGGATCGAATGGTTGAACAGCAGCGGCCGCTGACGGACGATCCGCACGCCGACCAGCACGATCATCGCGGGGATCAGGATGCCGAAAAGCCCGAACGAATGATCGACCAGCAACATCCCCAGCCGCGCTCCGGCCCAGCCGCAGAGATTTTCCGGTTCGATGCCGAGCGTCACCCGTTCCTCGACCGATTTTTGCAGCCCGCTCTGGTCGGCGGCCCAGCTGAAAAACGAAAAGAACACCGCAGCGGCGGCGAACAGACCGATGAACAGCAACAGCAGTCCGGCGATCCAGCGCGCACTGTCGCTGTTGGAACGCTGAACGGCCTGCCGGCTGTTGGAGGATGTATTTTTAGATGCCATTCCAGAATGTCGCTATTATCGAGCGAAGGTACGAATTTTTTCCGACAATTCCGAAGGCGCCGCAAACTTTATCAATCGCCCGGAACGATTCCGGCCGGAAGCGTTCCCGCCCGCGAATGGGGGGGGGCGGAGCCGGGAGCGTCTTACAGGTACGCCGCAACCTTCCGTTCGAGACGCAGGCGGTAAAGCTCGTCGGCGAAGGTGCGGAACGTGAGCGCGGGGCGGTTATCCGCCGAAGCGCGCAGGCCGTAGCGGTCCAAAAGCTGCCCGACGCGGCGGGCGACGGCGGGCGACGGGTCGACGATCGCGGCCCGTCCGTCGACGATGCGTTCCATCACGGGCGTCAGAAAGGGATAGTGCGTACACCCCAGCACGATCTGGTCGGCGCCCCGCGCCAGCATCGGCTCCACGGCGGCGCGCACCGCGGCTTCGGCCTCGGGCGTATCCTCCCGGTCCCCCTCGACCAGCTCCACGAAACCCGTGCCCGGGTAGGTCAGGACTTCGATGCCGCTGCCGTACCGGGCGGCCGTGCGGCGGAACAACTCGCCGTCGAGGCTCCGTTCGGTGGCCAGCACCCCCACCACCCCGCTGCGGGTCGCCAGGCAGGCGGGTTTCACGGCCGGCTCCATGCCGACGATGGGCATACCGGCGTATTTTTCGCGCAGGAAGCCGATGGCCGCGGCCGTGGCGGTGTTGCAGGCCACGACGACCATCTTGCAGTCCAGCTCCACGAGCCGCGCCACGGCGGCGTCGGCCAGCGCCTGCACCTCCTCGCGGGGCCGCGAGCCATAGGGGCAGTTGGCGCCGTCGCCGAGGTAGGCGAGCGATTCGCCGGGCAGCGCACGCCGGATCTCGCGCCAGACGGTCAGTCCGCCCAGCCCCGAGTCGTAAATGCCTATGGGTCTGTTGTCAGCCACGGTCGGAGAAAGTTTGCACGATATGTTCGACCAGCTCGTCGTCGGACATCGGGTCGCAGTCGACGACGAGCGAAGCCTGCGCGTAGAACGGTTCGCGGGCCGCCATGTCGCCGCGCATGAAGGCCACCAGCTGTTCGTCGTCGAGACCTTGCAGACGGGGCCGCTTGCGGCGTCCGTAGGGGCTTAACCGCCGGGCGATCTGCTCCGGCGAGCGGCGCAGGTAGACCGTATGCCCGACGGCGTTCATGCACGGCATGTTATCGCGCCACGTGGGCAGCCCGCCCCCCGTGGAGACCACGGCGAAGGAGGCTCCGGCGATCACCTCGTCGAGGACCCGGCGCTCCGCCTCGCGGAAACGCTCCTCGCCCTCGTAACGGAAGACGTCGGCCACGGAGGCGCCTTCGCGCTCCTCGACCAGCGCGTCGGTGTCGATGAAATCGACGCCCAGACGCCGCGCCAGCTTGCGTCCGAGGGTGCTCTTGCCGCAGCCCATATATCCGACCAGAAAGAGAGGTTTCATCGCAGGCGGTTCGTTAAAACAGGTTCAGCTGTTCGGGGTCGATCATCTCGCCGGCGTCGCCTTTCGGACGCTCCACCTCGAACTCCACGCCTCCGACGATCGTTCCGGCCGAGGGCTGGCCCGCCGAAGCCTTTCCCGGGGCGGGCTTGGCGCCGAGCGGCTCCTTCAGGGCGGATTTTCCGGAAGCTTTCCCCTCTGCCGCAGCGCGTTGCGCCGCGTCAGCTGAAGCGTCCGTCAGCTGACCGTCGTCAAGCGACTCATCCTCCGAAGGTTCCGGTTCGGGAGGCAGTTCGGGTTCGATCATCCGCAGCCGGTCCACGTCGTAGGTCGTCAGGCGTTTGCCCTTGGCGCGGTGGCTCTTGACGCCCACGAACTCGTCGACGTCGATCACATCCGCGGGCCGCGAGGCGTGCGCCCCCTTGTAGGTGATCTCCAGTTTGGCCCCGGCGCGGTCCGTCACGCAGATGAAATCGGCGTCGGCGTCGAGGAAATCCTGAATCTTGTCCGACATCTCGGCCGTGAAACGCTTCATGTAGTAATACTTCTGGCCGCGGTCGTAGTAACACAGGCTGTAAACCCGGTCGGACTCGTAACGCGCCACGAGGACCGTGTCGTCGGGGAAGTGCTGCATCAGGTCGTAGCCCGTGATGTAGTACTGATTCTTCGAGGTCCAGACGATCAGGCGGTCGTCGCCCTTGAACTCGCCGAGCAGCTTGCCGCGCCCGTCGGCGTTCAGCCGGCGGACATCTTCGTCGAACCAGATGTCCTGCCCCCCGAGCGTCGAGGTGCCGCGCTCCTTCAGCACGATCTTGTGGATGCCGTAGCGCGAGAACAGATTGCCCTGGCTCTGGCGCCCCTTGATGGCGAGGGTCGAGAAATCGAGATCGACGATCACCTTCTTCAGGCGCGGACGGGGCTTGAAGTAAACCTTCAGCACCTCGGCCTCACCGTTCGGATTGACAGACATATACAGTATCTCGCTCTTGGCGGTTCCCTTGGTGATGTCGTACTCCTTGTCGCGCGTGATGCCCTTGATGGCGCAGCGCTTCATCATAATCGCACCGTTCTTCCCGTCGCGGTAGAGAACGTTGTAGATCGTGCGGTCGTCGTTGCGCTTGAAGACCCCGATATAATAGATGTTTTTATCGAAGAAGGCCTTGTCCGAAACCTTGGTGATCACGTAACGCCCGTCTTTCGTGAAGACGATCACGTCGTCGATGTCCGAGCAGTCGCAGACGAATTCCGCGTCCTTCATGGATTTGCCGATGCCGAAGAACCCTTCGGCCCGGTCCACGTACAGCTTGGCGTTCGTGACGGCCACCTTCGTCGCCTCGATCGAGTCGAATTCGCGCAACTCGGTGCGACGCTCCCTGCCCTTGCCGTACTTGTCGCGGATGCGCTCGTAGTAGGCCACGGCGTATTCGGTGAGGTGGTCCAGGTCGTACTGCGTCGACTTCAGGTCCTCCTCGATCTGGCGGATCTCGTTGTCGGCCTTCTCGCTGTCGTAACGCGAAATACGGATAAATTTCAGCTCGGTGAGCTTCTGCACGTCTTCAAGCGTCACTTCACGTCGCAGCCGCATCTTGAAGGGTTCCAGACCCTTATCCACGGCGGAATAAGCCTCCTCGCGGCTCTTGCACCCCTCGATCAACTGGTAGAGCCTGTTCTCGATGAAGATGCGTTCGAGCGAGGCGGCGTGCCATGCCTCGCTCAACTCGCCCAGCCGGATTTTCAGCTCCAGCCCCAGCAGCGACTTGGTGTGCTCGGCCGAGCGGCGCAGGATCTCCGAAACCCCGAGGAAGTGCGGCTTCTCGTCCCAGATGACGCACGAGTTCGGGGCGATCGACACCTCGCAGTCGGTGAAGGCGTAGAGCGCGTCGATGGTCTTGTCCGACGACTCGTCGGGCGAGACCTGAATGACGATTTCGACCTTGTCGGCTGTATTGTCGTCGACCTTTCGGATCTTGATCTTGCCCTTGTCGTTGGCCTTGATGATCGAATCCTTGATCGACTCGGTGGTCGTGGTATAGGGAATCTCGGTGATGGCAAGCGTCCGTTTGTCGATCTTCGAAATCTTCGCCCGCACCTTCACCGTGCCGCCGCGAAGGCCGTCGTTATAGCGGCTCACGTCGGCCATGCCGCCCGTCGGGAAGTCGGGGTAAAGCTGGAAATCACGTCCCTGGAGGTGCGCAATGGCGGCGTTGATCAGCTCCACGAAGTTGTGGGGCAGGATTTTCGAAGCCAGTCCCACGGCGATGCCGTCGGACCCTTGGGCCAGCAGCAGCGGGAACTTGATGGGCAGCGTAACGGGTTCCTCCTTGCGGCCGTCGTACGACAGCATCCACTCCGTCGTCTTCTTGTTGAAGACCACGTCGAGGGCGAATTTCGAAAGACGCGCCTCGATATAACGGCCCGCGGCGGCCTCGTCACCCGTGAGGATGTTGCCCCAGTTGCCCTGACAGTCGATCAGCAGGTCCTTCTGCCCCAGCTGCACCAGCGCGTCCTTGATTGACGCGTCGCCATGCGGGTGGTACTGCATGGTCTGGCCCACGAGGTTGGCGACCTTGTTGTAACGGCCGTCGTCGACGACCTTCATCGCATGAAGGATACGCCGCTGGACGGGTTTCAGTCCGTCCTCGACATGCGGCACGGCGCGTTCGAGGATCACGTACGAGGCGTAGTCCAGGAACCAGTTCTTATACATGCCCGTGAGCTTGCGGACGCCGCCCTCCTCCTGCGTCAGGCGGTCGAATTTGCCCGCCTTGGCCGGAGCCTCGGCCACAGGCGTTTCGTCCGTCGCGTCGTCCGCGGTTTCGGGAGTCGAGGCGTCCTCGTTGAGCGCTTCGTCGCGCCCCGTCTTATCGTTCTCTTCCGCCATGAAATCGGAATTTTTAATTTTTAATTCTTAATTTTTAATTAATCGCAAGGTCCTGCTCGACGATGTCCTCCTCGATGCGCAGGTTGTCGATGATGAAGCCCTGACGTTCGTAGGTGTTCTTACCCATGTAGAACTCCAGCAGGTCGTGGATCGGGTCGTCCTTCGTGATGCGGACCTTGTCCAGGCGCATATTCTCGCCGATGAACTCCTTGAACTCGTCGGGCGAAATCTCGCCCAGACCCTTGAATCGCGTGATCTCGGCGTTCGCGCCGCACCGGGCCACAGCCTTCAGGCGCTCCTCCTCGGAATAGCAGTAGAGCGTCTCCTTCTTGTTGCGCACGCGGAACAGCGGGGTTTGCAGCACGAACAGATGCCCCTGGCGGATCACCTCGGGGAAGAATTGCAGGAAGAAGGTCATCATCAAGAGGCGGATGTGCATGCCGTCGACATCGGCATCGGTGGCGATGACGACCTTGTTGTAGCGCAGGTTGTCCATGTCCTCCTCGATGTTCAGCGCCGCCTGAAGGAGGTTGAACTCCTCGTTCTCGTAGACCACCTTCTTCGTCAGTCCGTAGCAGTTCAGCGGCTTGCCGCGCAGCGAGAAGACCGCCTGCGTACGCACGTCGCGGCTCTTGGTGATGGAGCCTGACGCCGAGTTGCCCTCCGTGATGAAGATCATCGACTGTTCGGCCAGCTCGTTGCGGTCCGTGCGGTGGATCTTGCAGTCGCGCAGTTTCTTGTTGTTCAGGCTCACCTTCCTGGCCGTCTCGCGGGCCTTCTTCTGGATGCCCGAGATCGCCTTGCGCTCCTTCTCGTTCTCGACGATCTTCCGCTGGAGAATCTGCGCCGTCTCGGCGTGCTTGTGCAGGTAGTCGTCGAGGTGCTTGGTGAGGAAGTCGGCCACGAAGTTGTTGACCGAGACCCCCGGTTCGACCTCCTTCGAACCGTACTTGGTCTTCATCTGGTTCTCGAAGATCGGGTCGGTGACCTTGATCGAAATGGCCGCGATGATCGACGTGCGGATGTCCGAGGGGTCGTAGTCCTTGTGGTAGAATTCCTTGACCGTCTTGGCGACGGCGGCGCGCAGGGCCGTCTGGTGCGTGCCGCCCTGCGTGGTGTGCTGGCCGTTGACGAACGAGTCGTAGCTCTCGCCGTAGCCCGTGCCGTGGGTGATCACCACCTCGATGTCCTCCCCCGTGAGGTGGATGGGCGGGTAGAGCGGGTCCTCGGTCATGTTGTCGTTCACGAGGTCCAGCAGACCGTTTTTCGAAACGTAGCTCTTGCCGTTGAAATTGAGCGTCAGACCCAGGTTCAGGTAGCTGTAATTGCGGATTTTCTGCTCGACGTATTCGAGGTTGTAGGCATATTCGCCGAAAATCTCCTTGTCGACACGGTACGAGATGAACGTGCCGTTCTTCTCGTTGACGCCGCTCTCCCACCTGTCGCTCACTTCGAGACCCTTGGCGAAGGTCACCGTACGGGCCTCGCCGTCGCGGACCGAACGGGCCGTAAACTCTTCGGAAAGCATGTTCACGGCCTTGACGCCCACGCCGTTCAGGCCCACGGTCTTCTTGAAGGCGTCGCCTCCGTACTTGCCGCCCGTATTCATCTGCCCGACGGCCGCCGCGAGCGACTTGAGGGGGATGCCGCGGCCGTAGTCGCGCACCGTAACGACGTTGTCGGCCAGCGTGATGTCGATCTGCCGGCCCGCGCCCATGATGAATTCGTCGATCGAGTTGTCCACGACCTCCTTGATCAGCACGTAGAGCGCCTCGTCGGGCTGCGAACCGTCGCCCACCACGCCGACGTACATGCCGGGGCGCAGGCGGATGTGCTCCCTCGGCGAGAGGGTCACGATGGCGTCGTCGCCGTAATTGTTTGCGTTCGAGTTGGTATTATTGAGTAAATCTGCCATAACTTAATTAAGGTGAAAAGTGAAAGGTGAGAAATTAAAAAATCGGCGGGAAGTTCAACGCAACTTTTTTTGAATTTTTCGTGTTCCAACCTTTATTTGCGACATTTCACTTTTGATCTTTCACTTTTAACTTTTCGTTTCTCACTTCTCCCAGCGCCGTGCACATCCGTTCATGCACCTCCTGCATCAGTTCATGCGTCTCCAGCGCGGCGACCCGTTCGGCCGGAACGGGAGGCAGCACGCGGACGGTGATCCGGTTGCCCCAGTTGAATGCCAGGTTCTTTTTGATCAGCGTCTTGGTTCCGTCCAGCACCACGGGAAGGATCTCCGCGCCGGCCTCCTTGGCCAGCGTGAAGGCCCCGGCCTTGAAGCGGTGGATCTCACCGTCCTTCGAGCGCGTGCCCTCGGGAAAAATCGCCACCGAAGCCCCGCGCGAAATCCACTTTTTCCCGTCGCGGACCAGCTGTTCCAACGCCTCGGCGGCGTGGCCGCGGTCGATGCAGATGTCGCCGTGCAGCAGGAGGAACTGGCCGAAGAAGGGCGTTTTGAAGACCTCGCGCTTCGACACCCAGCGGAAATTGAGCGGAATGTAGTAGAGCGCCGGGATGTCGATCACCGTGTTGTGGTTGATGACGATGACGTAGCTCTTCTTCCGGTCGATCAGTTCGCGGCCGATGACCCGCTGCCGCCAAAAGGGCGGCAGGAAGAAGAAAATCCGCACCAGGATGCGCGACAGTTCATGCACCGTCCGGCGCCCCCGGTCGAAGGGATAGCAGACGACCAGCGCAAGGGCCGACAGAATCATAAAAAGCGTGCACAAAAGCACCAGCAAAAGGTAGTATAAAGCACTTAACATACGATCATCGTTCTATTACAGCATTTGCAAAACAGACTGTCCGAACCCGCGGCCGCGGGCCGCGTCCACAAATCCGGCCCGCCCCGGATTCCCGCCTCCGGGAGGGACCCGGCAAAGGGCGCAGCCGGTTGAAAAAAGCCCGTATCAGACGTCCGGGGACAATTAGCCACATTAATTCAATTTGCAAATTTAGGAATTATTTCCCGGGATTCCTACCCCGCCAGTCGGCGAATTTTCAACAAAATATTCACTGCACCTGTTTTCAGGAGGCGAAAAAGCGGGACCGCGAAAAAAAGTTATGGAAAAATTTGGTTCGCAGCCGGGGGGGGGTATCTTTACACCCGGACCCCCCCCCGCAAGAACCGCGGGATTCTATATATATAGGCATCAAAAATTTTCCGAACTTTTTAGTACTATGCTTTGCATAGTACAAATATTATTACATATCTTTGCACTGACAAATAAAGTGCAAAACAGAATATTATGAAAAGACTGATCCTCCTTATCGTAACGCTCGCAGCGGCCGCGACCCGGCTCTTTGCGGCGCATCTCTGCCCCTCGACGGGCCGCGTGGTGGACGAACAGGGAAAAGCCGTCGAATACGCAACGGTCGTCCTGCTGAAAGGAACCGAGCAGGTGGCCGGCATGGCCACCGACGCTGAAGGACGCTTCGCGCTGCAAGCAGCTCCCGGCGAATACACGCTTCTGATTCAGTACCTCGGATTCGACCCCGTGAAAAAGCCGGTGCGCGTGGAGCAGGAGAACCATCTGGGCGATTTCGTGATGCGGACCTCGGCGACCGGCATCGAAAGCGTGGAGGTAAAGGCCCGGCTGGTGCGCCGCGAGGCCGACCGGTTCGTGGTCGACGTGGCGAACGCCCCGGCGGCCATCGGCAAGGACGGCATCGAACTGCTGGAACGCGCCCCCGGCGTATGGATCGACGGGGAGAAAATATCAATCAACGGCAAGAGCGGCTCGAAGGTCTACGTCAACGACCGCGAACTGCGCATGGAGCCGGAACAGCTGCTGACCTACCTGCGGTCGCTCCGGGCCGAGGAGATTCAGAAAATAGAGGTCGTGCCCACCTCGGGCGCCGACTACGATGCCGACTCGGCGGGAGGCATCATCCGCATCACGCTCAAAAAACGCCGCGAGAACGGCGTCAACGGCTCGGTGGCGTTCAACACGACGCAGGGAGAGATCGTACACAGGTACAATCCGTCGGCCAACATCAACCTGCATTCGGGCCGCGTGGACTTCTACGCCTCGGCATGGGGATCTTTCGGAAAGGACGAGACGACCACCGGCGAGCAGACGCGCTACGAGGCCGCGGACAAGGAGCTGAACGCACATTCGTCGATGAAAGGCCGCAACCGCAGCCTCGGGACCAGCGCCGGCGCGGTGGTCGAGATCGACAACAGGAACAGCGTCGGCGCGGAGTTCGAGTACTGGCGCAACCGAAACGGGGAGCCGAACGACACCTACACGGATTTCCGGAACGCCGGCACGGTGACACGCACGGACAGCCATTTCGACAAACTCGACATCCGCAACAACTACTCGGCGACGTTCAACTACATCCGCAAGATCGACACGCTCGGCTCGACGCTCAAACTCCTTGCCGACTACACGCGCCGCGAAACCGACTCCGGAAACGACAACTTCAGCCGCATGACGGCTCCGGGAGCGACGGCGGATTCGACCTACCGCGACAACACCGAGAGCGTCTACAACATCGCCACGGCGACGCTGGCCCTCGAAAAGAGGTTTTCGCCCCGCTGGACGCTCAAGGCCGGAGCCAAATACACCTACAACGACATGCACAACGACGCGCTCTACGAATACCTCAAGGGCGACGCATGGACGCGCAACGACAACCAGAGCTTCACGATCGACTACACGGAGAACATCGCGGCGGCCTACGCCGTCGCCTCGGCGCAACTCGGCCGCTGGGGCCTCGTGGCAGGTCTACGCGGCGAGTACACCCACACGACGGGAAAAAGCGTCGGACAGGATTATTTCTCGCTCTTTCCAAACGCCAACGTCTCCTTCGCCCTTTCGAAGGAGAAAGGATGGTCGCTGATCGCCCAATACGCCCGGACCATCGAACGGCCGCGCTTCTGGTGCCTCAACCCCCAGCGGATGCAGATTTCGGACTACACCTACCAGACGGGAAACCCGTCGCTCGACCCGGCGTTCAAGCAGGACGTGAACCTCACGCTGGTGGCCGCCCACAAATACACCCTCACGGCCGGCGTGCAGCTCGTCAGCGGCGAGATTCAGCAGACGATACAGGCCGACCCGGAGAATCCCGACCTGCTGCAACTGGCATGGGTCAACTACGACCGCACCAAAAACTATTACGTCTCGGTCAATCTGCCTTTCCAGCCCGCGAAATGGTGGCAACTGAACGCCAACTTCACCTACATGCGCCACGGTGAGCGCGTCGAGCAGCACGGCGCCGAAACTTTCTACAACTGGGCATTCGGCAGCATCTCGACGACCTTCACGCTGCCGGCTAAATTCTACATCGACCTCTCGTACAACTATCAGAGCCGCATCGACCTGGGCAACTGCTGGGTCGAACCCGACCACCGGTTGCAGGCCGGCGTGAAGAAACGCTTCGGCGACCGGTTCACCGCCTCGTTCTCGGTGCAGAACCTTCTGGACCAGGGACAGGTGATCGGAGCGCACGGCGACGGATTCGTCCGCACGATGAACGCCCGGCAGACGTGGAGCAACCGCTCGTTCCGAATCGGGCTGACCTACAACTTCAAGTCGGGGAAGGCCTTCAAGCGCAAAGCCGTCGAGGCGGGGTCGGCCGACGAAAAGAGCCGGCTGTAACGGTACGAAGACAAACGCGCCGGCGTCGGAGGCG
>ERZ773224.3199-NODE-3199-length-15033-cov-6.961277_pt1 | contig 15033 bp, 15 predicted proteins | sample MGYA00580526_ERZ773224 | MGnify/ENA primary metagenome ERZ773224 (study PRJEB29015, sample SAMEA2737743) | human gut metagenome | biome: human gut; feature: human-associated habitat; material: faeces | place: China | collected 2012 ... | reverse complement strand
AATAAAAAATTAAAAAAAAATAAATAAAATAAATAATAAAATAAATAATAAAATAAAAAAACCCAAAATAAATTATATAAAAAATAAATAATTATCTTGAATTTTTTATAAAATAATATGTAGCATGAATTAAATTATAAATATACTCAACAACATTATCAGGACATTTATTAAGAATTCTATTAATTTTTGCAACAGTATTATTAGAGGATTCATTGCCAAATAAAATATAATCGGCAGATACACCAGTAAATTTTACAATTTTAATAAGAGTATTATTACTTAATGAACGTTCGCCTCTTTCAATTTTACCTAAAAAGAAATCAGAGATATCTATCATTTCAGAAAAAGTTTCTCTGCTCATTTTTAAATCTTCACGTATTTTTCTTATTCTATCACCAATTATAATATCTTCTTCCATAATCTTCCTCCATAAAACAATTATAGTATAAAAACAACAAAAATCTACATATACTAACAGTATACAAAAAATATACACAAAATGTGTAAGAAAAATCAAAAAAAGTATTGCAAAATAAGAAAAGTTATATTAAAATAATTGTGTAAAATATTTACGGAAGTAAATAATTAGTACATTGAAAATTTAATACCTTTGTCGAGATGCATTCAATAGAAAATTATTTATTGAAGTAAATAATTTACAAAAAACAAAAATAAGAAAAATAAAAAACAACAAAAATAATGAATTAAAAAATAAAAAATACAAATAATAAGAAAAAATAAAATAAAAAACCAAGGAGGAAAATAATATGTTAAAAAACAAGAACAAAGGTATAACGCTAGTAGCGTTAGTAATTACAATAATTATACTTTTGATATTAGCAGGAATTTCAATATCTGCATTGACAAATACTGGAATATTTCAAAAAGCAAAAGATGCAAAACAAAAATCAGCAGATGCGGAACTAGACCAAAACACAAAATTAGATAGTTACGAAAATGAGATAGATAATTATTTACCTAAACAAAATAGTAATAAAACAGTAGAACAAGCAAAAGAAAAAGTACTTAGTACCGAAAAAAATACAGAGTTAGTAGACGCAAAAGAAAACAAAATAGTTATCCCAGCAGGATTTAAAATAACAGGAGAAGCAACAACCGTTGACAAAGGAATTGTAATAGAAGATGCAACAGTTGATAAAGAAGGAAAACCAACAGCAACAGCAGGAAGCCAATTTGTTTGGGTACCAGTTGGAAAAATAACAAAAGCAGATGGAACAGAAACAGAAATAAAACTAAATAGATATACATTTGCAAGTGATGGAACACCAACAGAAAAAAACGAAGAGGTAATAAGTAATTATTACCAAGAATTAGCAACATCAAATAAAGGCAATACAGTTGCTAAAAATATAACAAACTTTAAAAATAGCGTAAATGCAAAAGGAGGATATTACATCGGTAGATATGAAGCAAGAAAAAATACAACAAGTGGAAAGTTAACAGAAGTTAACAGAGATTCAGTATGGAATAATATAACACAACCAGATGCTGCAACACAGGCAAGAAATATGTATGACGAGCAACAACCTTTTACAAGTGATTTAATGAATAGTTATGCATGGGATACTGCAATAACATTCATACAAAAATGTACAGATAAAACAAACTATGCAAACCAAAATAGTTTAAATACATCATTTTCTTCAACAGGAACAACAAATGACAATCCATGTAATATCTTTGACATGGCAAGTAATATTTATGAATGGACAACAGAGACGTCCAGCGATTCCAACTATCCTTGTGTCTTTAGGGGAGGCTATTACAGCAAAAGCAGCAGTTGCTCGAGCTTTCGCAACAACAACTACACTTCCACCAGCATCGACGACATCGGTTTCCGTCCACTTTTATATGTAAATGTTTAAAAAGTCGCTTTTTTAAGAAAATAATAATTAACAACTAAAAAAATTATAAATGTTTTTATAGAAAAATAGACCTTGTCAAGATTAGTGTGTAAATTTTTTTATATCAATAATTTTTACAGAAGTGATATAGTAAATACAAGACTATATCACTTTTTATATATTTAATTTTCAAAGTGCTATATAACTAAATTTCCAAATATTTAGTAAATGTTTTTTTAAAGTGTTATAGGGTGATCATATCATAAATTATTCATAATTTGTTCTATGTTAGCCTTGACAAACACTATATATGAGAGTATAATGTTAACCGGAGTTAACAAACTTTGGAAATGTTTACGATTTTTTTAAAGTTTGTAATGTTAAAAATAAAAAGAAAGAGGATAAAAAATGATATCAAAAGCATCAGAAGAATACTTGAAAACAATGTACATATTAAAACAGCAAAACGGAAATATAAGGGTAACAGACATTGCAAAAAAAATGAATTGTACAAAACCAAGTGTAAACAAAGCAATTTATAACTTAAAAGACAGCAGACTGTTAAACTATGAATCATATGGAACAATAGAACTAACAGAAAAAGGAGAAGATTTAGCAAAGAAAATTTTGGAGGCATATGATATAGTTTATGTATTTTTAAAAGATGTACTGAATTTAGACGAAGAAGAAGCAGAAGATGAAGCAGAAAAAATAAAATTAGCGATAACGGATAAAACAATAAACAAATTGGCAAAATATGTGCATAAAGAATTAGGATTAACAAATTTAGATTGTGATTATGATATCAATAAAGAAAAGTGCAGATGTTGCGCAAGAAGGACTCTCAAAAAATAATGGAATTAAGTGCTTGCACTAAAAACTCTACAAAATTATATATTAAATAAGAGGGATTTGATGATGAGATTCTTTAATCCCTTGAAATAAAAGAAAGGATTCAAAACAATGAGCAATTTATTAGAAATAAAAGATTTACATGTAAACGCAGGAGAAAAAGAAATATTAAAAGGAATAGACTTAGATATAAAAAAAGGAGAAATCCATGTAATAATGGGACCAAATGGTTCTGGAAAAACAACAACAGCAAATGCAATATTAAATAACCCAGAATATACAAAAACAAATGGAACAATAACATTTGATGGTGAAGATATTACAGAATCAAGAACAGACGAAATTGCAAGAAAAGGAATTTTTATGTCATTCCAATTACCTGAGGAAATTCCTGGGGTTTCAGTTACAAATTTCTTGAAATATGCTAAAAATAAAATTACAGGACAACCTGTTAAAATATTTCAATTTAAAGATGAATTGAAAAAATATATGGAAGAATTAAATATGAATCCTAAAAACATGGAAAGAAGTTTAAATGTTGGATTTTCAGGTGGAGAGAAAAAGAAAAATGAGATTTTACAAATGCTTGTTTTAAATCCAAAACTTGCAATTCTTGATGAAACAGATTCAGGACTTGATGTTGATGCAATTAAGACTGTTTCAAAAGGTATTGAGATGTTTAAAAATGAGAATAATGCAGTTTTAATTATTACTCATAATACAAAAATTTTGCATAGCTTGAAAGTTGATTATGTTCATGTTTTGGTTAATGGAAAAATTGTTAAAACAGGTGGACAAGAATTGGCTTCTGAAATTGAAGAAAATGGGTATGCACAGTATAAATAAAAATGAAATACCAGCCAAATAAAATGGCTGGTATAAGGATACATTTAAATATCATCAGATATTTTATCAATTATAAAATCCAATATTGGTGCAAATAATATACAAGCTGATGATAAAAGTATTAGTTGCGAAACAGAAATGGATGATTTTGAAGCAAAGATAAGTGCTACATAAAATATCCGTACAATTGATTTCGCAACGATATGTTTGCTATTGTTCATAGTAGTATCCTCCTAAGTTTTTTATATATTATAACATACTTAACATAAAAAGTCAAATTTTAAAATCAGGAAAGGAATAAAATGAAAACAAATTTAGATGAAATAAATAGAAATATCTATGATATAAAAAACAAAGATGAATATGACTTCAAAATAAAAAAAGGTTTAACACCGGAAATAATAGAGGAAATATCAAAACAAAAAAACGACCCAGACTGGATGAGAGAATTCAGGTTAAAAGCACTAGAAGTATATAACAACTTAGAAATGCCAACATGGGGACCAGATTTATCAGAATTAAATATGGATGAAATTGCAACATATGTAAGACCAAAGTCAAAATTAAATAGCTCTTGGGATGACGTTCCAGAAGACATTAAAAATACATTTGACAAATTGGGAATACCAGAAGCGGAAAAGACATCACTTGCAGGTGTTGGGGCACAATATGATTCAGAAGTTGTTTACCATAGTATGAAAGAAGAATTGATAAAACAAGGTGTAATTTATACAGATATGGAAACAGCAGTAAGAGAATATCCAGAACTAGTAAAATCACACTTTATGAAATGTGTACCAGTAAATGACCATAAATTTGTTGCATTACATGGAGCAGTATGGTCAGGCGGTTCATTTGTATATGTACCAAAAGGTGTAAAAGTAGATGTTCCATTGCAATCATACTTCAGACTAAACTCACCAGAATCAGGACAATTTGAACACACATTGATAATTGTAGAAGAAGGAGCAAGCTTACACTTTATAGAAGGATGTTCAGCACCAAAATACAATAAAGTAAACTTACATGCTGGATGTGTTGAATTATATGTAGCAGACAATGCTTATTTAAGATATTCAACAATAGAAAACTGGTCAAAAAATATGCTTAACTTAAATACAAAAAAAGCAATAGTAGGAAAAAATGCAAAAATGGACTGGGTATCAGGTTCATTTGGATCAAAAATATCAATGCTATATCCAATGAGCATATTAAATGGAGAAGGTGCAAAAACAGAGTTTACCGGAATATCATTTGCAGGTGGAGGACAAAACCTAGACAATGGATTTAAAGTAATTCATAATGCACCAAACACATCAAGTGTAGTAAATGCAAAATCAATATCAAAAAACGGTGGAAAATGCACATATAGAAGTTTGGTAAGAATAAATGAAAATGCAAAAAATTCAAAATCATCAGTATCATGTGAATCACTTATGTTAGATGATATATCAGTGTCAGACACAATACCAACAAATGACATAAGAACAGATGAAGTTGAATTTTCACACGAAGCTAAAATAGGTAAAATAAGTGATAAAACAATATTCTATTTAATGAGTAGAGGACTATCAGAAGAAGATGCAAAGGCAATGATAGTAAGAGGTTTTGCACATCCAATAGCAAAAGAATTACCAGTAGAATATGCAGTTGAAATGAATAATCTTATTAACTTAGAATTAGAAGGAGCAATAGGATAAAATTTCGGGATATGGGGACGGGTCTTTAATCCCGAAAAAATTATAAAAAAAGAGGGATTGAAGACCCGTCCCCCAATCCCGAAAAAATTATAAAAAAAAGAGGGATTGAAGACCCGTCCCCATATCCCGAAAAATAAGAAAGGAAATGTTGATGGATAATTTAAAATTAAATGAAACACCAGTTAGAACAGCAAAAAACTTTAGAATAAACAATATAAAACTTGAAAATATTGAAGTTCCAGAAGTTATACCATCATTTGAAAATGTAACAATAATTGGTGACACATCTAAAATGGATATAGAACAAAATGCAGATAATACAAATATAGATTTAGCTTATGGTTTAAGTGAAGAATTTACAAATCAAGTACAATACGGAGCTAATCAAAAAATTAAATTAAACATAAATAGTAATCAAAATGAAGAGGTTATGCCAAAATTATGTGAATGTTCTGATATAAAAGAAGAGAAAACAGAAGCGGAAATAGATTTTAATTTTGATAATGAAAATTCTGTATTAATAGACAATATAGAAATAATTGCAAACGAAAACACAAAATCAACAGTTATAATAAAATACACATCAAACAAAGAAAATGAATGCTATCATAATGGAATTATAAAAGCAAAAGCTGAAAAGAATGCAGAATTAAATATTGTTTTGGTTAATTTAATGAATATAAAATCAAATAACTTTTTAGCAATTGAAAATGATTTTGGGGAAAATGCAAAAATTAATTATACAATTGTTGATTTTGGTGGAAAGCACAGCATTACAAATTATTATTCTAATTTACAAGGAGATAATTGTGATAATCAACTAAACACAATTTATTTAGGAAAAGAAAATCAAGTTTTTGACTTAAATTATATAGGTGAATTAAGAGGTAAAAAATCTAATATTGATATAGAAGTTCAAGGAGCTTTAAAAGATACATCTAAAAAACATTTTAAAGGAACAATTGATTTCAAAAAAGGTTGCAAAAAGGCTACTGGAAATGAAAATGAGGCTTGTATGTTATTATCAGATACAGCAAAATCAATTGCTTTACCAATGTTACTTTGCTCTGAAGAAGAGGTTGAAGGTAACCATTCAAGTTCAGCCGGAAAAATTGGAGAAAAAGAATTATTCTATATTATGAGTAGAGGTTTTGAACTTAAAGAGGCTATGAAGCTGATGGTTAGAGCTAGATTTAATCAGATTTTAGAAAAAATTGAAAATGATGAATTGAGAGAAGAAATTTTACAAGAAATTGATAAGAGGTTAGATTAAAATGAATAATATAAAAAAAGACTTTCCACTACTAGAAAATGAAAACATCACATATCTAGACAGTGGAGCAACAACACAAAAACCGATACAAGTAATAAAAACAGTGGAAGAATTCTACCAGAAATACAACGCAAACCCACACAGGGGAGCATATTCATTAAGTGTAGAAGCAACTGAACAATATGAAAATACAAGAACAAAAATAGCAAAATTCATAAATGCAAAACATAGAGAAGAAATAATATTCTCAAAAAATGCAACAGAAAGTTTAAACTTAATTGCATATTCATATGGTTTGGACAACTTAAAAAAAGATGATGAAGTAGTAATTTCAATAATGGAACATCATTCAAATTTGGTTCCTTGGCAAAAAATGACAAAGCAAACAGGTAGCAAATTAAAATACATGTACATTAACGAAAACTATGAAATTACAGACGAAGAGATAGAAAACAAAATTACAGACAAAACAAAAATTGTTGGAATTACACATGTTTCAAATGTTTTAGGAACAATAAACAATGTGAAAAAAATCATAAAATATGCACATAAAAAGGGTGCAGTAGTAATAGTTGACGCATCACAAAGCATACCACATATGAAAATTGATGTTCAAGATTTAGATGCAGATTTTCTAGTATTTTCAGGACATAAAATGCTTGCCCCACTTGGAATAGGCGTATTATATGGAAAAAGAGAAATACTTAATAAAATGACTCCATTTTTGATGGGTGGAGATATGATAGAATACGTTTATGAACAAGATACAACATTTGCACCACTTCCAAATAAATTTGAGGCAGGTACACAAAATGTTGAAGGTGTAATTGGTTTAGGAGCAGCAATTGATTACATTGAAAATCTAGGATATGATAAAATACAAGAAATTGAACATGAAGTAATATCATATGCAAGACAAGAATTATCAAAACTAGATTATCTAACATTATACACAACACCAAATGAAGAAAATCATTCAAGCGTAATTTCATTCAACATTAAAGGGGTACATCCACATGATGTTGCAAGTATTTTAGATTCAGAAGGCGTATGTGTGCGCTCTGGAAATCATTGTGCGCAACCGCTTATGAGATTCTTGGGTATTGATTCTACTTGTAGAGCAAGTTTCTACATCTACAATACAAAAGAGGATGTAGATAAATTGGTTAAGGCACTTGATAAGGCTTATAATATGTTTAAAAATTATATAAAATAATTTAAATAAATATTGACTATTAAGTAAATATATATTATAATCTTCTCGGTTGGGAAGTTAACTTTCTTCAGGCATAAGTGCATAGACTAGTAAGTCTATGTTATATGCTTGCTAATCTATGCATTTATGTCTTTAATGACTTAAATGTAAATCTCGTAAGAAGGAGGTTAACAGCTATGGAGTTAATAAAGATTTTATTAATAATATTAGCTTTCTTTTTAGGACTATCGTTTCTAGTACATATTTGCTCCAAAAAGAGATATGCATTAAAATATTGTTCCAAAAAAAGAAAAATAGAGATTTATCCTATAGATAAACCTCACCCAACCAATAGATAAGGGCTATGCTCTTATCTTTTATATTATTATATTAACACTAATTTATAAAATTGTCAATAAATTAATAAAAAAAGAAAGGTAAATTTCAATGGAAGAGTTAACAGATGTTTACAATGAATTAATAATGGAACACAGTATGAATTCATACAACAAAAAGAAACTAGAAAATGCAGATTACTGTGAAGTAGGGCATAATCCAAATTGTGGAGATGAAATAACACTACAATTAAAATTAAATGGAAATAAAATAGAAGATATGGCATTTTCAGGACATGGATGTGCAATTTCACAAGCATCAACATCAATAATGATAGATACATTAAAAGGTAAAACAGTTGAAGAAGCAAAAGAGATTATAAAAACATTTATAGAAATGATAAAAAGAGAGACAACTGATGAGGAAGAACTTAAAAAATTGGAAGATGCAATAGCTTTTAGAAATGTGTCTAATATGCCGGCAAGGGTTAAATGTGCTCTTTTGGCTTGGCATACTATTGAAGATATGCTAAATAAAAATGATAGCACAGGAACTGGAAATATAAATTGTTGTCATTAAAAATCAAATGAATTTAATAGTAAATATTGACTTTTAAAAAGTAACATGATACAATTGCGATAGTTTGGAAGTCACCCTTTTCAAGCATAAGTGCATAGACTAGTAAGTCTATGTAATATGCTTGCTAATCTATGCATTTATGCTAATATAGCTAAATGTAAATAACGTAAGAAAGGGGTTGACGGCTATGAAATTAATAGAATTTTTATTAATAATAATGGCTTTCTTTATAGGAATTGCATTATTGATACATATGTGTTCAAAGCACAAATATGTATTTAGATATTATTCAGCTAAAAGAAAAATAGAGATTTGCCCTATGGACAAATCTAACCAAACACACAGATAAGGGCTATGCTCTTATCTTTTATATTATTATATTAACACTTATAAAAAAAAATGTCAATAGAAATTAAACAAATAAATAAAAGTTTCCAAATTAATAGTAACAGTACTGGAGGTAAAAATGGAAAACAAAAAAGTATTATTAGGAATGAGTGGAGGAGTTGACAGCTCAGTATCAGCACTACTACTAAAAAAAGAAGGATATGAGCCATTAGGAATAACACTAGAACTATTTGCAGGAAGCAGTTGTTGTAACATAAACACATATATAGACGCAAAAAATGTTTGCAAAACAATAGAAATTCCACATTTTACATATAATTGCAAAGAACAATTCAAAGACTATGTAATAAATGATTTTATAGACTGTTACGCAAATTGCAGAACACCAAATCCATGTATAGAATGTAACAAATATATGAAGTTTGGAATTATGTGGGAAAAAGCAAAAGAACTAGGATGTAATTACATAGCAACAGGACATTATGCAAAAACAGAATATAGCGAAAAATATGGAAGATGGGTACTAAAAAAATCACAAGCAGGTAAAAAAGACCAAAGTTATGTATTATGGAATATTCCAAAAGAATTAATAGAACATGTGGTATTCCCATTAGCAGATTTCACAGACAAAGAACAAATACGTGAAATAGCAAGAGAAAATGACTTAAAAGTTGCAAATAAACCGGACAGTGAAGATATCTGTTTTGTGCCAGATGGAAATTACAAAAAATTCCTTGAAACTAATTCAGGCATAAAACCTAAAAAAGGAAACATTGTAAATTCAAAAGGTGAAATATTAGGAAAACATACAGGTCTATATAATTATACAATAGGTCAAAGAAAAGGACTTGGAATATCATATAAAGTACCATTATTTGTTTTAGGATTTAACAAAGCAAAAAATGAAGTAATAGTAGGAGAAGAAAAAGAACTATACAAAAAAGAGATTACAGTTTCAGATATCAACTTATTATTAGTTGATAAAATAGAAGAAACAATGGAAGTTGATGTAAAAACTAGATATTCATCAAAAGTTGCAAAGGCAAAAATTGAGCAAGATGGAGAAAATATCAAAGTGACATTTGATGAGCCACAAAGAGCAATAACACCAGGTCAATCTGCTGTATTTTATGTTGGAGACATAGTTCTTGGAGGAGGAAAAATAAAATGTTAAATCAATTTTCAAGAACAGAATTATTGATAGGAAAAGAAGGAATAGAAAAATTACAAAATGCAAAAGTTGCAGTATTTGGAATTGGTGGAGTTGGCTCATTTGTAGTAGAAGGACTTGTAAGAGCAGGAGTTAGCAATTTTATATTAGTAGATGATGATAAGATTTGCTTAACAAATTTGAATAGACAAATAATTGCAACTAGAAAAACAATTGGAAAGCCAAAAGTAGAGGTTGCAAAGGAAAGAATTTTAGAAATAAACCCAAATGCAAAAGTAGAAGTATATCAAGAATTTTTTATGCCAGATAGCAAAGAAATTTTAGATGATACAGTTGATTACATAGTAGATAGTGTGGACACTGTAACCGCCAAAGTTGAGTTGGTTGTAAGAGCAAATAAATTAAATATTCCTATTATTTCAAGTATGGGAACAGGAAACAAACTTGACCCAACAAGATTTGAAGTGACAGATATTTATAAAACTTCAGTGTGTCCATTGGCAAAAGTCATGAGAAAAGAACTTAGAAGTAGAGGAATAAAAAAACTTAAAGTTGTTTATTCAAAAGAAGAGCCAATACGTCCATATGAGAATATTGAAAATAGTTGTAAGACAAATTGTATTTGCCCTCCGGGTACTAAAAGAAAGTGTAGTATTCGTAATCAAGTTCCTGGAAGTATTTCTTTTGTGCCTTCTGTTGCAGGTTTGATTATTGCAGGAGAGATTATAAAGGATATAATTGGAAGAAATTAATAAAAAAATTTTAAAAAATACTTACATAAAAAACAAAAATATGTTATAATAGATAGGTCGCGCAGGTAAAACGTAAGTCCAGACAAGGACTTACTATTTTTACGCCCAAAGACAAAAAATATCAAAAGAAAGAAGGAGAGAAAATTGGAAAAAGAAGAAAACATACTGGGAACAGAAAAAATAGGAAAATTAATAAGAAAATTTTCAATCCCATGCATAATATCCCTATTAGTAAACTCACTATATAACATAGTAGACCAAATCTTTATAGGGTGGGGAGTAGGATATCTAGGAAATGGAGCAACAAATGTAGTATTCCCATTAACAATGATAGGCTTAGCATTTTCACTAATGTTTGGAGATGGAGCATCAGCATACTTAAGCCTAAAACTAGGAGAAAAGAAAAAAGACGAAGCAGCAAAAGGTGTAGGAAATGCACTAGCAATTTCAATAATAGTATCAGTATTATTTTGTGCAATAACATTAATATTTTTACCACAATTATTAACAATGTTTGGATGTACAGAAGCATTAAAAGAATATGCATTAAAATATGGTTATGTAATAGCAATAGGATTACCATTCTCAATGATAGGAACAACATTAAACTCAATAATAAGATCAGATGGAAGTCCAAAATATTCAATGACAACAATGCTTGTAGGTGCAGTATTAAACACAATATTAGATCCAATATTTATATTTGTATTTAAAATGGGGGTTGAAGGAGCAGCAATTGCAACTGTAATAAGCCAAATTTTAGTATTTATACTAAATGCATTATATGTTAAAAAATTTAAATCAATAAAATTAGGTAAAGAAGCATTTAAAATAAAATCAAGTGTAGCAAAAAAAGTTTCAATGTTAGGAATAAGCAGTTTTATAAACCAAATGAGTATAGTATTTGTAATGGCTACTGAAAACAATACACTTGGAAAATATGGAGCAGAATCAAAATTTGGAGCAGAAATACCAATTACAGTTCTAGGAATTGTAATGAAAATAAGCCAAATATTAAACAGTATCATAATAGGAATTGCAGCAGGAGCACAACCAATATTTGGATACAACTATGGTGCTAGAAAATTTGACAGAGTAAAAACAACATTAAAAATAGTATTAGGATCAAGTGTTATAATTAGTACAACAGCATTTATATTATTCCAAACAATACCAGATAAATTAATATCAATATTTGGTAGTGGAGACGCAAATTACATGGAATTTGCATGTTTAGCATTTAGAACATACTTAATGCTTTGCATCTGTAATGGAATTCAAATTCCATCAGGAATATTCTTCCAAGCAATTGGAAAGAGCATAATAAGTGCAATACTTTCAATATCAAGACAAATTGCTTTCTTAATACCTGCAATGATAATTTTTGGAAAGATGTTTGGAATACATGGAGTTTTATTCGCAGGACCATTTGCTGATGGATTAGCATTCATATTAGCAACAATATTCTTGATAAGAGAAATAAGAAAATTAAAACAAGGAAATGTAAAAGTAGTAAACAAAGAAACTATAGCAAACACAGAAAGCAAACTTTCAAAACATGTTGTTATAACAATAGCAAGGGAATATGCATCAGGTGGAAGATATATTGGAAAATTAGTTGCTGATAAATTAGGAATAAAATTATATGATAATGAATTTATTTCAAAAGTAGCAGAAGAAACAGGGTTATCTGAAGAATATATTGAAAACAATGAACAAAAAAGAGATGCTTTAGCAAGTTTAAATAATGGATATTATTCAGGATTAAATAATAGTGATGAGTTGTTCATTAAAGAATCTGAATTAATAAAAGAAGTTGCTGACAAGGAGTCTTGTGTTATTGTTGGTAGATGTGCTGATTTCATTTTATCTGGTAGAGAAAATGTTATAAATGTTTTTGTTTATAGTGATATGGAAGATAAAATTAACAGGGCAACTACATATTATGGTATGGATAAGTCTAAAGCAGAGAAAGAGATTAAGCGTATTGATAAATTAAGAGCAAATCATTATAAATATTATACTGAAAAGGAATGGGATAATCATTCTAATTATGATATTTGTATTAATAGTGATGCTTTTGGCGTTGAAAAATCTGCAGATTTAATTTGTGAATTGGTTGAAAGTAAACTTGAAATGGTAAAAGCATAGAAGGTAAAAGAGGAGCACATGGTGCTCCTCTTTATTTCATGGAGCCATTACGAAACAGGTATGCGAAAAAAGTGTATCTGAATTGTAATGCTCTTTTTATATAATTCGATTTATTGATTTTAATTTAACATAAAAATAATATTTTTGCAAGTTTAGTTTCACATTTTTTATAATAGCTAAATTAAAACGCCAACGACATCCTTTGATAATGAATGTCGTTGGCATCTTGGTAGTTATACAGGAACTGGATCCTTGGTGGATTCCCATTGACCTTCAGAATTCAGGTATAAGTACTGCGGTGCAGTTTCCTTACAGAATTCTGCAATCTCGCTAGGTACACACTTCATCAATTCTTCGGGGCACGGAACAATATCCGTAAAATTTTCTCTGAACACTCCATTCTGGTCATCGATTAAAGTTGCAAGCCGAACCTCACCGTTTTTTTCAAAAACTATAACCTTTGCCATATTGTTTCCTCCTAAAATTATCTGGAGGTTTACACAGCCCCTCCAGAAAAATAATAAATTTTTTCTTGACTTTGCTGTGTAAAGTACAATAGATTAAGTATATTATAGCATATTTTTCTTTTAAAAGCAAATTTAACATAATATAGATATACTATTAAATAAATATAATGCGATTTGATTTTGTTCTTCTTTTGCCATTTCCATAATTTTAGCCATTGCAAACATTATAAAATGATATTTTGCAAAGTTTATTAAAGTAGTTCTATATTCTTCATCAATTTCTTTTAGCATACTATAAAAATACTTATACATCTCAGGTTTATCATATTTTAGATTAGTACAACTACTATCACTCATACATATTGCAAGCCTTAATTTATTTGTTAAGTCCATATCATTTATCAAATCTATTAAATATTTTACTTTTTCATTTTCCATATTTGATTTTCCTCCATATTAAAATCTTGTATCATTTTTCTTTTTATCTTTTAAATTAGCTATTTCATCTAATGTTTTTATTTTCCTTTTAATATTATTTGCTATCTCGTTATCGTTGTCATCCAAAATGCCATTTTTATATAAATCATCACTAACATATTTATAATGTTCATTCTTCTCAAATCCAATTTTATTTTGAAATTGTTTCATTAGACTACACCAAAATCCTTTGAATTTCTGTAGTTCTTGTTTTATCTTTTCTTTTTCAACTTGTAATTTGCTAATAATTTTGTCTTTAGTAGAAAGTTCCTTTTTCAGACTTCCAATTTCATTATTTTTTAATTCTATTTCATATTTAAGTGAACGATTTTCCTTTTCTATTTCATAAGCAGAATGTTCAAATTCATTAATCGCCATATTTAAGTCATTTACACTTCTAACAGTTTTAGTAATATCTTTTACATCTTTTGTATAATTTTTGATTTTCTGGACATCTTCACTTGAAATAACCATATTATTTTTGTTCAGTTTAGTAGGTTTCAAACTGCCTAGAATCTTGTCTATATCTTTACTGGTATTATCAAGTGCTTTAGTTTGAGTATTTGCTTTTTCGAGTTTTTGTCCTTTTTTAGCTAGTTGTTTCTTAATTTCTCTATAATTGCTCATATCTCTAACATTTATATCTTGATTTCTGCCTTTCTGCTTTTCTTTTAATCGTGTATTAACTTCATAAAACTTGTTATATGACTTAATACAAGCACTTCTCATTTTATCTTGTATTTCAGTAAGTGTTGTTTTTATAAATAATTTACTTTTTCCAACTTGCTTTTTCATTCCTCTAGTACAATTTTCTATTATTGGAACCCCTACAATGTGCATATGAGGAGAGGTCTCGTCAAAATGTATTGTAGCATTTGTTACTTTAAAAGTTGGTACAATTTTTACTAAATCTTTTACTTGTTCCTTATATACATCAATCATTTTTAGCCTATATTCATTATTTTTATCATTCCAAAAATCCATATCTCCAAGTTCTATTATAATTTCACAAGCTATA
>ERZ773224.3170-NODE-3170-length-15196-cov-5.831121_pt1 | contig 15196 bp, 10 predicted proteins | sample MGYA00580526_ERZ773224 | MGnify/ENA primary metagenome ERZ773224 (study PRJEB29015, sample SAMEA2737743) | human gut metagenome | biome: human gut; feature: human-associated habitat; material: faeces | place: China | collected 2012 ... | reverse complement strand
GCTTGGTCTGATCGTCGGTGAAGGAATACTGGGTCTTGGCCATGCAGATGGGCATCTTGTCATAGCCCAGCTCGGTCAGGGTCTTGATCTGCTTCTCGGCGTTGGCAGTGAAGGTCACGCCGTCGCCATGGTAGATCTTCTTGACAATGGCCTCGATCTTGTCCTTGATGGGAGCATCCGCATCATAGCTGAAGGTGAAGTCGTTGGGCTGGTCGCACAGGCGGATGACTTCCTTGCCCAGCTCGATGCCGCCTTCGCCGCCCTTGCCCCAAACCTCGGACAGAGCAACGTTGACACCCAGGGCCTTGCACTTCTCCTCAACCAGCTTCAGCTCGGCCTCGGTATCCTGGGGGAAGCGGTTGATGGCAACCACGCAGGGCAGCTTGTAAACCTTGGTGATGTTCTCCACGTGCCGCAGCAGGTTGGGCAGGCCCTTCTCCAGAGCCTCCAGGTTCTCCTTGCCGGTCTCGGCCTTGGGAACGCCGCCGTTGTACTTGAGGGCGCGGACGGTGGCAACCAGCACCACGCAGCTGGGCTTCAGGCCAGCCATACGGCACTTGATGTCCAGGAACTTCTCAGCGCCCAGGTCAGCGCCGAAGCCTGCCTCGGTAATGGTGTAGTCGGACAGCTTCAGAGCGATCTTGGTCGCGGTGACGGAGTTGCAGCCGTGGGCGATGTTGGCGAAGGGGCCGCCGTGGACGAATGCGGGGGTGTGCTCCAGGGTCTGGACCAGGTTGGGCTTCAGAGCGTCCTTCAGCAGGGCAGCCATAGCGCCCTGGGCGTTCAGGTCACCGGCGGTGACGGGCTTGCCGTCCCGGGTGTAGGCAACCACCAGGCGGGCCAGTCTTGCCTTCAGATCGTTAATGTCGGAAGCCAGGCACAGCACGGCCATGACCTCGGAGGCGACGGTGATGTCGTAGCCGTCTTCACGAGGCATACCGTTGGTCTTGCCGCCCAGGCCGTCCACCACGAAGCGGAGCTGGCGGTCGTTCATGTCCACGCAGCGGCGCCATACGATCTGGCGGGGGTCGATATTCAGGGCGTTGCCCTGGTAAATGTGGTTATCCAGCATGGCGGCCAGCAGGTTGTTGGCAGCGCCGATGGCGTGGAAGTCACCGGTAAAGTGCAGGTTGATGTCCTCCATGGGGACAACCTGAGCGTAGCCGCCGCCGGCAGCGCCGCCCTTAACGCCAAACACAGGTCCCAGAGAGGGCTCACGCAGGGCAACCAGAACGTTCTTGCCCAGCTTGCGCATACCGTCGGCCAGACCGACGGTGGTGGTGGTCTTGCCTTCGCCGGCAGGGGTGGGGTTGATGGCGGTGACCAGGATCAGCTTACCATTGGGCTTGTCGGCCATGTCCTTGAGGATCTTGTAGTCCACCTTTGCCTTGTACTTGCCGTACTGCTCCAGATACTTCTCGTCCACACCGGCGGTCTTTGCGATCTCGGTAATGGGCTCCATGACGGTTTCCTGTGCGATTTCGATGTCAGTTTTGAATGCCATAGTTATCAATCTCCTTGTATTGTGTAATCGGCTCCCTTGCCGTGAGTTTGGCTCGGGTGCATACAGGACTTATGCGGGTCACCGTGAGTCTGGGTCGCCGCACGTTTCTATCGGTACTTTCGTACCGATAGAAGAATACCACTTTTCCTAACCCGTGTCAATAGCCCCCGGGAAAATTCATAATTTATGACAATTTTAACAAAGCAAGAGGAAGGAATCGCGCCTGAAGTTGTGCAAAATTTCATGCGTTTTTTATCGATAGAAACGTCCCAAAAAGCTTCCCCTCCGGGCGGTGCGTCGCGCAGCGAATCTAATCTGGCATAGCTGCCGGTGGCAGCTATACCATAAAAAGTGGAGCTGGCAGGGCGTAGCCCTGACTGAGGAGGGGCGTAATGAGCGGGAGCGGTTGGAATCACGTACCTCTCCCTCCCGCAACGCCCCTCTTCCGTCTCGGCCGCGCCGAGCCGCCTTCCCCGGAGGGGAAGGCTAAAGGAGATTCCACCGCTGTGCGCCGAATTCAGGAAGGGCGAAAGACCCATATTTTGACAGTTTTCACAAACTTCCGAAAGGAATATTGAAATTCCCTGCGGCCGGTGCTAGAATATGCACAGTAGTTAGCATATGCTGACTGCTTAGAAATATATTGGAGGTATTTCCCATGAATATGAAGAAGCTCGGTTCCTTTGCCGCCGGTGTTCTGTTCGGCACCGCCGGTTTGAAGATTCTTGGCAGCGAGGATGCCAAAAAGGTCTATGCCCACACCACCGCCGCCGTGCTGCGGGCCAAGGACTGCGTCATGAAGGCCGTCACCACCGTCCGGGAAGGCGCCCAGGACATCTACGCCGATGCCCAGGACATCAACGAAATCCGCGCACAGAAGGATGCCGTCATTGAGGACGCTCCCATGGAGGCCGCTCCCGCCGAGGCAGCGGAATAAAGCCCAAACAGCAGCCGTGTCATTGCCCAGCGCAATGGCACGGTTTTTGGAGAACAGAATATGAAGTGCAGTATTTTACATGAATCCAGAGGCCGGATGCGCGTCCATCTCCACTGCGGACGGATGAGCCTGCATCAGGCGGATGTGCTGGAATATTATCTGAAAAATGTGCCGGATGTTCTGGACGTGACGGTCTACGACCGCACCCAGGACGCGGTGGTCCGCTATAACGGGAGCCGCAGCGCAGTGGTTGCCGCTCTGGCAGCCTTCGCCTTTGCCCGGGCTGAGGCCATGGACCTGGTGCCGGACCACACCTCCCGGGCTCTGAACCGGGAGTTTGAAGAAAAGCTCACCATGACAGTTTGCCGCCGGGCCTTTTCCAAGCTCTTCCTGCCCCTGCCGGTGATGGCGGCCATTGCCGCGGTGAAATCCCTGAAATACATCAAAGAGGGCCTGTCCGCCCTGCTCCATGGCAAGCTCAGCGTTGCCGTGCTGGATGCCACAGCCGTGACCGTTTCCATGGTCCGGGGGGACTTCAATACCGCCGGGTCTGTCATGTTCATGCTCCGGCTGGGCGAGATTCTGGAGGAGTGGACACACAAAAAATCCGTAGCCGATCTGGCCGGGGCCATGTCCTTGCAGGTGGAATCCGTCTGGATGGAATCGGACGGAGCCGAGGTGCTGGTGCCCGTAGGGCAGGTACAGGTTGGAGACCGGATCATTGTCCGCACCGGCAGCCTGATTCCCCTGGACGGCAAGGTGATCTCCGGCGAGGCCATGGTAAACCAGGCCTCCATGACCGGTGAATCCCAGCCCGTGCACAAGAAGGCAGGCAGCTTCGTCTATGCAGGCACCGTAGCCGAGGAGGGCGAATGCGTCATCCAGGTGGAGAAGGCCCAGGGCAGCGGACGGTACGACCGAATCGTGAAAATGATTGAGGATTCCGAAAAGCTCAAGTCCTCCGCAGAGGCCAGCGCCTCCCATCTGGCGGACAAGCTGGTGCCCTATACCCTGGGCGGCACCGCCCTGACCTATCTGATCACCCGGAATATCACCAAGACCCTGTCCGTGCTCATGGTGGACTTCTCCTGCGCCCTGAAGCTGGCTATGCCCATTGCGGTGCTGTCCGCCATGCGGGAAAGCGCCCAGTACCATATTTCCGTGAAGGGCGGCAAATTCCTGGAGAACATGGCCAAAGCGGATACCATCGTCTTTGACAAGACCGGCACCCTGACCCACGCCACCCCCACGGTTGCCCAGATCGTCCCCTTTGGCGGGCACTCCGAGACGGAGATGCTGCGCCTGGCCGCCTGCCTGGAGGAGCACTACCCCCACTCCATTGCCAACGCCGTGGTGGAGGAGGCCAAGTGCCGGGGGCTGGACCACCAGGAGTACCACTCCCAGGTACAGTACATCGTGGCCCACGGCATCTCCAGCATGGTGGATGGGGAAAAGGTCATCATCGGCAGCGCCCACTTTGTCTTTGAGGACGAGAAGTGCGTCATTCCCGATGGCGAGCAGGAAAAATACGAGCAGCTTGACCCCAGCTATTCCCACCTGTACCTGTGCATTGGCGGCACTCTGGCCGCAGTGCTCTGCATTTGTGACCCGCTCCGGGCGGAAGCGGCGCAAGCGGTCCGGGCACTTCATGACTGCGGCATTTCCAATGTGGTCATGATGACCGGCGACAACCGCAGAACAGCCCAGGCCGTGGCGAAGGCCGTAGGGGTGGATGAGGTCCATGCCGAGGTGCTGCCGGAGGACAAGGCCGCCTTCATCCGGCAGGCCCGGGAAAAAGGCCATACGGTCATCATGGTAGGCGACGGCGTCAACGACTCCCCTGCCCTTTCCGAGGCGGACGTGGGCATTGCCATTTCTACCGGCGCGGCCATTGCCCAGGAGATCGCGGACATCACCGTCTCCTCGGAGGATCTGATGGCCCTGGTCACCCTGCGGCAGCTGAGCTGCGCGCTGATGGCGAGAATTCACCGGAACTACCGGTTCATCATCGGCTTCAATTGCAGCCTGATCGGTCTGGGGCTCATCGGCATCCTGCCCCCCACCACCAGCGCCCTGCTGCACAATATGTCCACCCTTGGCATCAGCATGAAGAGCATGACGAATCTGCTGTAAGCATACCGAAAAAAGCATCCCCGCATTCCGGGCACGGCGCTGTGCTCCGAAATGCGGGGATGTTTTATGCTTCCGTGCATCGCACCGTGACCCGGCTTTTGCCGCCGACGGTGCAGGTGAAGAGGGTCAGATCATACTCGCCGGAGAGCATGCCCTCCACGTCCTCCGGGGCCAGGGTCTCCAGGGCGGCGACCCGGTAATGGGTCACGTGGCCGTCCATATCCGTAAAACACACGGTGTCCCCGGGCTGCAGATCGCCGATGCGGCCGAAGTGCTGGGGGTAATTGTGGGCCGCCAGGACCAGATCCTTTGAATAGGTACTGCCGGCAAACCGGCCGGGGGCCACCCGGAGGCCCTCATAGCTCCATTGGCTCTGAATGGGCAGGGTCAGCTCCAGCGAGGGGATGCTGAGATAGCCAATATAGTCCCAGCCATTGACGGTCTGGGTAGGCATCTCCGGCACCGGGGCGGTGGGCTCCGTCTCCGGGGCCAGGGTCTGCGGAGGCATGGCCGTCGCCTCCCGGGCGTTGGCATAGACCACGGGCAAGAGCTCCTCCAGCACCGCCCCGGCCTCCCGGCCGCTCTCGGTGGACCGGTGCAGATTGCTGCCCACAAAGCCCAGGGCTCCCAGAATGCACAGAGCCCCCGCAATGGCGGTGACCCGGCGGATGCGCTTCCGGGTCATGACGGCCCCGCAGACGAGGCCCAGGCCAAACAGGCCCAGTACGCAGACACCCTGCCAGTCCTGCCCCGTCTGGGGCAGCCGGGATGGCTTGCCGGGAACCCGGGACGGGGCGGTGGTTGGCGGAGCCGGAGGCTGGCGCTTTTGCAGCTTGGGATAAACCTCCACCGCCTCCAGCGCTGCCCCGGTCTCCGGGTCTTGGCCCGGAAGGGCCGCCAGGAAGGGCTGGACCGTATAGTCGGTTTTCTCATCCCGGGGGACTGCCAGGTAGGCCCCTGCCTCCAGGCCAGAGAACAGGGCATCCCCCTGGGTGTCCGTCTTTCGGGTGTCCAGGGGCTCCCGGTCCCTGGCAAGCTCGGCCAGGGTATCCGCCAGGGCATCCCAGGATTCCGGAAGCACACTGTCGGAGCCAAACCCCTCCGCCGGGACGAAGCGGCCCCGGTTATCCAGGCTGCCCGCCCGGTATAAATCCAGCTCCATGCCCGCCACGGCACGCTGCTCATACCGGCAGTGCACCGCCAGGCTGTAGGGGCTCCCGGCAGCAGCCGCCAGGGGCAGCACCAGCAGCAGGAGGCTACAGAATATCCGTCGTATCCAGGTTCTCTTCTTCATCGGATTCTCCTTCCGAGGGGTGCTTTCTGCCGGTGTGCAGCAGCACCGCGAAAAAGATGATCAGCACCGGCAGCGCCATCAGGGGGGCCGCCAGCATGGGCTCGATCTGAATGGCATCGGAGGTCAGGCGCACATTGGCCGCCTCCGGCGTATTGGGCACCCGGTGGCCCCGGACCAGAAGCCTATGGGTATTGATGCCATAGGGGGTGCAGGTCACCAGAGTGCACAGGTCCTTCCCGGGCTCGATCTGCAGCGTGTCCACCTCGGTGGGCTCCACAATGAGGATCTGGTCCACCTCGTAGGTCAGCACCTCGTCCAGCACCCGGATGGAGAAGGTGTCCCCCTCCACGATCTTGTCCAGATTGGTAAACAGCTTGGCGCTGGGCAGGCCCCTGTGGCCGGAGAGCACGCAGTGGGTGCCCTCGCCGCCTACGGGCAGGCTGGTCCAGTCCACATGGCCCACGGCGATCTGCAAAACGGATTCGGCGGTGCCGTGGTAGACGGGCAGGGACACATTGATATTGGGGATCTCGATATAGCCCATAATGCCCGTGCCGCTGAGGTTCAGAAGCCCGTCGTATTGCTCCTGCTGCTCCTCCGTCAGGGTGAAGCTGTTCACCCGGTCTAAAAGGGTGCGGTTGTAGTCCACCGCCTGCTTCCACAGGTCCTTATACCGGTCCTGATCCAGGGCGTTGACCTGCTCGGCGTATTCCGAAACGGCCCGGCTGGCGTGGAGGGAATTCCAATAGTCACTGACGGTGGGGTACAGCAGCAAGGACAGCCCTGCCAGAAAAATCAGCACCAGGACAATATTGGTCAGCTTCCCGGACGTTTTCTTTTTCATGCAGAGCTCTCCTTTCTGCTGTGGTTTTACCTTGTTTCCCCACGCCCCTGCGCAGGGGGCGTGGGGAAATGAAAGGGGGAAAGAAATGGGTCTTTGTTATGCGGCCATGCGCTTCTTGGTGACCAGCAGGATCACAGCGCCCAGGGCCATGGCGGAGCCCAGGACATAGAAGACGGTGGTGCCGATGCCGCCGGTGGAGGGCAGCTCGGCGCCGGCGTTGTTCTCGACCTTGACGAGGCCGCTCGTATCCGTTTGTGTCTGATCGGCAACAAAGCTGGTTTCCGTCAGCTTGCCGTTCGCGGTCGTATGATCAATTTTCACCTTGACGGGCTCTCTGAGCAGGTTGTAGCCCCTCGGGGCCTTGGTCTCGGTCAGGTAGTAGATGCCGTCTGCCAGGCCGTTGATTACCAGCTCACCGGTCTCACCGGTGGTAATGGTATCGACTGCGGTATCGGTTTCGGTGGGCAGTGCCAGGCGATAGGTCGTGTCATCAACCTTGACAAGCTTGATAACTTGCGCACCTGCTTCATCTCTGCTCAGCTGAAAGGTTGCACCGGCCAGTTTCTTTTCCGTTCCCTGCTCCATGGTGTACTTGACAATGTTCATCTTCCAGACGTAGGTCTCGGTCGTGTCGTACTCCGTATGGGAGTTCGTACCGTATTCCACCTTGGCCTTGTTGACGTTGGCTTCGTCGGCAATCTTGGCGTTTTCATTGATCTGCGCTTAATAGGTGACCGTTACCACATCGCCGGTTTTCAGGATGCTTGCGCTGCCTTCGGCATTGTTGTTAAAAGCAAGGGTAAAACCTCTGGGCTCGGTGGTCTCGGTGACTTTGTAGTTCGCAGCATCCAGTGTATTTTCATTCACCGTTACGGTCAAAGGATGTTCTGCATCGTTGACAAACGTCAGACCATCCGTCATCTCATCCACGAGCTTGTAGTTCACAGGGGCCTTGTCCTTCACCGTGATCCGGATGGTAAACTTAACATATGTACCGATCTCTGCCACGTTCTGCTTCTTGGTGGTATCCTCCACATTCTTCACAATGACCGTTGCTTCGTTCTTCTCACGCACCTCTGCGTTGGGAGCGGTGGTATCCAGAGAGCAGAGGATGCCCAGGTCGGACCGCACCAGATAGTAGCCCAGGTCCAGGCCGCTGATTTCCAATGCGCCTTCTGCCTCCGCCTTAGCAGTCTTGATTGGAGCGAGCTTATTGGCTTCTGCATAGGCCTTGGCCTTGGCGGCGAAATCCGCAATACCGGGCTTCAGGTTTTCGTTTGCCAGGACATATTTCGTGCCGCCGTTCTCAAAGAGATTAAAATAGTTATTATCGCTGCCGTCCTTGACATTGGTAATAAAGTCTGCCCAGGCATCGGCCGTCAGCTTGTAGATGAAGCCCTTGTTTGCCAGGTCGCTTTCGTCCTCAACGACATCCAGGAGCTTGAACACCTCGTAGGTCTTCCCCTGGGCGGGGTTGGAAATGGTGATGCTGCCGGGCTTTGCATCCTCTGCGAACGCCGTCGCGCACAGTCCCAGGGTCAGGACCAGGGCCAGAACCAGGGCAAAAAACTGTCTCGTATGTTTCATTGTGTTTTCCTTCCTTTTCCTTTGTAAATTTTGTTTTTCGTGATCTTAGGGGGAACTACGCTGCCCTCCTTTTCCGGGAGATGCACGCTCCGGTGAGGGCCAGAGCCATTAAGAAAACGCCGGGGAGAATGTATACCGTCATTCCGGGGCCGCCGGTGTCCGGGAGCTTGCCGCCATAGCGGTTGTTGAAGGTCACGGAATAGGCGTTTGGCAATTGGTCCTGGCAGGCTTCATCGGAATAATAGGTCGCCTTGGCCAGAAGGCTTCCGCCCGAAGCCGTCACCGTTACCTTGGCATAGTAGACGGTGCTGTCAAACATGATTCCCGGGTGGGTTGCCGATTCGTTCCGTTCCTGAATCTTATAGAGATACTCACCGGGTGACTGATAGATGATTTCCTTGAAATTGACCTCCGAGAGCGCATTGTTTACGCTCTGAACAGGGGGCTCGGACCAGCCGCCTTCCCCATTCTTTTCGTAAAGGTCAAAGGTGAAGGTCGCGTTCGGCAGGGTCTGGTCTGTGATCTGCTTGCCGTTTAAGAGCTTGACCGCCTGCAGATTGTTGGTGGTCATGGGCATTCTCTGGCCGCTGTAGGCCCACATATGGCCCTCGCCAGCTGCTCTCAGGCTGTCCGCAATCACGCAGCCGTTGAAATAACCGCCGTCCAGGTCCACATGGGCATAGGGTGCCACAATGTGGCCCGTCACCGCATTCCCGTTGACGGTGGCTGCCTCCGGGCACAGGAAGACAATGCCGCTCTGCCGGCCGGATTCGATGCTGTCCGGCTGCTTGCCGTCCAACCATACCGTGGGGATATTTACCGTTTCCCCCCGGAGGATGATGGTCGTATCCTGACCGGCTGCAGCGTTCAGCAGGTTCAGGTTTTGTCCCATCTCAAACGTTCCCGCCGGGAATTCATAGCAGCCGCCCGCAGGCAGTGTTTTGACCTTGTCGTCTGTGCCAAGCTCTGCCGTTGTGCCGCTGATTCCCTGCATCTCCGACAATATCTGGGCCTTTGCCGCGGCAAAATCCACATATCGCTCTGCATACCAGTAGTTTCCGGTATCCCGGCCGCCGTTGACACCGTCATTTACGCCGATTCCGGTTGGATACATTTCCTTCCCCAGATATACGGGCAGGTCCGGTTGGGCCGTAATGATCGTATTGACTTTCGTAGTTCCAATGTAGCTTGGTGCACCGTGGGGGGCTCCGTACGTGTTTCCGTAGGACAGACCGCCCAGGCCGTTCAGTGTTACGGTTCCGCCTGCAACGACAGGGCCAACCACATGGCTGCCGGTGTAATCATTCTGCACAAACACATTGTACTTTCTGAGGATATAGCCGATGGAGTAGGAGGCCCCCGGCCAGTCCAGATAGGACTCCGTCAGCGGCTCCCAATGGTCGATCAGGAACTCTGCCGGGGCGGTGATCTGGTTCCCCGTTGTCAGTGTCTTTTTGTCCTCGGACAGCTTTACATTTTGCCAGCTGTCCCATTCCGCCAACGCACCATCCACATGGTGATAGATCTTAGGGTTCTCGCTTTCCGTCATAGGCGATGCGGCGTCCACAGTAAAGGTAAGCTCTCCACAAGTATATGGCATACCATCGGCAGTCAGAATTTCGACTTTGATACCTTTGTCTACCACAACTCTGCCATGGTCCATTTTCACAGGCTCCGTATCTGAGGCGGTGACTTGCAGCCTATAGCCCTCCATGCCGGTTTTCCAGGTTGTGGTATCTACCGTCACTGTCAAATCCCCGACTGTTACCGTGCCAATGTAACCGCCGCCGGTCTTGGGGACCAATGTCCCGTCCTCCGTTTCCAGAGTCTCCACCGCCGCCGCTGCCTCCAGCAGGGCTTGCAGGGTCTCCAGGGAATCGATTTTCTCCGCCTCCGGGTCTGCCTCCATTTCCGCCAGCCCCTCCAGGATCTCCTCCGGGGTCAGGCCATACGCTTGCAGCAGCTCATCCAGGGCGGCTGCGTTCTCCTCCGTCTCGATGCCAAGCCGCTGCCGCAGCGCCTCCACCGGTGTGAGGGGCTCCTGCTCCGCCGCTTCCGTCTGCCCGGGCTCCTGCTGCACCCGGCAGATATCCGAATGGATGTGCTCCGGGACAGTGCAGATCAGGTCCTCCCCATCGTAGCAGCCCTCCCCATGGGTGTGCTCTGCCATGCCGCAGCACAGCTCCGGCGCCAGGGTATAGGCGGGGGTCGGCTCCGGGATTGGGCAGCAGTCGTCCGTGTGGGTATGCTCAGGGATTGTACAGGTCAAAACCGGGTAGCTCACCGGCTCCCCATAGCAGCCTTCCGAATGGACGTGCTCCTGCGTCTGGCAGAGGAGATTCCCCTCTGCATCGTAGCAGTCGTCATTGTGCGCGTGCTCCTCCAGGGTGCACACCAGCGGGGCCGGGCCGATCTGCTGGGTGTAGCATTCCTCGGTATGGGTATGGGCCTCCAGGCCGCATTCCGGCTGGTCCGACAGGGTAATGGCCGGGCGCATAAGCACCCATCCGGCCCCCAGGGTCACGAGGGCGCACAGGATGCATACAATATTTCTGCGGCGAAGAGCCGCTTTTCGTTTCTGAGAATAGGTTCCGAAGTCCCGCAAAGTCGCCGCACCTCTTTTCCAAAAGCGAAACTAAAAGAATGGTTTATCCGATCAGGCCAAAGTCCGACAGCGGCCAGATACAAAAGGCGATGCGCCCCACGATCTGTTCCCCGGCCACACAGCCAACCGCCGTATTCCGGGAGTCCACGGAAATTTTCCGGTTGTCACCCACCAGGAACCATCGCCCGTCGCCCACCTGATAGGGCAGGCTGATATTGGTATCGCCGAAGGCCTTTTCCGTCAGGTAGGGCTCCTCCAGCAAAGTGTCATTGACATACAGGTTGCCGCTCTCGTCCAGGTCCACCCAGTCGGAAGGTCCCGCCACGCAGCGCTTCACCAGCAGCTTATTGCCATGGTAAAAGGCGATGACATCGCCCTCGGAAAAGCGGCTGCTCTTGACGGCCACCACGATCTGCCCATCCCGCAGGGTGGGGGACATGGAGCTGCCGTGGATCTCCAGCACCGGGAACCACAGCGTTGCCGCCAGGACGCCGATGGCCGCCGCAGCCAGCAGGGCCGTCAGGGTGCTGGCCAGGGTGCGCCGATACCGGCGGCGGTAGCGCAGGCGCTTCCGCTCGGCCTTCACCTGGTCCAGGGAGGGTACCTCGGCATTGCAGTTTCTCTGCCGCATCACGGTTCCTCCTTCGATTCCTTGGAAATGCCCAGGGAGGTCAGATAGATGTCCGCCGCCCTCTGGGCCGCTTCCAGCACGCCGGAGACGGCCAGGGCCGCCTCTGCCAGGGAGCCGGCCTTCTCCACCCGGAGCTGCCGGGTTTCCAGCTCTGCCCGGAGCGCTGCGTTCTCCTTTTGCAGCTGCTCCTGCCGGAGCTGCAGGGTATAGATGATGTCGATCAGCTCTTCCCTGCGCAGATGCCGCAGCTGACGGTCTGTCATGGAACCATCCCTCCTTGATATAGGATACATCATACACGGCATTTTCCATTTGATATCTACCGTTCGATTACTAATTCTAGCGAGAATGAAAATTTTTTCAACAGCTTGCGCCCACTTGGGCAAAGGGAAGCAAAAACTGGCAATTGTCTTCAAAATGTCGAAAAAGCGGGCTGAGATATGCGCAATTTTTACGCGTTACAGTCTCATAGCGTAAAAAGGGTTTTGTCAACTCCTACAAATATTCTTTGCTTTCATCCCGGAAAAGTGGTTATTATTTCGCCGGTATTCGCGTATTTTTGCATAGAAGGAAGCCTTTTCCCTTTTCCCATCAGGGAAGTTTTTTCTCTATCTTATTTTTCTCTTTCATGCTATAATAGCCCCAGTATTCCAAAAACAGAATCAAAGAAAAGGAGAACCCCATGCAGACAGAATTGCTGCGGCTGAGAACCGCGAACATCGGGCAGACCTGCGCCGGCTTCCGGCTGGTGAAAAAGGAATATGTGCCCTCTAAGCACGCCGATCTCTATACCCTGCGCCACGAGAAGACCCAGGCAGAGCTCCTGTATTTTGACCGGGCGGACGAGAACAAGACCTTCGCCATTGCCTTCAAGACCCTGCCGGAGGACGACACCGGCGTTTTCCACATTCTCGAGCACAGCGTGCTCAACGGCTCCAAGCGCTTTCCCGTCCGGGAGCCCTTCGTGAATCTGCTGCAAAGCTCCATGCAGACCTTCCTGAACGCCATGACCTACCCGGACAAGACGGTGTACCCCATAAGCAGCCGCAACGACCGGGATTTCCACAACCTGATGGAGGTCTACCTGGACGCGGTATTCTGCCCCGCCATCTACGAAAATCCCCAGATCTTCATGCAGGAGGGCTGGCACTACGAATTCGACAGTGCAGAGGCCCAGCCCTACTACAACGGCGTTGTGTACAGCGAGATGAAGGGCGCGTTTTCCAGCGTGGATGAGCTGATGGAGACGGAATCCATGCGGCTGCTGTTCCCGAACAACTGCTATGGCTTCGTCAGCGGCGGCCACCCGGAGAGCATCCCCAAGCTGACCTATGAGCAGTTCATTGCCAACCACAAGCGGTTCTATCACCCCTCCAATTCCCGGATCTTCCTGGACGGCAAAATGGACATCGACGAAATTCTGCACTACATAGACGCAGAATACCTGTGCAAATACGACTACCGCGCCCCGGACTTTGATTTTCTGGTCCAGCAGCCCACAGCTGCGGAAAAAACCGTCTCCTACTGCGTCAAGCCCGGAGAGGACGCCAAGGCCCACTTGGTCTTCTCCAAGGTGCTGTGCCGCCACGACGAGCCGGAAAAGGTCATTGCCGCCAAGGTGCTGGCAAAATACCTGACGGGCTCCAACGAGGCCCCCCTGAAGCGGGCCTTCCTGGAAAAGGACCTGTGCCAGGACGTTTCCCTGTCCGTGACCGACGGCATTTTCCAGCCCTTTGTCACACTGAGCATCCGCAACACCCGGCAGGAGCAATTCGCCGAGGCCGAGAAGTGCCTCAGCGACACCGTCCGGGAGATTCTCGCCAGGGGTCTGAACAGGGAAGCCCTGCTGGCGGAATTGGAGCGGATGGCCTTCTCCAGCCGGGAGATCGAGGAGCCCTACGGCCTGATCCTGGGGCTGACGGCCCTGGACGGCTGGCTCTACGGCGACGACCCCCTGACCTATATCGAAACCGCCGGAATTTACGACGCGCTGCGCCGGAAGGTAGACGGCAGCTGCTTTGCAGACCTGCTGGCGGAGCTGCTGGGCGATGGGGCCAAGCTCTGCAAGGTCCGTCTGCTGCCCTCCGAGACCAAGGCCCAGGAGGACCAGGCCGCCGAGCAGGCCCGCCTGGAAGCCGACATTGCCCACTGGGACGCTGCCGCCCGGGAGAAGGCCTATGCGGCATTTAAAGCCATGGGCGACTGGCAGAAAGCTCCGGATTCCCCCGAGGCCCTGGCCACTCTGCCCACGCTGTCCCTTTCCGATGTGGCCGAGGATGTGCCCGAAACCCCGGTGAAGCTGGAAAAAGCCGGGCTTTTGCAGGTGCAGACCGAATCCAACGGCATTACGTACCTGAAGCTCTTCTTCGATGTGTCCGATCTGGATTTGGAGCAGCTGCGGCTGCTGAATGTGCTCTCCGACTGCTTCGGCAAGCTGCACACGGCCCGCACCTCTGCCCAGGACCTGCAAACCCGCATCAAGGCCAACCTGGGCCACCTGGCCGCAGGAATCGAGCGCATCGCCCCGCCGAAGCAGCTGGATGTGTGCAAGCCCTATCTGGTGGTCTCCGCCGCCACGCTGGAGGAGAACGCCCCCAAGGCCCTGGCCCTGCTGACCGAACTGCTGACCGAAACACGCTATGACGAGGCGGACCGCATTGCCGAGATCATCGACCAGGGCAGCTACTATTACAAGCAGGCCCTGGTCAGCAACGGCCACATGTTCGCCATCTACAAGGCCATCGCCCCCTTCTCCAAGGACGCCGCCCTGCGGGAGTGCCTGGAGGGTGAGAGTTATGTAACCTGGCTGGAGGTCCTGTCCCGGCGCTTCCGGGACAGCGCCCTGTGCGATGCGCTGTCCGCCCTGGCGAAAAAGGCATTTGCCGGAAACCGGCTCTTCACCGCCTATACGGGCAGGCTCGACCGCGGCCTGGTGGATACCCTCCGCGCCGCCCTGCCGGAGAGCCCTGTTGGGGCTCCCGCCCAGGTTCCCGCCTTCGAGAAGAAGCCCGCCGCCATTGAGATCGCCTCCGATGTGGGCTACAGCGCCCTGGGCGCCAACCTCTATGCCATCGGCAGCGGCTACACCGGCAGCGTTTCCGTACTGGCCTCGCTGATGACCTATGGCTACCTGTGGAACGCCGTCCGGGTTCGGGGCGGCGCCTACGGCACGGGCATGAAGGCCGGGTCTGACGGCAACGTCTGCTGCTACTCCTACCGTGACCCCAACCTGCCCGGGACCAGGGCCGCCTTCGCCGCCATGGCAGACTTCCTGGAGGACTGGCTGAAGCAGGGCGAGGACCTGGAGAGCACCGTCATCGGCACCGTCAACACCACCGATCCTCTGGTAGGCCCCTCCACCGCCCTGTCGCTGGAATGCAGCCGCTACCTGCGGGGCGTTTCCCATGCCGACATTCTGCGCATCCGCCGCGAGCTTCTGCACACCACCCGGGAAGACCTGGAAGGGCTTGTAACAATGCTGCGCACCTTCCAGGACAGCGCCGTCTTCTGCGCCGTGGGCAACCGGGACGCCATTGCATTTGTGAAGGAATAAAATAAGCGTAAAAAGCCCCCAATACCGGGTAAAATGAAGTGACCCCAAAAAGTTAGACAATATTTTGAAGTAAAAATTGTTCAAGCAGCTGAAAGGGCTTGCTGTCTG
>ERZ773224.3165-NODE-3165-length-15239-cov-21.924789_pt1 | contig 15239 bp, 7 predicted proteins | sample MGYA00580526_ERZ773224 | MGnify/ENA primary metagenome ERZ773224 (study PRJEB29015, sample SAMEA2737743) | human gut metagenome | biome: human gut; feature: human-associated habitat; material: faeces | place: China | collected 2012 ... | reverse complement strand
CTGTCCTTGATGGGGCGCTCGATGAAGATCTGTATCAGGAGCTTTGTCTGCAGCTTTTCCTTTGCATTCGGAAATTCCGTATTTAATCATGTCTAAACAGGAAGGATGCCTCTTTTTTGGCATCCTTCTTTTCATATAACAGATACGCAAATAGAATCCACCCAGCCATAACACCTGGCGGTAATATGTGAATGGTGGATAAATGCTCCGAAAACTTTTCCCAAAGTGTAGCACTCAGGGATTATCGGTTGACTTTCTCCGTAATTTCAGTGGCCTTCGGCGCACTGACCAGAATGCTTGACGGCGAATAAACTTTACGAACAAATATCCAGAAGTGCGATTTTTTGAATTGCACGCCGCTTGGATTCCAAAGATGGATGCACATACAACTTTAGAGTGGTGCGAACGTCCGCATGGCCCAACAGCTCACTCAGGCTCTTGACATCCATGCCTGTCTCGATGCAGCGTGTTGCGAACGTGTGCCGCAGCACATGAAAATTTCGGTACCGGATATTGCACCGCTTCAGGAAACCGCTGAAATAGTAGCGAAGCGTACGCGGTTCCATCGGCTTATCCGCTCGGCCAGTCAGAACATACGCATTTTCAGGCAATCCCCGGACTGCCGTTTTGAGGTGAGAAAGCAGGTCCGATGGGAGCGGGATCACGCGCTCCGAAGCGTCGCTTTTCGGCGTTTGCACCAGCAGTTCCGTTTTCTTGCTCGCCTGAACTCGCTGCACGGCGCGTGAAATGTCTATCGTACCGGCTAAAAAGTCGATATCAGATACCTTCAGCGCACAGATCTCGCCGATCCGCATCCCGGCGCACAAGGCCAGCAGAATGCCGGCGTTCTTTTGATTGGACACATCTTGAATCTCCCTTGCCATCAACTGCACCTCCTGATCTGAAAAGACGCGCACACGCTTTTGTTTGCATGACGGCAGCGGCATATTCAGCGCATCCGTGTAAATGTGGAACTCTTTCTGCGCAAAGCGGAGCGCACTTTTAAGCAGTACAGCCAGATCTCGTACACTCTTTTCAGAGAGCGGGCCGCCGGTGCGCAGATTTCCACACTTCCGTTTCTCAGCTAGATACCCAGAAAGTTCTTTCGCCGTCAAACCTGCGACACGTCGCTTGCCGAGCTTTGGAAGAATGTGAAGGTCAATGACGGTTTTATAGCGGGCATACGTGGACGGCTTCACATCCGCATGACTTAGAAACGATTCAAAAAGCTGATTTACTGTCAAAACGGATGCCCCGGTGCTGCGCGGCGCAGGCTCCGGCGCACATGCCCGAAGCCGTTCGCGGATCTTATTCCGAACGTCTGAGCAGCTCCGCCCGTAAACGGATACATATTGCGCGCGCCCATCCGGCTTCCTGCCGCAGATATAACGGCCCTCCCAGCGTCCATCCCGACGCTCATAGATGTTCTCGCCTGTGTTTGACAAGAGAATCCTCCTCCCCAATAAAATGCTGTTACCAGAATGCTGACGGCGAATCGACTTTTTTGCAAACTACGAAACCAGTAAATTCCCCCAAATTGACGAACGATCATTTGTCAATCCAATAATTTTTTATCGTCTTACTTGAAAATGAGCGGGAATCAGATTGACAATTTTCTGCCATGCTGTATAATATGAGTGAAATAATGCGAAAGTCATGGAACTTGTCTGGTTTCAAAGTGCTACACTTTGGGAAATGCGAATGCCGTGTTTTCTATTTTAGTAGGGCACGGTGAGCAAAGTGTAATACTGTTCAATTTTACAATTTCATATCGTTGGTTTTTGTTTGCTGAGGATGTGTAATCACAGGTCGCGGCCATGTTTGGACTGAGCTTGTGATGAAAGAGGAAGGCTGTGCGCATTGGGAGTGTGCGCGGCTGCTCGCCCGGAGCCGTAAGGATGAGCAAGATTCCAAAGTGATCTGAGGGAAAGCGTAAGACAGCGCTTGTTCGCAGGTCATGTGGCCGAAAGGCCGCCATTGTGGGGTTTCCCATGAGAAGGTAGGAATCAGAGCGCGGATGCGATCTGCATCCATAGTCCGAGTCGGAAGAATCGCTATTCTCACTGCATGGGATGCTGTCTGTTTTATGATCCCGCGATGTGCAGGAGGTAAACAAAAACGTATGGTAAGCGGCACGATGATCTGCTTATCGTACTTGGCACGGGCGTCAATTTGTTTCTCCATTACGGAACAAATGGCGCTTTTTTGTATGTGCCAAATCCAGATTATCCTACTACGGGGATGGTATGCGAAAAAGTACGATAGGAGGAGCATCATGCACGACGAACAGCAACGCCAGCCGGACGCGCGTACCCAGCAGGTTCTGGGCCGCGTCAGACGCATCATCATCAAAAAGAACACCCAGTTTATTCTCGACCACCAGCACGACAGCCTTGCGGCGCTGTCATTGTACCTGCGGGACTGCATGGAGGACATCGGCCATCCGCCCGCGCGGGTAGAGGTCATCGGCGGAGATTTCCTTGAATACCGCTTTGGCTCGTGGCAAAAGGCGCTGCGCAGTGTCTACGACGGCAAAGCCGCCGAATTCCTGAAAAATCCCCCGTCGTTTGCGAACCGGAAGATCGTGCGTGACCTCTGCGCGGCAGCGGGGGTGCGGCTATGAAGGACAAGCCGTTTTATTATCAGGATAACCGGGCGCTGCACGAACGGAAAATGAACGAGGCTGCGCGGTTGGAGATATCCCGCCGGAACATTGAATTCATACTGGAGCACCAGAAGGATTCGGCGGCAGAGCTTGCCAACTACCTGCGGCGATGTCAGGCAGAGCTGGGGCACGTCCCGGCGCAGTCGGAAGTCCTCGGCGGCGATCTGCTGGCCCTTCGCTTCGGCTCGTGGGTCAACGCGCTGGCATACAGCGGCTTTCCGGTCAGCACTGGCCCGGCCGTGAGCAATTTCCCGCTGGAACGGACAGCGCTGTTCCAGGCGGAGTACGAACGCCAGTCCGCGCTGCACGCGCAGGCGAAAAAAGACCGTAAAAAAGCGGTCGAAGCCGCTCGGCGCGAACAGAAGTCCGAGAAAAAGCGCGCGGCAAAGGCCGCCGAAGTGCAAACATAGATTTTCTTTCAAAGAATATGAAATCTATTTGGAGAAAGGAAATCACAGGATGAAAAAACGGAAGACCCCCATTCAAGGAAAAGGCCGCCGGTTCCGGGCTGACCTCTGGCTGGATGAAAAAATCACCGGGCGGACGCTGAATGCGCTGCAGATGCGCGGCATCAAGTTCCCCGATGGCTGGAATCCCCGGAAAACGCCGGAGTTCAAGCAGGAATACCAACTCCAGCTGACGCAGTTCCGTCAGCAGCAGGCGGCAAAGAAAACTGCGAAAAAGGAAACGCAGCAGGCAGCGCAGAAGCAGGCGGAATCGCCTGCGGCCGCGCCGGAAACAGCGCTGCCCCAATAATAATGTATGCCAATCTGAAACGGACAGATTTGCAGATAGATGTGTGTCTCATCCCCCTGAGATCAAGCTGCCAGTGCGTCACCCCCTGACGCGCTTAAAATCCCCGGTTCCGAATTGGGAACGCGGAACCGGGGGATTTTAAAACAAATCTACCGGGCCTTCGCCCGTCTCAATAAGGCGATACGCGCCGACAACTGAATAGCTGCAGCAGGAAAGGATACTGCTTCCGGGGAAGCGCCGCGAGGATAGGAGCGCGCCAAGGGAGCGGAAAACGTGGTCACCACATGGGCGCATGGGAGCACAGGAAACGATACTGGATCTGTAGTGTGTCAGCATGTATTTAGCGGCGAGTTGTTCCGCCGTTAGATAAAAGCCGCTTCTCAAAAGCGCACGGGAGAAGCGGGATACAGAATGTGCATTCCGCGCAGGACATCCCGACTGCGCGGGCAAAAAGAAACCGGGAAAATACAATATAGGAGGAAGAACTATGAAAAAGTTCACAGCAATCCTTTTGGCGGTTGTGATGCTCTTCGCTTTGAGCGCGAGCGCATTTGCAGCTACCAACTCGCTCGAAACTGATTACGCCATCGGCGACGGTCTTGGCGTATCGGTTGACCTTAACATTGAAGGCATGTACTTCGACGGCGTAGACATCCTGAACACGGCCACGAACGGCTACTATCCGTTCAGTTTCTCGCTGATTGTGAGCAACCGCTCGAAGGTCGCCAGCGTCACCGTCAGCAACGGCGGCTCGTTCCATTGGGCGTATGAAGAAGATGGCAACGGCAGCTATGTGACCGACGAGGACGGCAACTACGTCGAGAGCACCACGACGAATTACGGCGTCGTCGTTCTGCCCACGACCTCGGCTTCCACCGTGACTGTCACCGGCACGGACAATATCGGTTCGGCAACGTTCAGCTGCGCACAGCCCAGCGGCGGCACGACGGCAGCCGGTGCGGCGCTCTACGCTTACCTTCCGGCTCCCGCGCAGTTCGTCAACGAGGGCGTGACGAACGGCGGTTGGGGCGATGCGTATGACAGCAACGGCACGGTCAAGGCTACCAGCTCGACCGGCGTCTCCCTCGGCTTCTTCGGCGGCTACGCCGTCTATGAGTTCGAGAACCCGATCGCCGACGATCCCACGCACCCCTACGGCGCGGACTTCATCGTCTACGGCAACGCATTCTGGAACAATTCCGAGGCTGGCTGCATCCAGGTCTCCCAAAACGGAACGGATTGGTACGACATCGCGGGCTCGATGTATTACACGAAGAGCACCACGGGCGCAACCATCACCTATACCAACCCGAACACGGATACATCCGAACTGAGCGAGGATGAACCGGGCGCTGTCGGCGTACTGGCAGACGTTCCTTACGCTTTGACGGTAGGCACAACGACGACCGGTGGAACGGTGGCGAAAAACACGTTCCACAACCACAGTTGGTTCCCGATGAACGCGAACTACTTCATCACCTCCGGCACACGCGCGGCGATGGATAAGGTTGATACGCTTCCGTTCGTCAGCAGAACGACGCGCGAGAGCGGCATCACCGACACCCTGACCTTTACCGGCACGCTCCTGACCGACTACCCCGGCACGGGCAAGACGGATCAGATCGGCTTCGGCTACTGCGACGTGCATCCGAACAAGACGCTCGGCGGCACCATCGCCTACAACCCGTATCAGACCTTCACCAGCAGCAGCGACTATGATACCAAGGTTGCGGGCACGAGCGGCGGCGACCCGATCGACATTGCATGGGCAGTCAAGTCCAACGGCACACCGGCCAATCTGGACTCGATCCGATATGTGCGTATCTACACCGGCATGGCGCAGATGAACGGCATCTTCGGTGAGATTTCCACTGAGGTCTGCGGCGTTGCAGCCTGCACGGGCAGCACGACGGAAACGGCGGCTACCCCGACAATCAGTGTGGACGGAAGCACAGTAACGACAACGAATGGCGGCATTCTGCCTCTCAGCAAAAAGAGCGGTGATTATACCGTGAATGTAACTGGTACTGGCTATGTCTACATCAATGGCGTCGCAACTACTTCTGCCACGATTACGCCGACGCGCACGGGAACGAAGGTACAGATCATTGTTCAGAATGGTGAAGCTGCGCCGTACGTTACTTATTTGAACCTCCAGAAAAAATGAGCATTGATTTACATCTCTTAAAGCAGGCGGGCAAATTTGCCCGCCTGCCCATTTTTATCATGCTGTGCGTAGCAATGCTTTTCAGTTGCATTGCGCCGACCTTTGCTGTTAATACAATTCCAACTGCCAGCGTTACAAGCACCGGCGGGACGTTAAAGGATAGCGTACTGGGATTCAAGGAAGACGGCGTTTATGGCGGCTATATTTATATCGTCGAAGTTTCCAAGGAAGCAGAAGCTGTTACCATCGAGATAGCAGGAGGTTTTTCTGAGGATATTCCTTATGCAATTACGCCTCTCGGCGATGACGACTATGACGCGCCAGATTTGGATACGGACGATTATAGCTATAATGGAAACGCGCTTACGTTCACGCTGAAAGACGTATCTTATAATTCGCCGGTTTTGATTTACGACCCACCATTAGCCCAAGAAACATCATTTGCAAAATGGATGAATTATTCATTCTATATGATCCGTGCATTTGCTGCAAATGATGATTTGATTGCTATCCTATGCTATCAGGCAGCTGATGCAAATGTCGATAAATCTAAGCTGGAAGAAGCACTCGACGCAGTTCCAACCTCCGGATACTATACTTCCGATGACCGCTACAACGGCAAGACGGAGAGCAAAACCGGATTTTGGAATGAAATGCAGGTAATCGTGGACGCGGCGCAAGCTGTGTACGACAATAAATCAGCAGCACAGAGTGCCGTGAACGCGGCAGCAAAAACGCTGGATCAGAAAGATCCAGACAGCGAATTATCCAAAGCTATCGCAAACCTGATCCCAACGTCTCAAGTCAACCCGACAGGACTTCATGAGACGCTGCCGCTCTACAGCGACCTCGAGGAAAAAGGCTACTCCACTGACAGCTGGGCTGCGTTCTACCGCAAGAGAACGGACGCACAGAATCTGTATGACAGTCTGTTCACGAAGGACGCAGACGGAAACGTCACGGCGACAGACGAAAACAGCTCCGTCAAGCATCCGCAGGAGACGGTAGATGCACTGGTTGAGGCGCTGAAGGAAGCCAAAGCCGGTCTGGACACCCGTGTTCACAGCCTGCTGCAAGCGGTCACTGACAACGCGCTTGCCGGTATCTCGCTCTACGCAGGCTATTACGACACGCTGAGCGCGGACGACTACACCAGCGATAGCTGGCAGGCCTATGTGACAGCGCGCGCCAATGCGCTGAACACCGCGAAGGAACACGGAACATTCACCTCCACAATGGGTGTAAGCGAAGTAGGGATACAGGCAGACGCGTTCAACCGTCTCCGCAGCGCGTATTTCAGCCTTGTTCCGAACGCGGATAAGATCACAGTACACGTCTCGCTGACCGACGAATTAGCGGCCAAAAAGGCAACGTCCATCAGCAAGAAGCTCAACATGCGCACCTATACCCGCACGGTGAATGCCGGTACGACGGTCGCGGATGTAATGACCAGCACCTATAAGAACCAGAATGTCTGGTGGGTCAACTCCATGAGTGAGCTGATGGTCTACGTCAACGGTACGATGTGCTTCTCCTGCCGGGCGGGCGGTATCGACTACGCTGGATTTAATGAGTATAGCAAGTTCCTGCTCCACGACGGCGACGAAGTAACCATCGTGCGCGTGGAAATGCCGGGCATGGTCAACATCAGCGAGGATATCTGGCCGATGGCGCTTGAACGTGTGCCGGATCAGATGCGGTATCAGACGCTGACGACGGATCTTCCGCAGGACGAGACCAACGGCGCGTACAAGGCGGTCGTCGGTGTGCCGTTCACGCTGACGGCGACCTCGAAGGCAGCCATGCCCGCGTACATGACAGACGACGAAGCAAAGCCCACCGCGGGTGCATACGTCTTCCGCAGCATGATCGTGGACGACTATGAATCGGTGGTCAAAGCCGAGATTTTGACCGACACGAAGCTCAAGACCGGCGCGGACGGCACGCTCACCATGACCGCCTATCAGCCGGGCTGGCAGCTCATCAACGTCTATAACCTCGACAGCGACGATGCGGCGTTCGTCAACGGCGGCGCGATCCTGATCTACGCCGAGGTCGATGAATCACAGGCAGACCTCACGAAGATCAAGAACGATCTGCGGGCAGAGCTCAAGAAAACGTATGAGAATCCGGACTATCCGAAGGAGTGCTTCACGGAGGCTGATTGGCAGACGATCGAAACGCTCTACCAGACCGGTATGGACGGCATCGACGCGGCGGAGGACGCGGCTTCCGCTTATGCGGCGCAGCTGACTGCGAAGTCCGGCATCGAAGCGCTCCAGACCAAGGCCGCGAAAACGAACGCGGACAATCTTGCGAATTTCCGGGCGCAGATGGCGAAATTCCCCGAGGATCTGTCGAAGCTCGACAGCTCGGCGGTTCAGCTCATCGACCAGCTCGAAGCGTACTACAACGCGATGACGCAGTATCAGCGCGACGAGCTGAGCGTGAAGGAAAAGACACGGTACGAGGCAATTCTTGCCGCGCGCGAAGGACTTGCCGAGGGCGGCGCGAAGCAGTACACGCTGACGGTCGAGTATGACCTCTCCGCCGTGCCGGAGGAAGACAAGGCGGGTCTGGAAGCCATGATTCAGTGGCTGCAAGAGCACCGCGTCGTCGACGGCACGAACGGCACCACCGGCGGCACGATGATGGCGGGGCTGTTTACCTTCAACAAGGTGAACACGAGCCAGACGACGGTCAATTACGAGGAAGTGACGACGGTCGACGTTGGTACGGACGTCTACTTCTGCGCGAACCCGACCTACGCCACCTACTTCCAGATTCGCGGCGCGCGCAAGGACGACAAGGATGGCCATCCGCTGACGGATGCGAGCGTGAAGACAAACTTCCCGTATCTCGTTCCGGGCAACGACTACGCCATCACTGACACCGGCGCTGCGTGGCGCATCGAAGACCACTGGGTCAAGGGCACGAACACCACCGAGGTTCCGCACTTCTACGTCAATGACAACGAGTACGAGCTTCGCGGCATCACGTTCTCCGGTCTCGCCGAGGAAGACATCGCCGACCGAAGCCTTGATACCTTTGACTGGTCGGACTACGGCACGGACGTCAAGGCCAGCCGTATCCTCCGGAGCTTCAAGTACTTCACCATGCCGTATGACAACGTGGTGGCCACGGTGACGTGGGTTCCCGCCGGCGGCTCCGCCGACGAGATCACCGCTGCGAAAGACAGCGCGCTGGCCGCAGCCAAGACCGCGCTCGACGGCTACGGCACAGAGCATCCGAAGTACGAGCAGATCTACGCTGCATATGAAGCTGGCATTGAGGAAATCAAGAACGCCAAGACCGTCGAAGCCGTCGGCGAGGCGCGCAGAACCGTGCTCAAGAACATGGCCAACGCTGCCAACGACGTTAATACCGGCGCCGAGATCAAGGGCTGGGAATACGGAACAGGCGAGTATTGGAAGAAGGTCAACGACGTCACGAACGGCAATGCCTTTACGCCCGGCGTGCAGGTCGGTACTGTGACCGTCAGCGTCCAGAACTACACGAACGACGGCAGCAGCGCCGAGGGCGAGAACAAAGCCGCGCTCGAACACTTCTACAGACCTGAGGATCAGTACTGGCTCGAACGGAAGAATTACCCGCTTGGCGAAAACGACACCATGATGACCGTTCTGCTCCGCGCACTCACGGAAGCGAACTGCACATGGCTCGGCACCGGCGGCAATGGCGACGGGACGTATGATTTCGACATCACCTATCTTTCCACCATTACCGACGGCGATTACAGCCTTGCCGAATTCACCGGCGGCCAGCAGTCCGGCTGGATGGGTACGCTCAACGACTGGTTCACCAACGAGGGCTTTGCCAACTTCTCCGTGAAAAACGGCAAGCTGGCGGACGGCGATATCATCAGCATCAAGTACACCTCCGTGGGTCTTGGCGAAGATGTCGGCGGCACGTGGAGCAACTCTGACACGACGCTCAAATCGCTGACGTTCGACGGCGATGGCAGCCCGCGCCTGGCCACCACGTTTGAACCCGGTAAGCGCGGCGGCACCTATACCTACACGCTCGTCATCGACGGCGACAGCTCGAACCTGACGGTGACCCCGACGGCGGCGAACAAGAACTTCCTCGTGAAGACGTTCCTGAACGAAAAGGTCACGTCCAACACCGAGGGCAGCAGCTTCTACAAGCGCACCGAGTCCATCCCCGTCGTCGCGGGCGACACGATCTACATCGGCTGCGGCATCAAGGGCTGGCCCACCATGAACAATCAGGCCGGCAACACGCAGTCGAACGACGGCACGTGGTATGTGGTCAGAGTGATCTCTGCCAGCGGCAGCTACAAGGTGGTCGAAGATCAGCTGAAGCAGCTCCCGCAGGCCGACACCATCGACTTTACCAACTACGAAAAGTACGAAAAGCAGATCGCTGCGGCAGAGGCTGCGTACAAGCAGCTGCAATCCGAGCAGCAGGCTAAGGTCAATAAAGCTGCTGTCGAGAATCTGGAAAAGCTGCTTGAGAAGGTACAGAGCTACCGCAAGCTCAAGGAGTTCAAGGCGACGGTCAAGTCGCTTCCCAGACCGGCTGAGGCGACGCTCGACGATGTGGAGGAGATCCGCAGCGCCCAGCGTACATACGAGGAGATCAAGAAGAATTCTGACCTGTATGAGAGCCTCTCCGTCGCGGAAACCAGAAAGATGGACGAGCTGATCGAGGCTGCCGATACGCTGATCTGGAACGACGCTGTCGAGAAGATCAACGCCATCGGTACCGTGACCATCAATAGCGGCGACGCGATCAATGCGGCGAAGGCAGCTGTATCCAGACTGTCGGCGGATCAGCTGAAGACCTTCCCGCAGGAGCTGCTGGACAAGCTGGCCGAGGCGGAAAGAATCTATCACCTGCTGACGGAAGGCAGCGATACGCCGGTTCTCCCCGTCACGCCGAGCAAGCCGAAGGACGACAAGCCCACCACGGGCTCTTCGTTCACTGATGTTCCGGCTGGAAGCTGGTACGAGGAAGCTGTGAATTATGTCCATGAAAAGGGCCTTATGAACGGCACGTCCTCCAATGCTTTCAGCCCGAACGCGAATACGACGCGCGGCATGATCGTCACGATCCTCGCCCGTGTCGAGGGCGTGAACACGAATGGTACACCGTGGTACGCGGCAGGCCAGAAGTGGGCCATGGACAACGGCATTTCGGACGGCACCAACATGCCGGGCGTCATCACCCGTGAGCAGCTGGCGACGATCCTGTACCGCTACGCGAAGCAGAAGGGCTACGACGTGAGCAAATCCGCCGCCCTGACCGGTTTCTCCGATGCGGACAAGGTCAGCGGATACGCGGCAGAGGCCATGCAGTGGGCAGTCGCCGAAGGACTCCTTCAGGGCTCGAACGGCAAGCTGAACCCGCGGGGCTCCGCCACCCGCGCACAGGTCGCGACCATCCTCATGCGCTTCATGGAAAAAATCGCAAAATGAAACACGCAGTCCAACATTCTGAATTGAATATTGGATAACCACCCCAAGCTGGGCGGTTCCCCACGCGAAAGCGTGGGGAACCGTGCGGCTTATTCGTGCGTTTAAGGGAACTTCTTAAAAGTACGAATAAGCTGCACAAAATGCAGACTTTTTTAAGGGGGAAGCCCTTTTCCCGGAGGGCGAACACACATGAAGAAATTTCTTGAAAGGTACCCATGGGTGCAGCAGACCGGCTGCGGCGTACTCATCTGTGCGCTGCTGCTGAGTATCTGTCTGCCGCTCATGGGCATGCGGTCGGCCGAGCCGGAAAATCCCATCCTGCAAGCCGCGCCGCAGGAGATCACCGTCCTGCAAGCGGGACAAGCGCCCGGCCACGCCGGAAACGGCGAAGCCGAGAGCACCGGCGCAGCCGGTTCCGGCGGCAGCGCCGACAGCGAGCTGACCGGCGAGCAGGAGCAGCCTGACCCGGAGGAAACGGAAAATCAGGCAGAGCAGGGGCAGGACACCCAGCCGGAGCAGCAGCCGGAATCGAAGCCCCAGCAGGAGGTTCTTGCTGACGCCGCTATCGGCACGAATACCGATTCCAACAAGGGCGACGAGGGCGAGGAAGCCGGAGATACCGGCGAAACAGACGAGGATCTGCCGGAAACAGAACTTGACCTCGGTGCGCTGCTGACGTGGTACAAGTACGGCTCACAGGCAAGCTCCATGGTCTGCGCACCCGGAGACTCTGTCGGCAAGCGTGTCTTACTGGCCCAGCTCGACCGCGGCAGACTGCGCTATGAACTGAATCTCACCGGCCTCGACGCGGAAGATGCCAAGATCACCGATGTGCAGGTCGCCGTGGGCAACGGCGTATCACAGAAAGCGGATACGCGCGGCGTGCTGGACATGACGCTGCCGGACGGCGCAGAGTTCCAGAACTATATCTTGACCGTACAAGCTCATGCGACGCAAAAGAACCAGAAGGGCGAAACCGTGGAGACAGACGTGAATTTCGCGTTCGTTCTGCGGCTGGAAAGCGGCATTGACCTCGATTTGCAGCTTACATGGCAACCCAACGGTCAGGCCACCTGCCCGGCCAACGGCTCGGTCAATCGCACGGTCAAGAGCGACACGCTGACAGACGGAAATTTCGCATACGCGCTGCAATTCCTCGGCGAAAACGCGGATGATGCAACGATCCGCACGGCGGAATACTGGGCGACGGACGGCGAACGCGGAACGCTTTCGGAATCCGGCGAAATTCAGATGGCCGCAGCGGACGGCAAGGACACGGAAACCTATTATCTCGCCGTGACCGCCGAGGTGCTGGGGCAGACCATCAGCTATACGTTCGTCGTAACGTATGAGGATGGTCTCGATCTCCAGCTGCAATTTACATGGTACGAAAAGTCCGTCACGGCGCAGAACGTTCTCTGCGATGCGGACAAGCGCGCGGCGCTGACCATCAAGCATAACCAGATCAATAACAGTGAGCTTTTGTATAAGCTCGGTCTGACTGGTCGGAGCGCACAGGACGCGCAGATCACAAGCGCCAGCTTCAACGGGGCGGCTATGAGCACGGGCAGCGGCTCCGTGCGGCTGGAAGCCACGGACAGCGGCGCGACCTATACGGCCCTCGTGGCCGCGAAGGTCAAGGAGCGCACAGTGAATTTCGCGGTCACGATCCGTTACCAGAGCGACGTTTCGCTTGAAATGGCGTATACCGTTATGGAAGATGGTGCGGCGAAGCCGTGTGTTCTGAAATGCGAAAACAGGAAGACTGTCCATGCGGAAGATGTCTATGACAATCAGCTGACGGACGGGAGTCTTGGCTACGAGCTGCGGCTCACAGGCGAGGACACGTCTGGCATTGAGATCACCTCCGTCACCTGCTATCAGTCGGGCGATTTCAGCACAAAGACACTCACAGCGCCCACCGGCAGCGTGACGCTGCTTCTGGCCGAGGATGGCAAAACGGGCGAAAATACGTTTACCATCAAAGCCTCCGGCGCGGGCGAAGAATACACGTTTATCATCAGCATCCCGTATAAGCACCGCGGTGATCAGGAGGTAAAGATCGAGTGCGATCTGGAGGGTGTCGAAAGCGTCGCAAACGGACAGATGCTGACCTTTAAGCTCCGCGCTTGGAGCGAGGATGCCGAGCAGAACAAAACGTATATCCTGTATACCGGAACGGACACCAAGCTGAGTGTAAAGATGGATGATGAAGCGTGCATCTTTACCGGCGTTGCGGGCGGAAGCTGGCAGCAGTTCAAGGTGACGCCGAGTAATCCGGAAAAGGGAGACACAAACGAGCATACGCTTGTGATCAGTGCCGAGGACGCCTTCGGCAATAAAGGCGAGAAAACGATCCTGCTCCGCGGCGAACGCGCAAGCAGCGGCGAAAAGCTCGGCGAGGCGACGATCGTGATCGACATGGGCGTCGTCGGACTCGGTTCTTCGTCCATCACCTGTGATGTCCTTGCCGGTGAACCGGCGTCCTGCGCAGTTGCAAAAGCGGTCTGGGGCTATACGGCGCCGGAGCCATTCGGAACGGCTGAACGAAGCCTCGGCTGGCGCGCGGAGTGCAACGATCCGTTCGGCCCTGATTTCTACCTGAGAAGTTTGGACGATACAAGCGGCCTTGGTATGCGCGCCAATGCGATCAGCGGCTCATGGAGCGGTACGGAGGAGGAGAACTTTGCCAGAATTGACGCGCAGTTTGGCGAAGGTACGAATCTGGACATCCTCTGGCGCTGCATCTACCGCAACAGCCTGAGCCTGAATGACGCAAGCAGCAGTCTCGGTGAATTGGATTTCACGGAAGGTTCCGGCTGGGAATATGAAATTAACGGAACTTATCCGTCCTACGGCATGGACAAGGCAGACTTAAAGCCGGGAGATACGCTGACGCTGCGCTATACGCTGGCTTACGGCTGGGATATCGGAAATGGACAGGGTCGCGGAAACTCTGTCGGCTACTGCGTGACCTACTACGGCGGCGGGCGCTGGTCCGAAGAACCGCACCACGATCTGCAAGCTGTTACAACAGACGGTATAACGAAACAGATCTGCAAGCGCTGTGGTTTGGAGAATCCCTGTACGCACCAGAAGGATCACCAGAAGTACGTCGATCAGGAGAACGGAACCTGTGCGCTGGTCTGCGAGGACTGCGGGAAGAACGTTAGTGACCCCGCGCCGCATGTGCTTCAATACACGAGCGAAGAAAATTCCGAGGTACACATCATCACATGCCAGCACGACTGCGGATACAAAAAGGAAGAACCGCATATCTGGAAGGAAATCAGCAACACGGCAAACTGTGAACACGGCGGTATCCGAACGGATGAATGCCAGGAATGCCATGCAAAGCGGGAGACAGAAGAACCTGAACCGCTGGAGCATGAAATCGGGGACGTCTGGTATTCTGACGGTGCAAAACATTATCAGAAGTGCAAAAACTGCGGTACGCATATCAATGAAGCGGAGCACCACTACATAGAAGGCGAATACGACTGGGTATGCGATAAGTGCAAGATGCTGCATATGAGCGCCTGCAATGGTATCGGTGAATTCCGTTGGGATGGCTCCGAAGTAGACGCGGATGGACATACGCTCTACTGCAAAGATTGCGGATTGTCTGTCAAGCAGACGCACGACCAGAAGGGCGAAAACGGTGCCTGCTCGGTCTGCGGGTACGGCAGTCACGTCTGCGAGGATCATAAGCAATATGTGAACAACAACGATGGCACGACACATAAAGTGATATGCAGTGTCTGCCAGAAAGAACTGGTCGAATCCGAGGCACACACCTATGTTGAGGGCATCTGCGCCTGCGGCGCAATAGACCAGACCTACACGCCGCCGACTGACCCTGACCCCACCCCGGACCCGAATCCGGGCGGGGATGAAGACGGCGGCGGAAGCGGCGGCAATCCCGGTGGAGACGGCGACGGCGGAGATGATTCCGGCGGCGGCTCTGACAGCGGAGACACCGGCGGAGAAGGATAACGACATAAAAATAACGAATAGGAGCAGCTTGCTATGAATACAAAAATCAACGAGATTTTACAGGAGATCGAGTCCGTTATCGTCGGCAAGAATGAAATTGTCGAGAAGATCTTAATGGCCATTCTGGCGCAGGGCCATGTTCTCATGGAGGACGTGCCCGGCGTCGGCAAGACTACGACAGCCATGGCTTTCG
>ERZ773224.3161-NODE-3161-length-15244-cov-9.520706_pt1 | contig 15244 bp, 12 predicted proteins | sample MGYA00580526_ERZ773224 | MGnify/ENA primary metagenome ERZ773224 (study PRJEB29015, sample SAMEA2737743) | human gut metagenome | biome: human gut; feature: human-associated habitat; material: faeces | place: China | collected 2012 ... | reverse complement strand
TGGCACAGAAATGTATTGCCAGCTGGAAAAAATACTGCCCGGATTATGAAATCATCGAGTGGAACGAAGATAACTTCGACGTGAACCGCAATGCCTACACGCAGATGTGCTATAAGGAGAAGAAGTATGCGTTCCTGACGGACTATCTGCGGCTTCTGATCGTGGAGGAGCACGGCGGCATTTATTTTGACACGGACGTGGAGGCGGTGCGTTCCTTTGATGAGCTGCTGGACAACCCGGCTTTTTTCGGCTTTGAGAATGACCGGTTCGTCAACACCGGCGAGGGCTTCGGCGCGGAACCCCATAACCCGGCGGTGCGGCAGATGCTGGCAGAATACGACCCGCTGCTGGACGGGCAGCATGGGACGATCGGCTGCCCCCGGCTCAATACGGATGCGCTGCTGAAGCTCGGGCTGGAGCTGAACGGCGAAAAGCAGAAGCTGAGCGGCGCCGTGGTATTCCCGGAGGATTATTTCAACCCCAGAAGCAGCGTCACCGGCGAACTGCGGAAAACGGAGAATACCCATTCGATCCACTGGTATTCGGCAAGCTGGATGCCATGGCACAAGCGGCTGCGGTCGGCGATCAGCAAACCGGTGCATTTTATCCTGGGGAGGGCAAAAGGACGTGGCAGATGATACAAAGCGGATGAATGTCCTGTATTCCAGCGACGATAACTATGCCCAACATATGGGTGTGTCGATCTACTCCCTGCTCAGGCACAACGCCGAGTTTGAAAACATCCGGCTGTACGTGATCGACAATGATATCTCGCCTGAGAACAGAGATAAACTTCGGGAAATGGTGAGCCGGTTTTCCAATGCTGAAATTATGTTTCTTCCTTTCCTTGAGTGGAAGGAAAAGCTCCGGCTGAACATGAGCTGGGACATTTCCATCAGCTCCTATGCCAGACTGTTTATGGGGGAGATGCTGCCTGAAACGGTTGACAGAGTGCTGTATGCAGATTGTGATATGATCGTCTGCGAACCGCTCCGCGAGCTTTGGAACACGCCATTGGACGGCAAGGTGTTGGCGGCGGTGCAGGACGGCATCAGCGCGGACACCAAGGCGGCCGTTGGATTGCAGGCCGGAATGCGCTATTTCAACGCGGGACTGCTTCTGATCGATCTGGCGGAATGGCGCGCCCGGAAAATGGGGGAAAGGTGCATGTCCTTTATTGAAGGACACGGGGGCAATGTCGTCCACCACGATCAGGGCGTCCTCAACGGCGTGCTGATGGGAGATTATGTAAACTTGCCCATAAAAGACAATCTCATGACCATCCATTACATGCTCAGCCGGGAAAAGCTGCTGAAATATTTTCACGAGGAAGCAGGCTTTTACCCTCAGGAGGAAATAGAGGCCGCGAAAAAGGCCCCGGTGATCCTGCATTACACCCCCAGCTTCACCAGCAGACCGTGGTGCAGGGATTGCAGGCACCCGTTAAAGGCGCTGTACTGGGAAAATCTGGCGCAGACCCCGTGGAGGGGAGCCGCGCCGGAAAAATCGAAGGATAAGTGGTATGTAAAACTGATGAACTGGAGATATCGGAATCTCCCGTTCTGACAGGGGGGCACGGAATGATAAGCGTTATTGTGCCGGTGTACAATGGTTCGGCGTACATCGAGCGGTGCATCAACTCCATTACCGGGAGCACGTTCCGGGATATTGAGATCATTGCCGTCGAAAACGGATCGACGGACAATACATGGGAGGTACTGGAAGCGCTGGCGGCCGGAGATAGCCGGATAAAACCGATCTCCACGGAGATACGCGGGCTGTCCAACGCGCGGAATATCGGCATTGACCATGCGTCGGGGGACTGGATTGCTTTCGTTGACGCCGACGACTACATCAGCCCCTTGATGTATGAACGGCTGGCGGAAGCGGCGCAGACACACGGTGCAGATCTGGTGCTGTGCGATTTTGCGCAGGGGACGGAAGAACATTTCGACTTTACGGAGGCAAACCGCCCGGCAGAGGGCTGCAACGCGGCGGAGGAACTGGCAAGGGACGATTACTTCCGGAGAACATACCTTCGGGCGCAGTACAAATACAGCGTGGCATGGAACAAGCTGTTTCGCCGGGAAACGATGGGGAACATTCGATTCAACCCGAGCCTGCACTACATTGAAGACAGAAACTTTGCGATTCAATTTGTCCTGAACAGTAAGAAGGTGGTTTCCATTTCCGAAACCCTGTACTACTACTATCGGAACGGGAATTCTATCTCCAATTCGGCAGGCCAGCGGCAGAGGGTCGGGCAGGTATACGATACGCTTGAGGATATCGATATTCTGGAGCGCTCCGGGGAGAAACTGCTTTACCGCGACTGCGCCTACGCGAATCTGCTGCAGCTGGCGGACTTCAGGCTGCGTCAGGCGAAAAAGTACCACATGGACGATGTGCAGCAGGAGCTTCGCCCAATCATCGCCAGAGCAAGGAAAGCTGTGGTAAAGGGAGAACTGCCGCTTAAGGAAAAGCTCCGGTTTTTAGGGGAGCACTACTATTATGTGCTTCGGGGCTTACGAAAAAAGTGATTGGAACAGAGCATGAAACGGAAAATCATCATACTGCATTTTAATATGGAGCTTGGCGGGGCGGAGAGCAGTCTGCTGGGACTGCTGGATACCATCGATTATGACCGTTATGACGTTGACTTGTTCCTGTATGCCCATGAGGGCGAACTGATGTCGATGCTCAACCCCAATGTCCGTCTGCTTCCCGAGATGAAGGCGTACCGGGCGCTGACGGAATCCATGAAACAGAATTTTGCGCAGGGCTGCATCCCGATTGGGATGGCGAGAGCCGCGGCGAAGGTCAGATCCAGCCTTTCCAGAGGCCCGATGCAGAGCGGACATAACTACAAGCAGTATTTCCACAAGCTGTGCATCCCCTATCTTCCGGATATTCCGGGAGACTACGACCTTGCGATCAGCTTCAATGACCCGCATTACATCGTCGGGAAAAAGGTCTCCGCGAAGGTCAGGATGTCATGGTTCCACACCGATGCTTCTCAGATGGTCTTCTGCGACGCCATCGAGAAGGAAATGTGGGGGATGTCCGACTACGTGGTGAACGTGTCGGATGCGTGCAAGCAGGCGTTTGACGCGAAGCACGGCTATCTGACGAACAAGTCCATTGTTGTGGAAAATATGCTGTCAAAGAACCTTGTGCAAAGCAGAAGCGCGGCATTTTCCGCCGAGCGGGAGATGCCGTCAGACGGCAGCATTCGCCTGCTGTCGATTGGCCGGTTCTGCGCTGCCAAGAATTTTGACAGTGTGCCGGATATCTGCCGCCGGATATTGGCTTCGGGCTGCAATGTAAAGTGGTATCTCATCGGCTACGGCGGGGATGAAGCGCTGATCCGGCAGCGGATACAGGACGCCGGGATGGAGGAGCGGGTCATCATTCTGGGGAAAAAGGAAAACCCGTACCCCTACATCAAAGCCTGCGGCCTGTACGTCCAGCCCAGCCGGTATGAGGGAAAATCGGTGACCGTTCGGGAAGCCCAGACCCTGAACAAGCCCGTGGTGATCACCGGTTACGCCACCTCCGCCAGCCAGCTGGAGGACGGCGTGGACGGCGTGATCGTCCCCATGGACAACGAAGGCTGTGCGGCGGGGATCGCGGCAGTGCTTCGGGATGAGGCGCTGCGGCAAAAACTGACCGAAAACACGAAAATAAGAGACTATGCAAACGCCGGGGAGATCGAGAAGATCTACAGGCTGCTGGAAAACGTATGAAGATCAAAACAATTACCTGCCATGACGTGTACAATGTGGGCGCGAGCTTGCAGGCCTACGCGCTGGTGACCTACCTGCGCAAGCTGGGGCATGACGCCCAGATCATTGACTATAAGCCGGACTATCTGAGCAATCATTATCCGCTTTGGGGGCTGGGGAACCCCGCATATGATAAGCCGGTCATTCGGGAGCTGTATAACCTTGCGAAACTGCCGGGGCGGCTTAAGGCCAGAAACAGGAAAGCGGAATACGACCGGTTTACCGCGGAGTTCCTGCCGCTGACCCCGCGCCGCTACACGTCCAATGACGACTTGAAGCAAAACCCGCCGGAAGCGGACGTCTACTTTGCGGGAAGCGACCAGATATGGAACTGCTTTTTCCCCAACGGAAAAGACCCGGCGTTCTATCTGGACTTTGCACCTGCGGGCAGCGTCAGAGCGTCCTACGCGGCCAGCTTTGCCATGGACGACATTCCGGAGGAATGGAAGCCGGACGTGAAGCGGCGGCTGTCCGGGCTGGATCATATTTCGGTTCGGGAAAGCTCCGGGGTGGCAATCGTGGAGCGGCTGGGCATTCCGGGGGCCGTGCAGGTGATGGACCCGGTGTTCCTGCTGGACAGCGAAGCATGGGCTTCCATTGAGAAGCCCGTTCCCAATACGGAGCCGTATGTCCTGCTGTACGATTTTGACCGCAATCCGGAGATGGTTCGCTTCGCACGGAGACTGGCGAAGGAAAACGGATGGAAGCTGTACTCGGTGCTTTCCTGCGGGGAATGCGACAGATGCTTCGAGCAGGATGGGCCGCTGACGTTCCTGAATCTGGTACACCATGCGCAGTTTGTGGTATCCAACTCCTTCCACGCCACCGCGTTTTCGCTGATTTTCCGGAAGCAGTTCGTGGTATTCAACCGGCAGGAGCATATCAATACAAGAATGCGGGACCTTCTTTACGGCCTTGGCCTGCGGGACTGCCTGATGGACAGCGCCGGCAGGGACTGCCCGCGGATCGACTACCCACAGATTTTGGAAAAGCTGGACGAGAAAGTAAGCGTGTCCAAAGCGTACATTGAAAACGTTTTGTCAGAGGGGAAACGATGAAGAAGATCCTGTTCATGATCAATTCCATGGGCGTGGGCGGCGCGGAAAAGAGCCTGTCCTCCCTGCTGAACCTGTTTGACTACCAGCGGTATGACGTGTATCTGCAGATGATAAACCGGGGCGGCACGTTTGAAAAGCTGCTGCCGCCGCAGGTGAAGATTCTGCCGTCGATACCCTATTTTCAGTTCTGCGGTCTGCCCCTTGTAAAGCAGCTGACAGCCGGGAACATCCGCTTCTTAAAGGCGCGTCTGGCCGTCAGCGAACAGCTGAGAAAGAACGACCGCGCCGGTAAACCCCTCCATGCCACGCAGGTGCTTTGGAATGGCGCGCGCAATGCGTTTGACCCGCTTCCCGGGGCGTATGACGTGGCCATTGCATGGGGACAGGGGACGCCTACGCATTTTGTTGCGGAAAAAGTTAACGCTGCGAAGAAAATCGCATGGGTCAATGCCGACTACGAGGGCGTTGGATTTGACAGAGGCTTTGACCGGGAAATTTATGGGAGATATGATTATATTTCCTGCGTTTCGGGGCAGCTGTCGGAAAAATTCAGGGAGGTCTTTCCCGAATACGCCGAAAAAGTGGTAACGGTTTACGACATCAACAGCGAAAAAATCATAAGAAGCATGGCGGAGGAACCGGCCGATTTGCCGTCCCTTCACGGAACGGTGATAACGACCGTGGGACGATTGGTGACGCAGAAGGGGTATGACATCGCGATTGAAGCCGCCCATATTCTGAAGGAACAGGGCGCAGACTTTACCTGGATGGTCTGCGGTGAAGGCCCGGAGCGGAAGATGCTGGAAGAAAAGATCGGCCAATATGGTTTGCAGAAGGATTTCATTCTGTTGGGAGTGCAGGCAAACCCCTACCCCTATATGAAAGCGGGAAATATTTACGTGCAGACTTCCCGCTTTGAGGGCTACTGCCTGACGCTGACCGAGGCCAGAATTCTGAACCGCCCCTGCGTGGCAACCAATTTTGACGTCGTATATGACCAGATGGTACAGGGTGAAAACGGCCTTGTGGTGGAAATGACCCCGGAGGCCGTAGCGGAGGGAATTCTGCGTCTGATGCGCGACCCTGCTTTGTATGCCCATATCCGCCAGTACCAGCAGTCCGAAGGAAAGGGAAACGAGGGGGAAATTCAGCGGGTTTTCCGGATTTTGGAAGAGTGAGCGGGAAACGCTTTTTGATATTGCTGCATTTCATAATAGGTGAGGAGAATAGTCCATGAAACAAATTCTTTTTGCAGTCAAGAATATGAATATAGGCGGGGTCGAGAAATCATTGCTGTCTCTCCTGAACACGATCGACCGTTCGGAGTATGCGGTGGATTTACTTCTTCTGGAAGACTACGGCGGCTTTATGGACGCCATCCCTGATTGGGTGAACGTGATCATCTGCAAGGATTACGCATCCATTAAGGACGAGGTCAACCTGCCGCCGTTGCAGGTGATAAAGGCCCACCTTCAAAATGGCCGCATTGGGAGAGCCGCAAAGCTGGCGATTGCTTATGCACAGACAAAGCTTGCTAAGGATTACAGCTTCTACTATAAAGCGGTATTCAGCACGGTGGGCAGGCTGCCGAAGCATTATGATGCTGCAATTTCTTACACCTCCATTATCAGCTATCTGACATGGTTTGTAGACTATCATGTAGACGCGGATATGTATATTGGGTGGATTCATTTTGATGTAAGTAAAATTGCGCTGGACAAAAAGATGCTGCTGCATTTGCATCAGAATATGAGGAAAATCTATGTAGTGTCTCAATCGGCAATGGATTCTTTTACGGAAGCTTTCCCGGAGCTGGAAGAAAAATGCGAGTTGCGGTACAATGTGATCGTCAAAGAGCAGATTTTGGCCTTGGCCGAGGAACCGGTGGAAACAATTCGGAAACCGGGCGTGAAAACAATCGTGACATTGGGACGGCTGACCAGCGAAAAAGGGCAGGACATAGTGCCGGAGATGGCCGCAAAATTGAAGGAAGCGCACATCGCGTTCAGGTGGTATCTGATTGGAGACGGCAGCCTGCGGGAAGTGATAGAGGAAAAAGCGCTGGAATACGGAGTAGAAAATGAAATTGTCCTGCTGGGAACGAAAGCAAATCCCTATCCATATCTGAAACAGGCGGATTTATATGTGCAGACCTCAAAGCATGAGGGCTTTTGCATCACTTTGGGAGAAGCAAAAACATTCGATCTTCCAATCGTATCAGCGGACTGCGCCGGCGCCCATGAACAGCTGGATAACAGAGAAAATTGTAGAGTTACAGAACGCAATATAAAAAATATGACCGCATCAATGTTGGAGCTGATTTAATGAAAAAGGTTATTATTGCAACAAACCAGATGATTCGGGGCGGGGTAGAAATCGCCCTTATTTCAATGTTAAAGGCAATGAATATGACGCAGATAGATGTGACTGTACTCCTGATGAGACGAGGCGGAGCGTGGGAGAAAAGAATACCCAGTACAGTTCGCGTGATCTACGTAGATGAATTGGGCGACCCAAAGGGATACATAAAAGGACTGGCTGTGCATGGGCATCCAGTCCGCGCATTGCAGAAGACGTGGTGTTTCTATCGCTCAATCAAGGCAAAAAGTTACTGGGATGAAAACAGTTTATTAGCGGAGTTCCTTCCTGCAATGCAGGACGAATATGATGTAGCAATCGCATATCATGCACCGGGAACGCTGCCGGTACACTATGTGCTGCATAATATCGTGGCAAAGAATAAAGTGCTGTGGATACATGGAGACGTTGAAAAGGCAAAGAGTACGGGTGAGAAATACAGGCAGATTTTTATGCGATATGATAGAATTGTCTGCGTCTCCAAAGATGCGGAAAATGTTTTTATAAAATTCTTCCCTGAGTTAAAGCAAAAATGCCAGACCGTACACAATATTATCGATACCGAATATATTGATAAAGCGATTCAGGAGCCGGAAAGCGAGAGATATTCGATTTGTACAGTTGCGAGATTATCCCCTGAGAAAGGGATTGATCTGGCTATTGAAGCATGCGCACGCTTGATTCATAAATATCCGGATATACGATGGTGCGTCTGTGGCGGGGGACCAGAGGAAGGGAAACTCCTGAAGCGGATAGAGGATAATAAGCTGAAGGGACATTTCCTGTTACTAGGCGATCAGGATAACCCATACAAATATATAATGGCTTCCGAAATTTTCGTTCAGCCATCTATTCACGAGGGTTGCAGCGTAGCGCTGGGAGAAGCACGCTATTTATGCAAGCCAATCGTAACGACCTGTACAACTGGGGCGCGGGATCAACTGATAGATGGAGTGAACGGGACGATTGTGGGGATAAATGCACAGGAGATAGCGGATGCCGTCGATGAGATGTTGGCTAACTCTGAATTGAGAAATAAATACGTATCAAATTTGAGACAAAGTAAATTTAACGGTGATTGCGAAAGCATCATGAGAGCAATCCAGTTTTAGCAACTAAAGGAGATCATGAATTGGTAATGTCCAGAACGCAGAAATCTGTCACAAATACAGTGGTATCGTTTGCCTCGCAGATAATCGTGATTCTGCTGGGGTTCCTGTCCCGGCGGGTCCTGATCTACAGTGTGGGCGTGGAATATCTGGGCATCAACGGCCTGATGAGCAACATCCTGACCATTTTCTCGCTGGCGGAGTCCGGTATAGGACTGGCGATCGGTTATGCGCTGTATAAACCTCTGGCGGAAAACGATATTGAACAGATCAAATCGCTGATGCGGTTTTTCAAGTATACTTACCGCGCTCTGGCGATAGGAACGGCTGCGATCGGGATAGCATTTTACCCGCTGCTTCCATTCTTCCTGAAAGACAATACCGCGCCGGATGCCAATCTCGTGTATTGGCTGTTCCTGCTTGGTTCGGTGTCCTCCTATTTGTGGGTCTATAAAACGACGCTGAACACCTCGGACCAGAATAAGTATCTTTATACCATCGCAAGCACCATTGCGCAGATCGTGGTGCTGGTGCTGAAGGTGCTGATACTGTATTTTGCGCAGAATTATATTCTGTACCTTGCTGTTGACATCGGCACGACCATTGTCAAGAACCTGATTTTCTGCCGCATTGTTGACAGGCGGTATCCATATCTGAAGGACAAGAACGTCCGGAAGCTTGACCCCGAAGTCCGCAAGAGCCTGTTTACAAACATCAAGGCGCTTTTTCTGGGGAAGGTGGGCTATATCATTTCCCAGTGTTCCGACAATCTGGTTATTTCCTCGCTGGTCAGCGTGACCGCCGTGGGTATGTACAGCAATTACACGACCCTGATCACTTCTGTTTCCGGGTTTGTGACCACCTTCTCCAGCGGTGTTACAGCCAGCATGGGCAACCTGATCGCAAGCGAAACGAAGGAGCGGGCATACGAAGTGTACAAGCGGGTAGATTTTATCAACTACTGGCTGTATACGTTCACGGCGACCTGCCTGCTGTGTCTGGTAGAGCCGTTCGTCGCGATCTGGCTGGGGCAGGACTTTGTGCTGACAAAGGCCATTTTGATTCTGGCAGTTGCGATATACTATTTCAAGGGGATCAACTCCGGGATCGACATTGCCAAAAACGCGGCCGGGCTGTATTACCCGGACCGGTTTATCCCGATGGCGGAAGCCATTGCAAACATGGTGATCTCTATCGTTCTGGCAAAGCGGTACGGCATTGCCGGTGTTCTGTTTGGCACGCTGGTCAGTTTCCTTGCCCTGTCCTTCTGGGCAAAGCCCTATTTTGTCTGCCGGGACGTATTCGAGGTCTCCTTTGCCAGATACGCTGTCCGGGAGGGGCGGGAGATTGTGGTTTCCGTTCTGGTTGCCGCTGGAACGTGGTATGCGGTTTCACTGGTGTCGCTGGAAAATGTGCTGCTGAGCTTTGGTGTGAAGGCGCTGCTCGCTCTGGCGCTATCCAACGGTCTGCTGCTGTTGGTTTATTTTAAGACGAGCGAATTCCAGTACCTCCGCGGGCTGCTGGAAAGCGCGGCAAACCGTATTGGGAAACGGAAAAAAGCATGAATAAACTTTTTTGGCTGATTTATATACAGCCGCTGCACAGGATCATGATCTTCATGATTCTGGCGGCGGTGCTGTGGGGATATCTGGGGAGCAGGGAACAGGGCAGCAGGCGGTGGCGGATACTCAACGCGGCCGTTTTTGCCGGGATCGCGGCGGTGATCTTCTATATGACGGTCTGCGCAAGAGGGGAAGAAACGGCGGAAGCTGTGCTTGTTCCATTTCAGAACTTCCGGGAGGCCAGAGAGCAGCCGGAACTGTACCGGTCGATGCTGATGAATGTTCTGCTGTTCTTCCCCATCGGGCTGTCCCTGCCGTTCGTGCTGGGGAAATGGAAGCTGTCCGTCCCCGTCACGGTCGTGCTGGCGTGCCTTTTTTCGGCGGGAATTGAATATTTGCAGTACCGTTACAGTCTGGGAAGATGCGAGGTGGACGACGTCATCATGAACACGCTGGGAGCGCTGCTGGGCTGCTCGGCCCGGTGGATATCCCACAGTCGGAAAAGGAAATAGACAGACCGCGCCTTTTGGAAAATCCGTTTGGGGAGAACGGTTTCCCTCCTTCGACATGTCTTGACTTTTGACAAAAAATGCTTTATACTGTATCCGTGTTTATATACGCATCCGTACCCCGCCGCGCGGGGGCGCGGAACGCTTTTTACAGACAGGGGGGCGAAGGAATGCGCGTACATGGAAATTGCCGGCGGCTGACTGCGGTTCTGCTTTCGCTGACGCTTCTTTGCGGCATCGCCGCTCTCCCTGCCACCGCCGCGTCTGTTGGCGAAGTGGTACGTGCGGGCATTCCGGAAAACGCGGTTCCCGGTGATATCCGGATCACGACCTACGCCGTGCCGAATGAGGCGCAGATGGCGGGTCTGCGGGAGGATGCCGCACAGAAGACCCCTGACGGATTTGTTTTTTACGGCTGGTACGTAACAGGAGAGGAAGGAAGCTTCGCCATTGCCGACAGCGGGCTTGAAAACTGGCTCTGTGAGATTTATGCCGACGTGGCGCAGGACGAGGATTGCAGACTCGTGCTGCAATACCTGTACATCCCCGCGGAGGTGAAGGCCCCTGCGGAACCGACGGCGGCCGTCGAGGAGACGGCTCCCGCAGTTACCGAGGAAGCAGCTTCGGAGACCACCGGAGAGGACGTTCCGGAGGAGACGCAGAGCGAAGAAAAGACGGTCATTTCCACCGTTCCGCAGTATTTCCAGAACGACTACCCCTACACCATGTACGGCAGCGGCACCATTGCGACCAGCGGATGCAGCATCGTTTCTCTGGCCATGGTGGCAAGCTACCTGACCGACCATGAATACACCCCCGACGAGCTGGCGCACTATTTCGGCGGACGGGCGATCAACAACATTGCCCGGCTGGAATACGGCAACAAAACGCTTCAGCTTGCCTGTAAGAAGGCAGCGAACTGGCACGTTGTCTACAAGGCGCTGCAGGAGGGGCAGGTCGCCATCGTGCTGATGAACCACAACTCCATCTTCACCAATTCCCAGCACTTCATCGTTCTCGCCGGCATCAATGAAAACGGGAAGATCATCGTCAATGACTCCAACCGGGATAATTACGACTTCTGGCAGCTGAAAAAAGGCTTTGAGGAAGGCTTTAACCCGGAAGACATTCTGCTGGGCTACGACGGCGCGTGGATCTACGACAAGAGCGCCATGCCGGAGGAACCCTTCATTTACTACGAGGAGGAACCCGAACGGGGCGAGCCCCGGTACGCCGATATTACGCTGAGTCAGGACGATATCAAGCTCCTGGCGAAGGTCGTCTGGGTAGAAGCTCAGGGCGAATGCGCCGAAGGCCAGCAGGCCGTCGCGGAGGTGGCGCTGAACCGGATCGCCTCCGACAGCTTCCCTGATAACCTCCATGACGTGATCTACGGGCAGGGACAGTTCCGTTCCGTGCCCCGTCTGGACAAGGCGGAACCCTTCCAGGCGCAGTACGAGGCCATTGAAAGAGCGATCTACGGCCCCTATATCTTGCCGAAGGAAGTGGTGTATTTCGCCACGAAGCCCACCAACAGCAACATCTGGGGACAGATCGGCGGACATATCTTCTGCTATGGGAACGACTACATCGCCGCGGCGGAGAAATAAACAGCCCGGAAAATGAAATTTGACCCCCGCCGTGCGGCGTGACCGCGCGGCGGGGGTTTCCTGCGCAATAAAAAAGCCCTGCCGGAAGGCAGGGCGGTTGACAAAATGAAAGATTTGGGATATAGTATGGATACAGGGGTGCTACCAGTAGGACGGCTCCCCCATGCGTTACGAAGAGATAATCGTTACTTTGGAGGGCAGCGGTTATCTCTTCTTGTTATTTGCCTGGAGAACCAGGGCAATGACAGCAGCAATGAGCATGCAGAATTGGAAAATTCCTTCCCATGTAACATCCATACCTGTCACCCCCTCTCGTTTACGATTGGGGGCAAAGAAGCATCACCCCCGAAAAAATCGAGGGAAACCGCCTACCGGGGTACTGGTAGCACCACCGATAGCGTAGCACAAATTTCGACAGATTGCAAAAAAAAGAGCGGGGCATATCGCGCAGCAATGCGGTGATATGCCCCGCCCGGTTTTTACCGGGATGTCCGCAGACCTTACCGGTCAGCGGATGTCATACACGGACTTGATGGTCAGATTCTGTTCCAGCTCCTCCACGCTGCGGGAGGTCTGCACCGTCACGCGGTAGGGCGCGGGGGCGGTGAGAGCGAAGAAGTTGTCGGACAGAACGCAGTCAAAGTCCCGGAAGTCCAGAAAAACGCCCTTGGCAAATACATCGGCCTGAACGGAAATTTCCGCCCCACCGGGGACGGGGGCGATCCGGACGTCAAACGCCGGCTTGCGCCACTGGAAATGCTTGGCAGGCACCAGCAGTTCCACCTGACGCATAAGGAAGCGGCCCTGCTCATCGTACAGGTCGGCATACAGGAAGGTGTCGTAGGGGTCGCGGCTGTCCACGCGGTAGGTCAGCACATCTCGGGAGGACAGTGCTTCCACCTCCACATCCCGGCGAAGCCCGTCCAGCACGGTCAGATCCCCCCGGCACATGGCCAGATGAATGTGGCCGCGGAAACCGGCGCGGGTCTCGTTGGCAATGTTGACGGTGAGCGCCCCGTTTTCCAGAAACAGGCCCATGGCCACGGGGGCGTAGAACTTCCGGGCGGCGTAGTGCAGTGCTTTGTAGCGCCCGAAGCAGTCCACGCTGGACCAGGAGGCCACCGGCCAGCAGTCGTTGAACTGCCAGTAGGTAGAGCCCATGCAGTACCCCCGCTGACGGCGGAAGTGCTCCACGCCGTATTTGATGGCGTCCGCCTGCAGCAGCTGGGACGCATACACCAGATTCTCGAAAGCGGCAGGATACAGGTAATTGTCCGCCAGATACCGCAGGATCTTCCCGTTGCCGCCCCGGCACTTCTGATGGTTCTCCATGACGCGGGAGAAGCAGTTCAGGTCTTCCTCCCGGGCGAATGTGCGGATGGTCTTCATGGAGGGGAAGCTCTCAAAGCCGTACTCGGAGCAGAAGCGGAAGCGTTTCTGCCGGTAGGTGGTGAAGGGGACGCCGCCGTGCCAGACCTCCCAGTAGTGGGTGTCGCCCTTGGCGGGGTTGTCCGGGTCGTCAAAACCGCCGCCGGAGGAGGGACTGGACGGCCAGTAGTAGGTGTCCGGCGCATAAGTCTCGCACAGCTCCGGCAGCAGATGGCCGTACAGGCGGGTGTAATCGTCCCGCACCAGCTGGTTGTCCCGGGAACCCCAGTTGATGACACCGCTTTCCATCTCGTTGTTGCCGCACAGCAGGGCGAGGGAAGCGTGATGGTGCAGCCGCTTCAGGTTGCAGATGGCTTCCTGGGTGAACTCCTCGGCCATCTCCGACGTCAGATAGATGTTGGCGCAGGCGACCATGAAGTCCTGCCACACCAGCAGGCCGTATTGATCGCACAGCTCGTAGAAGCGGCTGTCGGGGTAGTACCCGCCGCCCCAGACCCGCAGGGTGTTGAAGTTGGCGTCCACAGCCTGACGGACGATGGTTTCCCACCGCTGGTCGGTGATGCGGCTGAGCAAATTGTCCATGGGAACCAGATTCGCGCCCATGGAGAAAATTTTCACGCCGTTCAGCACAAAGCAGAATTCGCTGCCCTTGCCGTCCGCGTCCGGCTCCGTGCTGACGGTGAGGGTGCGCAGGCCGAGCTGCTTGTGGCAGCGGTCGATGACCTCGCCGCCGCAGACCAGCTCTACATCCAGATCATAAAGGGGCTGGTCGCCGTAGCCCCTTGCCCACCACAGCTTCGGGTTATCCACTTTGATAATGCCGTGGCCGTTTTTCAGGAGAACGCGCTTGCCGTCGAAGTCTGCGTAGATCTCGCACCCGGCGTGACATTTGGTGGTCACGTCCAGCTCCACCGAGACGCTGCCGTTTTCGTGGTGCTGGCGGACGGCCACGCCGTCGAAACGGTCCACGTTCCAGCCCTTCAGCTCCACGCCCCGGAAAATGCCCATGTCCGGCAGGGTGGGACCCCAGTCCCAGCCGGACTGGTACATGGCCTTGCGCAGATGGGCGGCGCCGGGGAGGGTGTCGCCGTCGTTCATGTACAGGTAGTGCTTGTGCTGCTGTTGGGCGAAGTAGCGCCGGGGGGACTTGAATTCCAGCCGGAGGGTGTTTTCCCCGGCTGTCAGCAGGGGCTTGACCTCGTAGACGTACTCCCGGTGCATATTTTTGACCTTGCCCAGCAGGGTGCCGTTCAGGTAAATATGGCAGATGGTGTCAAGCCCATGAAATACCAGCTCGATATGTTCCCGCGTGAACAGAGCGGGCGGGGCGGAAAAGACGGATTCAAAGACGCAGTCCTTTTCGGCCAGATATTGCAGCTCCCGCTCATTTGTGCCGTAGAAGGGGTCGGGGATTTTTCCGTGGTCATAGAGCACGCTGTACATGGTGCAGGGCGCCTGACAGGACAAAGGCCCGAAGTTGTCATAGTACAGTGTCCAATCTTGAATGTTCATGAAGGTTCCTCCAGATTCGGGATTTGCTGTTATTATGGTGCAAAACGGCGAAGGTTTCAAGTCCCAATCTTCCGGGGCGGCCATCGGGGAAGAAAGAAGGTCTGAAACCGCAAAATTCGCAAAAAAAGGATTGCCAAACGGTGCAAAGCATGTTATAATGCTCTGTGTGTCCGGCCGAAGGGCGCCGCGCCAACATTGGGATGTCGCCAAGCGGTAAGGCACCAGACTTTGACTCTGGCATTCGTCGGTTCAAATCCGGCCATCCCAGCCAAATCTGATCCGCTAGCTCAGTTGGCAGAGCAACTGCCTTTTAAGCAGTGGGTCCGGGGTTCGAATCCCCGGCGGGTCACCA
>ERZ773224.3149-NODE-3149-length-15295-cov-2.420538_pt1 | contig 15295 bp, 4 predicted proteins | sample MGYA00580526_ERZ773224 | MGnify/ENA primary metagenome ERZ773224 (study PRJEB29015, sample SAMEA2737743) | human gut metagenome | biome: human gut; feature: human-associated habitat; material: faeces | place: China | collected 2012 ... | reverse complement strand
TTTAACTTCTTTTACAAAATAATCTTTAATAATTAAATGTGATAAATACCATCCCTTTCTTTCATTTTCTGCTCTTTTGTATACCATATCGTATTCTTTTTTATTAATTTCAATAAAATATTTGTAAGCTGCAAATGGTAAGATAATAAACCCTATCAATGACCATAAATGCCAATTTGATAATATAATTAACGAAACTATAAAACTTACTAACCCTGAAATTAAGGACAATATATTTTTAAAAAGACTTAATGGTCTAATGCCTATTTGTTGTTCTGCTCTTTGTAAAGCATCATATATTTGTGGATTTTCGAAATCTTGATAATCAAGCCTTGAACATTTGTCTAAAAATAAAACATTTAAATGATAAAATAAATAATCACTGTACTTAGTTAAGTAATATGAATTAAAATTATTCAAAATAAGGGAAACCATTTTTATCGTTGTATATAATATTAAAACTTTAATTAAAGTACTTTTTTCCCCTCCAATTTGAAGCATATTAAGCATTTTTTGAGAAATAATAATAGAAATAAAAGGTAACGTACTAACTGAAATATTCAAAAATAATGATAAAAATATATATTTTTTTTCATACCTTAGTAAAAGCTTCATGGTTTCTATAATATTTTTTGAAATCACTTTTCAATTAGATCTTTCAATTCCTCTTTATTTTTTTCATAATATATTTTAGAAATGGCTATTACAAAATTATTAACTAAATTATGTGCTATTTTCTTTCCATAATATTTTTCCCTCATAATTTGGTTATAAATAATTTTTCTTAAATATCCCATTGTTCTATTTTCTAATTTTCTATTTATTCCTATCATTCGATTGAATTGCATATGAAAAATACTTAATAATATTCCCTTTTTTCTTTCTTTAGAATTGATGCTACTATTAATTTTATTCCAGTAACTAATAAAATCATTCTCATAGTTATCTAGGTTAATTAATAATCTTATTCCTTCTTCTGAAGTTCTATAATTTTGCCAATTATCATGATTTTTCAAATAATGCCCTGTTCTTATTTTTATTTGTTCAAATTCTTTATTATATTTTTTTCCAATATTAAAATTTTCTAAATAGTATAGTTTATCTTCCGAATTAATATCTAAATCTTCTATTAACTTATAACAACTTATAATAAATAAATCAGTTAATTTTAATTTTGTAAAATTGTATTCATACAATTTTAGAAGTCCTATAGCTAATTCACTATTTGAAAAAAAGGTTTCTTCTGCAAAATAAAAGTTATTAGCTCCTCCATATCTCTCAAATTCTTGAAAGTATGTATCCATAACACATTCTGTTATTAAATTATTTTCCTTTAAATCTTTAATCATATCACTTACAAATCCTACAATATCTTTTAATTTCTCATTGGAATACTTAATTCTTAGTCTTATATGTGATTTTGGATCCTTATATCTAATAAAAAATAGTCTACTATTATACTGTTTTTGTTTTAAAATATTATTTAATTTTGAAATAGAATTAATTAAAATGTGATTATGTACATCGTCATTGGAATACAATTTAATACTTAGCCAATTTTCTAAAGGAAATTTTGAATACATTAAATATTTATTTGTATCTAACTTATCTAATTCATTTGATGTAATATAATCTTTTAACTCTTTTTTACTTACTGATACTTTTGTTACTAATTGAGCTTTTGCTTTTTGTAAAGCATCTACCATATCAATAACTTCTTTTTCAGTAATTGTTGCTTCATCCTTTTTAATGAATTCTTGAGCAAGTTTCACTTGATCTTGTAAAATAGCCCATGTTTCACTTGTATAATCTTTTTCTTTTAACTTGTTAATTGTATCAAGTTCATCTTTAACACTTTGAATATCTCCACGTTTAACAAGATTTGCATAAGCATCTTCTAATTCAGCTTTTGCATTTGTAATAGCATCTAATTCACCAGCTTGTTTATCTAAAACTTTTTGAGCTTGTTTTAATGCCTTTTCAAATTCTTTATAAGAATCTGCTGTATATTTATTTTCTTTAACATCTAAAGAATTAATATATTTTTGTAAATCATTAGCTGCTGTTGAAGCATATTCATCATCATTTAACATAATAACTTCTGAAATTGTTGGAATTTTATTTTCATCCCATTCAATCTTTAATTCATAAACGTTTCCTTCAGGCATATAGAATTCATTTAATGATTTTTTAAGAGTTCCAACTTGAACCCATTTCTTTCCATTTTCACCATCTACAAGAACAGATACTCTTGCATTTGAAATTTCACCTTTTTGAATAATATGCATTTTCTTAACATCTAAATCACTTGATAATGTATAAGTAATGCTTCCAGCTTCTTTAGAACCTGGTCTATAAGCTGTAGATAAATCTCCATCAAACATATATTGAGGAATAAATCCATTTGCTTCTACAGTTGAAGAAGTATATGTTGGATCATTTGAAACTGGTACATATTCTCCATCATTGATAACAATTTCATTGAAAACAACAGCTCTATTATTATTTGTTGCTGTCATTAAGATCTTTAAGTAACGTGCTTTAATATTATTAGCAGTTCCTTCTACATAGACTTTATTTGGATATGTGCTTGATGCTTTATAACCTGCATCTGAATCAATACATTTAACCCCAGCATCATTTGTATTTTCATTACCATCTCCAATAGTTACAACTTTTGTCCAGTTTTCTAAATCATCTGATACTAAAATATCAGCATCTCTAATATAGTTAACTGCACTATCTTGGCAATACATTTGAATTTTAGAAATTGTTCTTTCTTGCCCTAAATCATAAATAATATATTGTCCTTTTTGTGGAAAATCACCAAATTCTGTTGTTGAATCGATATTACCATCAAAAGCAGCACCATTATTTCTAGTATCTTCACCAACACCCCATGAAGGATTAATATTCATAGTTGCTTTATATAAATATGGTGCTGTAATTTCATTTGAATGTACTTCAAAATGATTAATTGTCAATTTAATAGCTTTGTCTGTTTTATTAATTAATCTTACATATCTTCCATCTGGAAGTTCTTTTTCTTGACTTGTTACAGTTGTCCATTCAACACCATTTTTTGAAACTTGTAAAGTTGCTCCTTGACCATTTTCATAATCAATATTGAATGTACTTAAATCTTTGATTCTTGATAAATCAACACCAACGTATTGACCTTTTTCTAAAGTAATTTCTTGATTATAGATCAATTCTGTAAGTGCTTCTTCACTTTGTGAAGCTAATCTATAATCTGTATTTGTATAAACATTAGCATTATTGAAATCCTCATCTGGATTATATGCATTTACTGTAAATTCAGAGAAAATAACCCATACAGCTCTTTCTTCTTCATTCACTAAACGAACATAACGTGCTTTTAAACCATAGAAATTTTCATCAATTGTATCTTTTCCACTAGCTAAACCTTGATATGTTTTATAAGTAGTCCAGTCTTGGTTGTCATTAGAGTATTGTAAACTATATTTTTCCCATTTATCTCCTGCACTGCGGTCTCCACCGATAACTGCATGAATTTTACCAATAGCTGTTTCTTTACCTAAATCCCAGCCTATATAATCACCTTTTCTTGTTCTATCACCTGAGGTTCTAAAATCTAATGCTGTTGAACTATCACCATCTGTTAAATTAGCTACTGTTCCTCGATAAATTCCCCATGTATCTGTATACATAAATGTTGCATTGATTTGTCCTGGATCAGCCATTTTAAATGTATTGACTTTCCACCAATATCCTGCTGTATTACTTTTTAAATTTAATTCTAAGTTTCTAATACGAACTGCTTTTGCTTTAATATTTTGACTTGATACATCTAATTCAACAGAAGCATCACCATTATATTCTTTTAATACTTTCCATGTTTGACCATCCGTTGTATATTCAATGACATATTTTGTTGATTTATCTGTTCCTGCATCTTGTCCAAAATAAATTGTACCTAATGTTTTTGCTTTTTTGAAAGTTAATGTAATACTTGCATCAACTGGTAAATAATCTTTAATTTCTCCACCTTTATAAGGACTTTCAGCAAAATGAGCATAAGTAGCATTACTGTCATCTAATAAATTATTTAAAGAACCACCTTTAAGTGTCAATTTATCGACAGATAATGTACCTGGATCTTCTTCAGTTACTACTTCATCTGCATTAACAGCAATATCTCTAATACCTAACCAAGTATTCGCTTTATCTTCAGTAGCAATCATGCGAATACCTTTAACCCCTTTTAAATTTAAGTCAGTTAAAGCTACATCATTTGGTAAAGTATATTCTTGATTATCTAAATCAACCCATTTTTTACCATCAATTGTATATTGTACTTTAGCTTTAGAAAAAGTATCTTTTGAATTTGAGTTTGTTCCTAATCTAAAAGTCACTCTATCAATATCAATTGCTTTTGAATAACTAACGCCTACATAAGTTCCTTTACTAATTGTATTTGGTGTTTTATAAACGATTTCTGTATTGGCTTTATTATCGAATACATTATCAATATTACCTGTTGGACTATCATTACGATTTGTAATAAATTTAGTAACTTGTTTATTTGGATTTACAATTGTAGAAGCAATATCTCCTAAATAAGAATCCATTGCTTTAATAAATGGTACGATATGTTGTACTCCTACTTCTGCATATTCTAAATGATCAACATAATTGAATCCATATGTTTTTGATTTTTCAAAAGCAGCTTGTCCAGTAGCATATAGATCCCAAATCTTATCATTAGCTTCTTCATCTTGTACAGCTTTAACAGCTTTAAGATAATTTATTGCTGCATCTGCTGTATCATCCCAACAGTTTAACCAATATACAATTTGATCTTTTATTCTTGTATCACCTGCTTGTGCTCTATATGTAGCACTCGCATTTTTTAAGATTGTAAATTCATTGATCAAATCTTTAAATTGTTCATCACTGATTGTTGTTCCATTTGTAAGAGCTTCTTTGAAGCTTGTTAAACGATCTTTTAAATCTACTGATTCTTGTAATGCTGTTACACGACCATCCATATTTTGATTGATCATATGTTTTGAAAGTTCTCTTAAAGCAGCTGATGCTTGAGTTTCAATAGCACTATTATGATCGACATATTTAAATGAAGCAGTCCAGCATTTTTGAGCTTCTTCTTCACTTTGCCAAATATTCCATGAATAACATGCATTACCAAAAATTGCAACTTTACTTGGCTCAGATTGTTGCATTGGATTTAAAACGATTCCTTGAATCTTATTTGGATCTACACCAGGGTGTAAAAATGTTGTATAGCCACCCATAATTAAGTGTTTTTTAGAGTTATCTGTACATGGCCAGTTGATCCACATATAAGGGCCACGCCCTGCATTATTTGTAAAAGTTGTTGTGAAGTTATTTGTAACTTCTCCCCATACTCTACCACCAGTCATAACGATTTGAATATTTGCTGGGAAATTACGATAATAACTTTGTCCATTAGACATATATTCTTGTGTACAGAATGGTAATGTTAATTTTAAATCAGGATATGTTTTTTGCATTTCTTTTAACCATGCTGTCATATCAGTTAATGTTTTTGTATAGTTAGCACCACCAACATTTCCAGCATCATCTGCTAAAATAGCAATTTGACGAACACCTGCTTTAATAACTTGTTCAAATTTAGCTTGTAATACTTTTAAGTCTGCTTGATAGTTTTCTTCACTATTATACCTGATGGCATTATACATATATGGATGTAATGCAAATACAAAACGACATTTTGATTTATTTCCTGCTTCAGCAAGAGGTTTGATTTTTGTTTCAATTTCTTCATCTGTATAAAGTTCACGCCATTTAGAGTTATGTTTAGGATCATCTTTAGGAGCATAGAAATAAGAATTCAACTTGTAGTATCCTCCCCATTCCATTAATTTCTTACGATCCTCAGTTGACCATGGATTTCCATAATAACCTTCAATAAATCCACGACTAGCAACATTAGCATAATCTTCTATTGTAAAATTACGGATATTTGTTCCGTCTAATTGTTTAAAGATATGATACAAACTTGTAAGACCATAAAAAGCCGCATCTGTATCTTTACCTAATACTGTAATTGTTCCATTATCAACTTTTAATAAGTATGAATCTAATTGATCAAATAATTGGGTTGTTTTTACTGAATAATGTTCACCAACATATTGATCAACATATTGATTTGAATCTTTAATACCTACTAAAATGTTTGTTTGGCCTTCTTTTACTTCTTCAGAAGTACTTGCTTTTATATTTTTAATAGCTAATACTTCATTCATTCTATCCTTTGTATATTCATCAATACCATCTTCATAGACAACATTGACAGTAGATGTCATATCAAATGAACCATCTTGATAATCCATCATATGAGGATTTGGATAGACTTCATAATCATTTTCCAAAGCACTGACGATTGGATAAGAGTGAATACATCCAATTGACATTAAAAATGCAAGTGCTAGAGAAACAATTCTCTTTACCTTTTCTTTCATATTCTTCTTCCTTTCTTATTTACATTACTGCTCCCTTAAATGAATAATGTAATCTTAATTTGCAAATACAAACCAAAAAATAAAGACCAAATAAGATACACTAAAAAAATGTAAGTTATTTGGTCTTGCCTACTTAAAGTAACAATCCGTATTTACATCCTGTATTGTAACATACACTCTTTGTCTATGCAAGGGCTTACAATAAATTTGTCTAGACAAAATAAATACCACTACTTAATAATAGTGGCATCTATTTTTATAATTCTTCTTTTTTTACTTTTTTAATACCTAACCATGACATGAAAGCCATTAATACAAATAAAATAATATTTGTTTCATCACCTGTTTTAGCAGTTGAAGATTGTTTTTTATCATTTTTAGTAGTAGAAGTAATTACTTGATTATCTTTAGATGAAGTATTTCCTTTTGAAGTATTATCATCTTTAGTAGATGAATCTACTTTTTTAAGAGCATTCATAGTTTTTTCTAGATTAGAAATAACTTCGTTGATTTCTTCTTTTGTAGCATCTTCTTTAGCAGATACTTCTTTTGCTTGAGTTAATGCTTCTACCAGTTGTTTCCATGAATCTTTTGTATAATCTTTTTCTTGAAGTTGATCAGCTTTACTAATCAAATCAGTTAATCCAGATTTATCATTAAGTGTAACAAGTCCATTATAAGCATCTAATAATTTTTGATACATATCATTGATTTCATCTTTTGTTGCATCATGATTACTTACAACATCCTGTGCTTCTTTAAGAACATTTTGGAATTGTTTCCATGAATCCTTTGTATAATCTTTTTGTTCAAGATTTGATAAATCATCAACGAATGATTTTAATTGTTCATTATCAACAGATAATACAAGTTTTACCATTGCATCTGTTAATTGACGTTTCATAATTTCAATTTCATTAGCGTCAGGATTTTCTGCATTGACTAAACCTTCAGCAGCTTTAATTGTATCCTGTAAATGATTCCATGAAGTAGATAAATATCCAATATCTTCCATAGCTTTAGCTTTATTGATAACATCTTTTAAACCATCAACATCTGCCGGTATATCTGCACGATGTAATTTAATTTCTGCAGCACTTCCGTTATTATTAACAGCTTCTACGTAGTATAAACGAAGATGTTTTGTTTTTACTGTATCAAATTCAATGACTTTTGTAGATGAATCACTTGATAAATTACCTTCTTTAACTGTTTTCCAATTAATACCATCATCACTTGTTTCAATACGATATTTTGTAACATTTCCATTTTTACCAGTTTGACGAGGAACATATGTTAAACCATTGACACTCATTTCTTCTTTATTTTCAAAAGCAATCCAATGAGGTGTTGATAAATTCCAATCTGTATGCCACATTGTTGATGGATTATCATCTAATACATTTTTAGGATCTGATCCATCATGTTGATAAGATGAAGCAATTGCTGTAAGTTTGCTGTTATCAATGTAATTTACATTAACTTGTGATTTTAATTGTAGTTTAGTAAGTGCTTTTGTAAGTTCTACTTCATATTGATCGACTGTATCTTGCATTGATTTAGGTAATTCTCTTTGAATCATATCAATAACAAATTGTAAGTTTTTAACAGAATCTTCTGTATAAATCGATAAATCTTTTGGAATTGAATTTAAATAGTGATCTACTCTTGTATAATTTGCTTTTTTGTAATCAATTCCATTTACTAATTCTTTAATTTCATCTGTAAGAGTTGAAATTGTTTGTTCATTTGGATCATATTCTTTTAAAATTACTTTTGCTTCTTTTATTTTTTCTTGTAATTGTTTATTTTGTGATTCATCTGCTATATAACTTGCACTTGTTACTAAATAATCCAATTCCATTGTTGAAGCATATGTTTTTTGTGTACCTAAACGAATATCATCAACATATCCTTTAAAAGCATGTTCCTTACTTCCAATTCTTTCAAACGGTATCATCATTGTTGCTTTTAATGGTCTACCACTTACTTGTTCATCATCACCAAGAGTATCTACTAATTGACCATTTACATATAAATCAATAACTTCTTTTCTATTTTTGAATTCTAATTCAACCCATTGGTTAACTGGTAATTCATAATTAAATGAATAATCATGATTTTCTCTACTTAATCCAACTTTACCTGTTCCTTTTTGAACAGCTTTAATTGAACCATAGCTACTTTCAAATAAAATTTGTTCCTCTTCACTTGAAGATTCACGTTTAACTTTTACACGTAAATCATTATTCAAACCAACAGTACTAAATGATGTAGTAGCATAACTTTTATTTCCTAACAAACGTAATGCATCATGACTATCTAATGAAGCAAGTTCAACATTTTCGTGATTATTTAATTGATTTAATTCATCTAAATTGTAATGTGCAATTACACCATTTTCATCTTTAGCTGCTTCATAACCAAAATTTGTACCTGGAGCATCTCCTAATGTTGTTCTTAAACTATTAGCTTGATCTAATGTTTTATCTCCTTTACCCCATAATTTAGCACCAAATAATGGAATTGCATTTTGTAAACGATCATAAACATCATATTCACTAATACCATTTTCTAAATAGTCTGTCATATCGTTCCATACAGCAATAGCGCCCCCTAACATTTGTTCATCACCAGCAGGAATGGTGACACCACTAATCGAGTTGATTGCTTGATTATATAAAATATTGTTATTTAAATAATCATAGTAATATCCAGCATTAGGAACAATATAATAATGACCATCATTACAGTTAATTAAATCATAACCTTGTTCATACATTTGATCCATATTCGCATAACCAAAATTCCATAAATTCATTTGAACATCTTTACTTCTAACCGGAGTTTTTCCTGAACATTGAGTTAAACTTCCCCAAATACGTGCTGTTCTTCCTGAATCTTGTACATATTTCAACATATCATCTGAGAATCGACGATAAGCTTCTTTATCTGCATTATATTCATCTGCACCAACATGGACTGTAGTTTGTTCATCGAAAACAGGATCACTTGTTTTCATATATTCATCAAATATACTTTGTACAAATCCTAATGATTCATCATATTTATCTCTTAAAGCCAAATGATCGTTTTCACGTCCGTTTGTCCCATGTCTTAAATCAGGTCTTACTTTAGTAAGTGCTAATGAATGTGCTGGTGTATCAATTTCAGGAACAATACTTACACCATGATCTCTTGAATCCTTAATAAAATCTTTAAATTCTTTTTTTGTATAGAATAAATCTGTACTTGTTAAATCTTGTTGATTTAAACCATTGTTTCCACCTTTTTTAACATCTGATTCTAATCTAAATGCTGAATAACCTGTCATTGGATCAGCTAAACTTTCAATTGAAATTAAATTATCATTTAAGTGAACTTGGAAATCGTTCATTTTATACCATGACATTTGTTTAACAATTTGTTTTAAATAATCCATTGTAAATGTTTTACGTCCAACATCTAAAATAAAACTTCTTACTTTATAAAGTGGATAATCTCTTGTTGTCCCACAAGGAACATTTCCTGATTGTTTAATACTTTGTAAAATCGTTCTGGTTGCCCAATAAGCCCCTGTTGTTGTTTCAGCTTTAATATTGATTGAATCATCAATATCCATTAAATATCCTTCATCTTGTAACCCTAATGATTTATCTTTTGTAAGAGCTAAAGTAATATCTCCTGTTTTGCTTTCACCTTTTACAACAGCAATACTTTTTCCAGTAATATCTTCATAATCATTAGCAAGTGCTTCTGCAGTTTTTTGAAGTGAACTATCTTTATAAACAATTCTTGCCCCTTTAGAAACTGTATAGTTTCCATGTCCACCATTCCATTCAGCTAATTCTGGTAAAACATTTGGTGCTTTATTCGCTGTTTCATCATTTTTTTGACTACCTGGAACTGTAACAGCAATTTCTTTGAATTTATAATCATTTGTATCATTATCTGTAATCTTGAATGATACTTTAACATTTTTATCACTAATAGGTTGATAAATTGTTAAATCTTCATCAATGACTTGTTCAAAATCAGTACCATTATATTCAACAGTATAACCTTCAACTTCTGGTAAAGTGACTTTTAACTTTTTATCTCCAGTTTTTGGTGTTTCTACTTGAATTCCATTTAAAACATCACTCATTGACATTTTTTCATCAGGATTTCCACCATAAACTTCTAATTCATAAATAGAAATCGTATTCCAAGCGATACCACCATCTGGATCTTCTGAAGTATGTGAATCAACATATAAACGCACATATCTTGCTTTATAGATTTGATCTAAAACAATTTTTTCTGTTAAAGATTTTGGACGATCTTTAAATTCTTTAACTGTTTGCCAATCACTTTCTTGAGGCGTAGATTCAGTATCAGCAATTTGAATCTTATAAGCTGTTGCTTTACGTGTTTCCCAGAATACCTTAACCGTATTGACATTCATTCTTTCACCTAAATCAACATAGATCCAATCTGGACCATTACCAATATTACTTCCCCAACGAGAACTACGTGATGATGTATTTCCATCTACTGCATTTGCAACTTTAACACTTTCTGCTTCCTGAGAACTTGCGATTGCTGTTTTCTTTAATGCAACATTTGTATTTGGATCTTGTACTTTTTCATCTGTATTAAAAATTTTAAATTCATAACATGAAACATTAGGATACCCTTTCATTTCTGTAACTTCTAACTTAACATATCGACCACTTACTTTACTACCTAATAATTCTTCACTGACAACATTTTTATTATCTGTTCTTGAAAGTACTGGTTCACCCCAAGAATTAAGATCATTAGAAACATAAATATTATAAGCTGAGGCATAAGTCGATTCATTTTCCCAAAACATTTGAAACTTATTCATTTCATATTCTTGTCCTAAATCAATATATGCCCATTGAGTAGGTCCACTTTCTGTTGACCAACGTGTTTTTTCATTACCATCAGTTAAATTTTTTCTAGGCATTGTACCATATTCAGCTGAAACATAAGCTGTTTTGTTTAACGCTAAATTTTGTTGAGATGTTTCTGCAAAAACTGGTACCATCGATAATACTGAACCCATTGACATCGATAATGTTAATACAGCTACAACACTTTTCTTTTTCAATTTCATATTTTTCTCCCTAAATGAAAAATAAACCCGTTGATGATATGCTCACCAACGGGTTTATTAGTTTTCTTATATACTAAGCTACACCGAAAATGAACACAACATATTAAATCTATACGCTCTGCGCATAGATGTATACATTCTGTTGAGTTCTAAATTCTTTGTAAACATAGTTGTTATCCTTTCAGCTATTATAAATTTATTGTAACATAATAAATTTTGTATGTCAAATATTGCTTCTTGTTTTATCTTTTAGTTCTTTAACTGTAGGCATTACCAAGAATATCGTTAATACAAATGATAAAATATCTGCAACAGGTTGGGCGAGGGCAATACCGGTTTGACCTAAAAGATGCGGCAAGATAAGTATTACCGGAATATAAAAAATACCTTGCCTTGCAAGTGCTAATATTGTTGCTTTGCCCGATATTCTGAGAGATTGCATAAGCATATTTGAAGCGGTGCAAAACCCTGTTACAACCATTGCAAAGCATTGAAATCTGAGTGCTTGCACACCCGCTTTTATAACGTCGCTGTCCTTTCTGAAAATCGCTATAAGCTCCGGCGCAAAAATGTAGCCGATAACAGATAAAACTGTAATGATTATTGTTGTGATTATTACAAGAAATTTATAGCCTTGATATACTCTTTCGTATTTCTTTGCTCCGTGATTAAAGCTGCAAACAGGCTGATAGCCTTGACCGTAGCCAATCACAACTGCCATACCGATAAACATAACTCTGTTATAAACGCTCATTCCGGCGATAACAGCATCGCCGTAAGGTGCGCACGCAAAGTTCATAGCAATATTTGCGATTGTGCCTATACCTTGCCTTGAAAGGGAAGGTAAGCCGTTTTTAAATATTGTTAAATAAATTTCCTTGCTCGGCTTAAATAATTTTAATGACACCCTTATATTTTCATTTTTAAACGTGCCGAAATAAAGGATAAAAAAGCTGATAATTTGGCTGACTGCGGTTGCTAAAGCCGCACCTGCAACCTCAAGCTTAAAGGTGAAAATAAATAACGGATCAAGCGCAATGTTTATTATACTGCCCGTGAGTATGCCTATCATTGAATATAGCGCACTGCCTTGATATCTTAATTGATTGTTTAAGACGAACGAACCCAAAATGAAAGGTGAGCCGAGTAAAATATATTTCAAATATGTTGAGGCATAGTGAGCAGTTGTTTTTGTAGCGCCGAGCATTAGAGCGATTGATTTTGAAAAGAATAAGCCTATAACTGCAAGAAGCACACCGATGCCTATTACTGTAAATAATGCTACATTTGCATAAATCTCGGCTTTCTTTTTATTTTTTTCACCCAAAAGCGTGCTAATCATTATTCCGCTCCCGTTTCCGAGGAAAAATCCGATTGCCTGTAAAAGCGTCATTATCGAAAATACAATTCCGATTGACGCTACACTTTGCGTGTTAATTTTGCCGACAAAGAAGCTGTCTGCCATATTATAAAATGCAGACACAAGCATTGACAAAATAGTCGGTACTGCAAGGGAAGATATTAACCCCTTGATCGGAGCATTGGCAAGCTTGTCAAATTTATTTTTATATTTCTCAGCCATTTTCTCACTCTTTTATTCTTAAATAAACACTCATTTCATTTTCCCCTCTATTGCAGGATTTATAATAGGGAATTAATGTGATTTTATAATTTTCAAGTTCACTTTCGTTATAATCATAATAAAGTGTGCTGTTTACTTTTTCCTTAAATCCGTTTACTGTTATTGATAAATCTTCATTAACACTAATTTTTGATTCTTTATCAATAAGCAGTAGTTGTAGGTTTTCGCAATTGTCAATTTCCTCTGCGCAATAGACAATTGGACCTCTCATTACTGCAACTTTTCCGATATTAGCCCTGACTAAGTTTGAGCATTTAACCAACTTCGGTTCAATGTTGAATTTAATTGACATGCTTGTGCTTTCCTTAATATCAACATAAGCGTAGCCGTTAATAAGCGTGTATTTTTTGTTAATTTCAAATTCGTTGCACCAATCAGGTATTCTCAGCGCTAATTTGAACGGTTTATAAACTGTGATATCAAATTCAACTTCACCGTGGGTCAAATAGTTTGAATTTATGCTTATTTTAGCTTCATCATTACTGAAATTTCCGCCGATATACATGTGTACAAATATATTATTATCATTTGATGAAATGCAGTAATCATTGAGTGATGAAATAAGCCTTGCTAAATTAGGCGGACAGCAGGCGCAGCCAAACCATTTTTGCCTTGTCGGCTTAATATGCCTTTTTCTGCTGTCAACAATTGATGCCTTTGGCAAAACTTCAAGCGCATTTGTGTAGAAAAATGATTTTCCGTCCTCGCTCATTGCGTGTAAAACTGTATTATAAAGCGCACGCTCCATAACGTTTGCATACTTGGAGTATGGATTTATTTCAAGCATTCTTTTTGCAAAAAAAATAAATCCGATTGAAGCGCAGGTTTCGCTATATGCCAAATCGTTAGGTAAATCGTAATTATAACTAAATGCTTCGCCGTCGACAGTTGAGCCTATTCCGCCTGTGATATACATTTTCTTCTGTTCGATATTGTCCCATATTCTTTCGCAGGCAGAGTATAGCTCTTCATTTTGAGTTTGACGTGCAACGTCGGCCATACCGCTGTAAAGATACACACCTCTTACGGCATGACCTACCGCTTCATCTTGCTTTACAGGCGGAATATGCGCCTGATTATAAAAATAATCTAAACTGTTATCATTTCTTTTATATCCTCGTTCCTTGTCAAAATAATACGGTTTTGTGCCTCTTTCGTAAATGAAAAATTCCGGGGTGTGAAGACTATCTTGTGCCAAGAAAAGAGTGTAATTTTGACCTCGTCTGATGCTGCGTACGTCAAAGATATCTTTGCAGCGTTGGGAAATTTCATGGATCTTAGCCGGTGATACCTTGTATTTGGAAAGGATGAGGGAAAGATTCTCATTTTTCCCCACGGTACCCTCTTCTATAATAAAGTTTTCATCAGGGATACCGTATTTGTAATGAATTTGTTGTTGTTCGGTCGTGTCAATAACTTCCTCTACCGCACTGGCTTCTAATATCGCCTCCTTATTTCCTCTGTTGCTGGGCCAAAAGATAATAATACCTAATACGAGTCCTATGGCTGCCCAGATCCAAATCCATTTCGTTTTTTTCATCTTTTCCGTTTGATTCCTAATGTTCACTCAAAATCCGGGATGCAAGTTAGGGGATTCCTCTTGAAACTGCAATAAGGGAGGAATGTTTTTTTATCCACATGATTTTCAATGTGTGAAAAGATTCTTAATGTTGTTATTAATAAAAAGTTAAAGTCATGTTTTTAATATCACTCCTATTAGGATTTTACTATTTTTGACAAAACACAATATAAAAAAATGCTCCTGATTTTTGGTGTGTATTTGTTTTTGAAGTGATGATGTAAAAGTAGAAAGTGTTATTTTCTTCTGAAAAAGTAGAATGGTGATTAAAGTAATTTGATGTAAAACAACTTGTTAATGAAATTGAATATCTTAAAAATTTCATAAAGTTGATTTTTGAATAACACTAAATTGTTTTTGGAACGTCTTTTTATAAAGTTTATACGTGTTGTTGTAGACAATATTAATTTTAATAACAAGTTTATGGAAGAGCCAATTGT
>ERZ773224.3147-NODE-3147-length-15308-cov-8.067856_pt1 | contig 15308 bp, 10 predicted proteins | sample MGYA00580526_ERZ773224 | MGnify/ENA primary metagenome ERZ773224 (study PRJEB29015, sample SAMEA2737743) | human gut metagenome | biome: human gut; feature: human-associated habitat; material: faeces | place: China | collected 2012 ... | reverse complement strand
AGATATCCGCCTGATCAACCTCGCCGGACTGATACATGGTGGTGGCGATGGAGGAGGCTTCGGCGTTGTAGGTCATCTGGATGGCGTCAAGGAACACGTTGTCCTTATCCCAATAGGTGGCGTTCTTGGTCAGAACGCGCTGCTGCTGAGGCTCGTAGGTGGACAGGATGAACGCGCCGCAGTACAGCAGGGTGCTGTTGTCGGTGCCGAACTTGCTGCCGCACTCAGCAAGGAAGGGGCCGTACACGGGCATATAGGGGCCGAAGGAAACCATGGACAGGAAGTAGGGGCGGGAGGACTCCAGGGTGAACTCCAGAGTATATTCGTCCAGCGCCTTGACGCCGATATCGTCAATGGAAGCCTCGGGGACTTCCTCCAGAATTTCCTGCTCGCCGTCCTCGTTGGTGATGAACTTCACGGCGTTGCCATCTTTATCGGTGCCGTCGGTGGCATCGGGCAGAGCCATCTGGTAGGCGGTCCAGTCGTAGTAGGCGTCGGCGCCCGCGATGACGCCGCTCATGGTATAGAAGGTGTCGGAGTCGTTGTTGGCATCACAGGCGTAGTGGGCGGAAGAAACCCAGTCATTGGCGGTGACGGGGGCAACAACCTTGCCGTCCTTATCGACCCAGTTCACACCCTCACGGATGTGGAAGGTCCAGACGGTAGCGTCCTCATTCTGCTCCCAGCTGGTAGCCAGAGCAGGCTCTACATTGCCGTAGGAGTCGTATTCCACCAGGCAATCCACCACGTTGGCGGCGATGTTCAGCTCGTTGGTCTGGCCGGTGATCAGGTAGTTCAGCGTAGTGACTTCGGAGGCGTACAGCGTTCTGTAAACCGCGTTCTCGGTCACGGCAGCCGCAGTGGGGGTGGTGGTGTCGGCTGCCGCTGTGCTGCTGGTGGTGCCGGATTTATCGCCGCAGGCTGCCAGCGCGGAGACCATGGTCAAAGCCAGGGCGAAGGCGAGAAGTCGTTTCATGGTTTGCATAGTGATCATTCCTTTCTTAATTTCTGCTTTGAAAAGCAGTCGGTACGGGCGATCCCCGAAGCGATTTTCTCCGATGCTTCTTCCACAGCGTCGGTCTTAAAACAGCGCCGGGGGACAGCCTATAAAATGGCAGACGCCATATTACAGGAGACGGTGGGGGTATTTGCCTCAAAATGAAAGTTCCAAAACTGGAAAATTCAAAATTTAAAAGAATGGTAATAGTTTATCACATTTTCCGTCTCAAGTAAAGTAGCAGATTTCATGATATGTCTCGATAAATTCGCGAATTTTTGTAACAGAAACATAAAAAAGTGTTCATACAGCAAAAGCAAACGTCCTTGAGCGGCATTACAAAAGGGCGCACGCCGATGTACCGGCGTGCGCGCAAAGCAGTTGCGGCAGGTGACTTTTTTCAATTAATTCCATTGTCCTGCATAGCCTGTGCAGTCCCGGAAGTCCTGCATGACCGCGTTCTGGATGGCGATGCGGACGGCAGGGTCCTTTCCGCCCACGCTCTGACCGTTCAGCGTATCGGCGGAAAGGCAGAACTTGGTGGTGGAGGTTACAAGAATTTCATCGGCGGATTTCAAAAAATCCATCGTGAAGGGCTTTTCCAGCACGGGGATATCCAGCCGGTAACAAACCCGGATCATGTGGCTCTTGGCGATGCCCCGGAGGATGAACTCGTCGTTGGGATGGGAGTACAGAACTCCGTCCTTCAGGACGGAAATGTTGGAGTGGGCGCATTCGGTGACGATCTCACCCCGGTGGAACACGGTCTCCGTGCATCCGGCGCGGTGCGCCCGCTGGGCGGTCATCACATTGCAGAGCAGATTCAGAGATTTGATGTTGCAGTGGAAGAAGCGGGTGTCCTCCTCGTCGTTCAGACGGATGGGGATATTGGGGTTGGGGATGACCTGAGGACGAACCAGCACCCACAGCTTGCCGGGCAGATTTTCGGCATAGGTGTGGCTCCGCGGCTCCACGCCCCGGCTCACCTGCCAGTACACGAAGCAGCTTTCGCCCTCCACCTGCCGTGCCAGCTGGGTGAGAAGCTCGCCCAGTGCCTGCTTTTCCATGGGAATATGGATATCCAGCAGACGGGCGCTGGCGTAAAACCGGTCCAGATGGTCTTCCAGCAGGAAAATGGTGCCGCCCGCTGCCATGGCGGCGTCGTAGCAGCCGTCGCCGAAGAAGTGGGCGCGGTCATAGAAGGGGACTGTCAGTTCTTCCGGTGCGCCGATTTTGCCATCGTAATAGGCCAGTGCTTTCATGGTATCCGCCCTCCTTATAATATGTGGGAAATCTTATTCTGCGATTCTCCGCGCCACGGCGACGCCGCTGGCGGAGGCGTGGGACAGGGAATGGGTGATGCCGCTGCCGTCGCCGATGACGTACAGCCCCGGATACCGGGTCTGCAAATGTTCATCCACGGCCACTTCCATATTGTAGAACTTGACCTCCACGCCGTAGAGCAGGGTGTCGTCGTTGGCGGTGCCGGGGGCGACCTTATCCAGCGCGTAGAGCATCTCGATGATGCCGTCCAGAATCCGCTTGGGCAGCACCAGACTTAAGTCGCCGGGTGTCGCGTCCAGCGTGGGGGTGACGAAGGATTCCGCAATGCGCTTGGGGGTAGACCGCTGACCCCGGATCAGGTCGCCGAAGCGCTGGACGATGACGCCGCCGCCCAGCATGTTGCTGAGGCGGGCAATGGACTCGCCGTAGCCGTTGGAATCCTTGAAGGGTTCGGAAAAGTGCTTTGCCACCAGCAGGGCAAAATTGGTGTTGGAGGTCTGGCGGGCGGGGTCTTCGTAACTGTGGCCGTTGACGGTGATGATGCCGTTGGTGTTTTCGTTGACCACCGCGCCCTTGGGGTTCATGCAGAAGGTGCGGACGAGGTCGCCGTACTTTTCGGTGCGGTAGACGATCTTGCTTTCATACAGCTCGTCGGTGAGGTGGGAGAAAATTTCTGCGGGAAGTTCCACCCGGACGCCGATATCCACACGGTTGGACTTGGTGGGAATGTCCATGTCACGGCAGACGGACTCCATCCATTTGCTGCCGCTGCGCCCCACGGAAATCACGCACTGGCTGCACGAAAAGCTCCCGGCTTTGCAGGTGACCTGATACCCGCCATCCACAGCGGCTACGGATTCCACCGGCGTGTCGAAGTAAAACGTGACCTTTTCTTTCAGGTAGGCGTAGAGATTTTCCAGCACCACGTAGTTGATGTCGGTGCCGAGGTGGCGCACAGAGGCGTCCAGCAGATGCAGATCGTTCTGCATACACAGCTTTTTGAATTTTGTACCGGCGGTGGAATAGAGCTTGGTGCCTTCGCCGCCGTAGGCCATGTTGATCTGGTCAACGTAGCGCATCAGCTCCAGCGCTTTTGCCTTGCCGAGATACTCGTAAAGCGTACCGCCAAAATCGTTGGTAATGTTGTATTTTCCGTCGGAAAAAGCGCCTGCGCCGCCGAATCCGCTCATGATAGAGCAGCTTTTGCAGGCAATGCAGGACTTGACCTTGACACCGTCAATGGGACATTTGCGGTTTTTCAGCGGGTGTCCGGCCTCAAAGACGGCGACCTTCAGTTCAGGGCGCAGCCGGGTCAGCTCATAGGCGGAAAAGATACCGCCGGGCCCCGCGCCGACAATGATCACATCGTAATTCATGGCAACCTCACAGTGAAAGATTTTGCAGTCAACCATTTACGGCGGTTGGTAGAGACGCTCAACCATATTATGAGCTTATACCCGTCCAGTATAACACAGCCGGAGCGGGATTGCAACCAAAACCGACTAAGAAAAAGCCAAGGCTGTCCGACAGATCACTGGGATTTTTGCGTAGCAAAAATCCCAGAGCCGTTACGGCTCTGGGATTTATTGGTGGGGGAGGACGGATTCGAACCATCGAAGCGAAACGCAGCAGATTTACAGTCTGTCCCCTTTGGCCACTCGGGAACTCCCCCATATTTTGTTCGTTCGGTTTCTGGCTCAAGAAACACGCCGGTTCTGATGGAGCCGGTAGACGGACTCGAACCCCCGACCTACTGATTACAAATCAGTTGCTCTACCAACTGAGCTATACCGGCGTCTCGAACCGAACACGCTTATTATAGCACGGAAAGTCGATTTGTCAAGCTTTTTCGTGCGGCTTTTTGGAAAAAGTTCGGGAGCGGATTTCCCGCTCCCGAACAGCAACATTTTAGAGCTTTTTTGGGAAAAATCAGAATTCTACGTCCATTTTTGCTACGACGGCGGCGCAGCGGGGGCACAGACCCTCGGCGTTTGCCTGCTGGCTGTGCATCCAGCAGCGGGGGCACTTGGTGCCCTTGGCCTCGGATACGCCAATGGTCAGGTTCGGATAGTTGACGCCTGTGCCAACCTCAGCGCCTTCCTCGGGCTGCGCCCAGACGCAGTCGGAGACGATGCACACCTCGGCCAGATTCACGCCCTCGCAGGCGGAGCGGATGGCGGCGTCCTCCGTCGCCAGAGTGACGTGGGCTTCCAGCGCCTTGCCGATACGCTTGTCGGCACGCGCCTTTTCCAGAACGCCGTTGACGTCCTGACGCAGCTTCATGACCACGTCCCACTTTTCCATGGCGGCGTCTTCCAGCGCGTACTGGGCGAAGCCTTCCGGCATCTGGTTCAGCAGGACATTCCGGGCGTCATCACTGGCGCGATGAGGCATGGACTGCCAGATTTCGTCGCAGGTGAAGGCCAGAATGGGGGCGAACAGCTTTGCCATGGCGTCCAGAATCAGGAACAGAGCGCTTTGGGCGGAGCGGCGGCGCAGGCCGTCCTTTTCCTCGCAGTAGAGACGATCCTTGATGATGTCCAGATAGAAGGAGGACAGCTCCACAACGCAGAAATCGTTGATGGCGTGGGACACCACATGGAACTCGTAGTTGTCGTAAGCCTTGCGGCAGACCTGCACCAGCGCGTCCAGACGGGTCAGCGCCCAGCGGTCAAGCTCCTCCATGTCCTCAGGAGCAACGAGGTTGTCGGGGTCGAACTCGTTCAGGTTGCCAAGGCAGTACCGGGCGGTGTTGCGGAACTTCAGGTAGCTCTGAGACAGCTGCTTGAAGATCTCCTTGGAGCAGCGGACGTCGGCGTGATAGTCGGCGGAGCCAGCCCACAGACGCACGATGTCGGCGCCGTATTCCTTGATCAGGTCGGCAGGGTCGATGCCGTTGCCCAGAGACTTGTGCATGGCGCGTCCCTGACCGTCCACCGTCCAGCCGTGGGTCAGAACCTGCTTGAAGGGTGCGCCGTGTCCCAGCGCGCCGACGGAGGTCAGAAGGCTGGACTGGAACCAGCCGCGGTACTGGTCGGCGCCTTCCAGATAGACGTCGGCAGGCCACAGCTCGGGTGTGTCCTTCATGAGGGAGGCGTAGTGGGTGGAGCCGGAGTCGAACCAGCCGTCCAAAGTGTCGGTCTCCTTGTCGAAGGATTTGCCGCCGCAATGGGGGCAGCTCAACCCTTCGGGAATCAGCTCCATGGCGTCCTTCTCAAACCAGACGTTGGAGCCGTATTCGTCGAACAGCTCGGAGAGGTGGGCGATGGTCTCGTCGGTGCAGACGGGCTTGCCGCAGTCCCGGCAGTAGAACACGGGGATGGGCAGACCCCAGCGGCGCTGACGGGAAATGCACCAGTCGGCACGCTCCCGGATCATGCTGATCATCCGCTCGCCGCCCCATGCGGGCAGCCACTTCACGTCCTTGCAGGCGGCGATGGCCTCGTCCTTGAAGGACTCCACAGAGCAGAACCACTGAGGGGTCGCCCGGAAGATGATGGGCTTCTTGCAGCGGTCGTGGTGGGGGTAGGAGTGGACGATCTCCTCGGAGGCGAACAGAGCGCCGCTTTCCTTCATGTCCGCGAGAATGACGGGGTTGCTTTCCTCGGTCTTCATACCGGCGTACTTGCCGGCGTAGTCGGTGTGGCGGCCGTAGTCGTCCACGGGGACGACCAGATCCATGCCGTAGCGCATACAGGTCTGGTAGTCGTCGGCACCGAAGCCGGGGGCGGTGTGGACACAGCCCGTACCGGAATCCATGGTGACGTACTCGGCGTTCACCAGACGGGAGGTCTTGTCCAGGAAGGGATGCTGTGCCAGCATATTCTCAAAGAACTGGCCGGGGTAGGAGGCGATGACCTCGTAATGCTCGAAGCCGCCGATGTGCATGACCTTGTCCATCAGGGCTTCCGCCATGATATAGGTCTCGCCGCCCTCGGCCTTGACCAGAACATAGGTCTCTCTGGGGTGCAGGCAGATGGCAAGGTTGCCGGGCAGCGTCCAGATGGTGGTCGTCCAGATGACGAAGTAGGTGCGGCTCAGGTCGAAGCCTGCCAGCTTGCCCAGATCGTCCTTCATGGGGAACTTGACGTAGACGGAGATGCAGGGGTCGTCGTGGTACTCGATCTCGGCCTCGGCCACGGCAGTGGCGCACACGGGGCACCAGTACACGGGCTTCAAGCCCTTGTAGATATAGCCCTTGTCGAACATCCGGCCAAAGACTTTGACCTCCTGCGCTTCAAAGTGCTTGTCCATGGTGCGGTAGGGGTGCTTCCAGTTGCCCACAACGCCCAGACGCTTGAAGCCCGCCATCTGGCGCTGGATATAGGTCTCGGCGAATTCCTCGCAGGCGGCGCGGAACTGGGGAACGGGCATGGCCTTGTGGTTGAGCTTGCTCTTTTTGATGATGGCTGTCTCAATGGGCAGACCGTGATTGTCCCAGCCGGGGACGTAGGGGGTGTAATAGCCCATCATGGCGTGGCTGCGGACGATGAAGTCCTTCAGGGTCTTATTCAGGGCGTGACCCATGTGGATGTCGCCGTTGCTGAAGGGAGGGCCGTCGTGGAGCACAAAGGGGGGGAGATCCTTGTTCTTTTCCAGCATGGCCTCGTAGAGGTCCTGCTCTTCCCAGCGGCTGAGCATACCCGGCTCCCGGGTGGGCAGACCCGCCTTCATGGGGAAATCGGTTTTCGGTGTGATGATCGTGTTTTTATAATCCATCGGAATACTTACCTCCAAAAATGAATTCATGATAATGTGGGGCAGGGAAGTGCGACCCTGCGATCAAAAGGAAAGCGCCTTTGTCTCGTCAAAAGAGACAAAGGCGCGTTGACCTCTGCGGTACCACTCTCGTTCCGGCAAAACCGGCACTCACGGGGAATCTCTGAATCAGAGCTTCCCTTACGCTGTATCGGGCGTGTCCCGGCGCGGTCTACTGCCTTTCGGGTTCGGCGCGCTGCTCGGAGGTGATGCAAACCGTCTCCTGCTTACTGCCTTGCACCAAAACGGCAGCTCTCTGAAAGCGGCGGAACGGCTTACGTGTCCTCGTCAAAGCTTAAACGTATAGTTTTTTCCCTTATCTGCGGGAAGTGGGATCGTAGTTACGGCCGAATTGCAGGTTCAGGCTGGCAAAGCGGCTGGTGGTGGAATCATTGGCGGTGGGGTGCTTGGGCGCGGCCTTGGGGGCGGTGTCCGTGGTGGTGCCGATGATCGCTTCAATGTTCTGGGAAATCTCGTCGGCTACGTCGTCGCTGCTGACCTTGGGGGCAGGAGCGGCCGGGGCAGCGGGAGCTGCGGGCACTACGGGAGCCACACGGGTCGTGGGAGCCGTGGAGACGGCCGGTGCGTTGGCGGTCTTGATCCGATCCAGAGCCTGAATGCAGGAGCGCATCTGATCCTGAATCTCGTTGATCCGGGCGGAAGCGGTTCTGCGGGCTTCTTCCAGACGGGCGTTCTCGGCGGCGATCAGGGCGCTGTTGTTGGGGACGCTCTGGACGGGCTGGGCGACAGGCTGGGCAGCCTGCGCGGCGGCAGCGGCGTTGGCGCTGCTGAGCATCTTGGCGCACTTGGCCTCGGCTTCCATGACCATCTTGTCACAGGTGCGCTGGGCGTTGGCGACCTTTTCCTTCATGGCCGCTTCGTTCTTGCGGTATTCTTCCAGCTTGCCGACAAGAACGCGCATCTTGCTTTTCAGCAGGGCGTTCTCCTTGTACAGCGTTACGTAATCCTCCGTCAGAGGCTCCAGAAACTCGTCTACCTGCTGCATATTGTAGCCGCCGAAAGTAGACTTGCTGAAAGAAATCTGATCGATCTGCTGCGGTGTAAACATGGTGACTTACCTTCCTATCTTTTAGATATAGCTTTCAACCTCGGCCTGCAACGTTTCCAGATCGCCCACAATGTCCATATTGTGGGGGCAGAACAGGTAAGCAGACTGGGCGATCTTTTTCACATCGCCGTCCAGAGCGTATACACAACCGGACAGGAAATCCACGACCCGGCGGGCCATGGCCTTGTCTACATTCTCCATGTTGACGATGACGGCCTTGCGGTTGCGAAGGTCATCGGCGGCCTTGGAGGTGTCGTTGAAGCTGCCGGGACGGAACAGAACCACTTCCTGCTTGTTGCCGGTGTTCATGTTCAGGACCTGACCGGAGAAACCGGCGGCGGGAGCGGCGGACGTGGTGCTGGTCATGGGACCGAAGCCGTAATCGTCGGCTTCCTCCTCCTCTTCCTCCTCGGGGGCGGGAGTGGGCGCCGGTGCGCGGCGGGGTTTGCGGCGGGCGGGAGCAGGCTTCTCGGGTTCTTCATAATCATCGAGGTAATCGTCATCCTCGCCGTAATCATCGTAATCGTCGTCTGCGTAGGGCTGGGCAAATTTCTTTACATTATCCCACAAGCTCATTCTATATGTCCTCCTAATGTATGCTCACATCATTTTGATGAATCCCTGGCATAGTCTCTGGCACCAAAAATAGCGGTGCCTACACGAACCATCGTGCTGCCGGAAGCGATCGCGTCGGCGAAGTCTCCGGACATGCCCATGGATAAACAGTCCACCTTGACATTATCGTATTTTTTCTGCCTTATGTCAACAGATAAGTGGAACATTTTTTGAAAAAATTTTTGATTTTCTCCCGAAATGTGGCTGATTGGGGGGATTGCCATGAGACCTTTAATACATATGTTTGAAAATTCACCAATTTTTTCCATCAGAGGGAGAATGTCCTCCGCGGCAAAACCGGACTTGCTGGCTTCCTCGCCGATGTTGACTTCCAGCAAAATATCCTGCACAATGCCCTGCCGGGCGGCTTCCCGGTCGATGGCGGCGAGCAGACGCTCCGAGTCCACGCTTTGAATGAGGGACACCTTGCCCACCACCTGCCGGACCTTGTTGGTCTGCAAATGGCCGATGAAGTGCACCGGCGCGCCGTCGTAGGCGTTCTGGGCGAGCTTGGCGGTCAGCTCCTGCACCCGGTTTTCGCCGCAGCAGTCCACACCGGCGGCAATGGCCTGACGCACGGCGTCGGCGTCGTTCATTTTTGTGGCGGCGCAGAGCAGGATTTCCTTTGGGTCACGTCCCGCGGCGAGGGCGGCGACTTCCATTTGGCGGCGAATTTCGGCGACGTTTTCGGCGATAGACATAAGAATTCTTCTTTCTGTTTAGATTGGGAACCGGAGTTTACACTGAAAAAAGGGCAACGGAAGGCTTATGCTCCGTTGCCCTTTTTGCGTCACGCAGTTGCGGCTGCGGCCTTCAGCGGTTTCATGGGGGCGAGGGTGGAGATGGCGTGCTTGTAGATCATCTGCTGCTTGCCATCGGATACCAGCACCACTACGAAGCTGTCATAGCCCGTAATGACCCCCCGGAGCTGGAAGCCGTTCATCAGAAACAGGGTCACGGGAACCTTGTCCCGTCGCACCTCCTTCAAAATAGCTTCCTGTAAGTTGATCGCGTCAGACATATGGATACCTTCTTTCTCATATTCGGCAGGTACATAACTCCCCAAGAACTGCCGTATTTTTAGGGTATCCACATCCTAACACGTTTCAGTTGTCAAAATCGCTCACAATCCGTCGAGCGTTTTCCAGAATTTCCCGCCCGGTGTCTCCGGTGTCCCTTATGAGCCAGTGGATGGCCTTGTTCCGGCGGAACCATGTCAGCTGACGCTTGGCGTAGCGGCGGGAGGATTGGCGCACCAGATCGGCGGCTTCCTCTATTGTACACCGGCCGTCAAGAGCATCCACGAATTCCTTGTAGCCGATGGCCTGCATGGCGGTGGCCTTTTCGGGAATGCCGTCGGCGAGAAGCCCCTGAATTTCCTCCACCAGCCCCTGCTGAAGCATGAGACTGACTCGCAGATCGATACGGCGGTACAGCTCGCCCCGCTGGGCAAAGTCCAGCCCCAGCCAAATAGGGGAGTACCGGGGCGGAACGGCCTGCGTCTTCCGGTTGTGTTCCGTAATGGTCTCGCCGGTTTCCAGATAAACCTCCAGCGCCCGGAGGATGCGCTTCCGGTCGGAAAGGTGCAGACGCCCGGCGGCGTCGGGGTCTACGGAGCGAAGCTGCGAAAGCATGGCCTCCATGCCCACGGTATCCGCCTGCGCTTCCAGCCGCTCCCGGACACCGGTGGCGGGGAAGGGGGCAAAGGCGTTGCCCCGGATGAGAGAATCCATGTAAAGCCCGGTTCCGCCCGCAATCACGGCGGTTTTTCCCCGGGAAAGGATATCGTCCACAATGGGGGCGGCCATATCACAGTAGCGGCTGACGGAAAAATCCTCCCAGGGCTCGGCCACGTCGATCATGTGGTGGGGGATTCCCTGCATTTCCTCCAAGGTGGGCTTCGCGGTGCCGATGTCCATGTGCTTATACACCTGCATGGAGTCGCAGGACACCACTTCACCATTCAGTTCCTTCGCCAGTGTTGCGGCCAGCGCGGTTTTCCCCGAGGCTGTCGGCCCGGCGATGCAGATGATGTTGTTCATAAATAACTCCAAACAGGGCGTTACGTCCGCTTGAACTGCTTTTCCAGCTGCTTTTTGCTTAAAGAAACGCAGATGGGACGGCCATGGGGGCAGTATTTCAGGTCTTCCCGGCTCATGACCTCTTTGGCCACGGCGAGAAGCTCCTGCTCATCATTGACCCACCCGGCCTTGATGGCGGCCTTGCAGGCAACCGTGTGGAGCAGCTCGTCCCGGACGGTGTCCTTGCTTTCCCGGCGGCCGGACAAAAGGTCGGCGGACAGGCTTTCCACAGCTTCGGCGGCGTCATCCGGGCTTAGATCCATGGGAATCTGTCGCAGAAGCACGGTGTTTTCGCCGAATTCCTCCACCGCAAAGCCCAATTCGTCCAGCATGTCCGCATTGGCGAGAAGCTCCCCGGCCGCGGCGGGGCTTAACCGCACGGGGATGGGGGACAGCAGACTCTGGGCGCTGATTTTTTCGGGGTGGGCTTTCAGCTTTTCAAAGAGAATGCGCTCGTGGGCGGCGTGCTTGTCAATGAGAAAAGCATCGTCTCCCTGCTCCACAATAATATAGGTGTTGTAAAGCTCGCCCACCATCCGCCACTGGATCTCGGCGGGCATGGGCAGCTGGGTCTGCTCCATTTCTTCCGGCTCTTCTTTTTTGGGGGGAGCGGGGGGGACAGGCGCAACTTTTTCCACTTTGGGTGGGGTCTGGCTCGCCTGAACCTGAGGAAGCATCACGAACTCCCGCAGGGGCATATTGACGGGACGCTCGATTTTTGCCGCCGTTGCCGCCGCCGCAGTTTGCTTCGGCTGGGGCGCATCTTTTAGGGCGGTGGAGAAGGTTTTGTACTCCTGAGGTGTCATGGTGCGGAAAAAGCTGCTTTTCGGGGCGGGATTTTCCGAACGGGGTGGCATCTGCGGCGGGGTGGACACCTTAGCGGGGGCATCGGGCGTGACCGGTGCGGCGGACTCCCCGGCGGGCGTCCGGAACCGGATTTCGGGGCGGTCGGTCTGGGTGTTCAGCGCTCCCAATACGCCGTAGTGAACGCAGTCAAATACCGCTTTTTCCGACAGAAATTTCACCTCCGTCTTCGCCGGGTGGACATTTACGTCCACGGCGTTGGGCGGCAGAGTCAGATGCAGCACGCAGGCAGGGAATTTTCCTACCATGATCTGGTTGCGGTAGGCTTCCTCCAAAGCGGAAACCAGCAGCTTGGATTTCACGGGGCGGTCGTTGACAAAAAAGGTTTGCAGACCCCGGCTGGGGCGGGCATCGGTGGGCTTGGAGACGTAGCCGGTCAGGGTGTAGGATTCCCAGCGGCTGTCCACCTTCACCATCCGGGCAAAGTCCCGGCCATAGACGCAGTAGACCGCCGCCTGCAATCCGCCGTTTCCCGGGGTGGAAAGTACCTGCTTGCCGTCCCGGAGGAACTGGATGGCTACCTCCGGGTGGGCCAGCGCCTGCATCTGCACGGCGGCGGTCACACGGCTGCCCTCCACGGTGTCGGATTTCATGAATTTCATTCGGGCGGGGGTGTTGAAAAAGAGGTCGCGGACGATGATGGTCGTCCCTTCGGGACAACCGATCTCGGTTTCTTCCAGAATTTTTCCCGCTTCCAGCTTTAATGACGTGCCGGACATGCTGCCCGCCGTTTTGGTCAGAAGATCGATGCGGCTGACGGAGGCGATGGCGGCCAATGCCTCGCCCCGGAAGCCCATGGTGCCGATGGCGGCAAGGTCCTCGGCGCAGCGGAGCTTGGAGGTGGCGTGGCGGAGAAAGGCCGTCCGGGCGTCCTCGGGGGACATGCCGCAGCCGTTGTCCGTGACCCGGAGGAAGGTCATGCCGCCGTCCCGAATCTCCACGGTGACTTTGGACGCGCCCGCGTCCACCGCGTTTTCCAGAAGCTCCTTGACCACGGACGCGGGGCGCTCCACCACCTCACCGGCGGCGATCAGATTGGCGATATGGGGGGATAACTGAATGATTTTCGGCATAATAGATTCACCTCAGGCCGCCGATGGCGACCAGATTGATACAGGCATGGATGATAATCGGCGCGAAAATGGTGTCGCTTTTGGTATACGCCCAGGCGAGGGAAAGTCCCGCCGGGAGGTATTGCAGCACCGCCATGACCAGCTCCAGGGGAGAATATTTTCCGATGAAGCCCAGAACATGGATGGCGGCAAAGGCGAGAATAGAGACAACGTAGGCTACCCACCGGGATTTTCCGTAGAGATTGCGGAAGATCAGCCCCCGGAAGACGCATTCCTCGGCAGGCGGAACCAGAATCACGGTACTGACGACCATAAGATAGCGTCCGCTCCGGCTCATGGCGGAGATAACGGCGTCATTGTAGTTGGTAAAGCCGGGAACCAGCAGCCTTATCAGCCGCAGGGTCAGGAAATTGCAGGCATAGTAGGCGGCAAGCCCCAGAACGACCGCCTGACAGAAGTACGCTATGTGCTGGGTCGCCTGCCGGGCGCTGCGTCCTAAGAATTCGTGATAAATCAGAATTGTCGCCAGAAAATTGATAAGATAGTAGGTAAAGTTCAGCTCTGTTTCGGTCAGCGGCTGGGAAAGCTGGGCGTTGACCCACCGGAGAATGGAGGGCAGCAGCACCAGCTGGAAAATAAAGTAGACGCCGCCGGCGACGGATTCCTGCGCGGTGGGACAGGCGGAGAGACTGCGATTTCGTTTCATAGCTTAATCCAACATTTTCTTCAGTTTGTACAGCTCGTTCATGGCTTCAATGGGGGTCAGGGTCTCCACGGAAATGGCGCTGAGAGCGGCAACCACCTGCTGGGAGGTCAGATCCATCATGCTGACCTGATCTTCCGGCTCCTTTGCCGCCGCGGGCGCGGACACGACGCCCTCACTTTCCAGCTCGGCGAGGATTTCTCTCGCGCGGGTGATGACCGGGGCGGGGATGCCCGCCAGCTTGGCGACCTCGATGCCGTAGCTGTCGTCCGTTGCGCCGGGGACGATCTTCCGCAGGAAAATCATCTGTTCTCCCCGCTTTTTCACCGCAATGTTGTAGTTTTTCACATTGGGCAGCTTGTCTTCCAGGGTGGAAAGCTCATGGTAATGGGTGGCAAACAGGGTCTTTGCCCCCAGACGCTTGGGATTGGCGGCGTATTCCAGAACGGCGCGGGCGATGGCCATGCCGTCATAGGTGGAGGTGCCCCGGCCGATCTCGTCCAGAATCAGCAGACTGCGGGAGGTGGCGTATTTCAGAATGGTGGCGACCTCCGCCATCTCCACCATGAAGGTGGACTGTCCGGAAGCCAGATCGTCGCTGGCGCCGATGCGGGTAAACACCCGATCGACCAGCCCGATTTTCGCGCTGCGGGCGGGGACGAAGGAACCCATCTGCGCCATCAGCACGATCAGCGCCACCTGACGCATATAGGTGGATTTGCCCGCCATGTTGGGGCCGGTGATGATGGACACCTGATTGTCCTCAGCACCCAAGTGGGTGTCGTTGGGGACGAACAGGGAGTCCTTCAGCATGGCCTCCACCACGGGGTGGCGGCCGTTTTCAATGGTAATTTCCCGCCCCAGCGTGATTTCCGGGCGGCAGTAGCCCCGCTGCACCGCCACGGCGGCGAGACTGCACAGCGTGTCCGCGGCGGCCACGGCGGCAGCGGTCTGCTGCACCCGGGCGGCCTGCTTGGCAAGGTATTCCCGAAGCTGGGTGAAGATCTGGTATTCCAGCGCGGTGAGCCGGTCTTTGGCGGTAAGCACCTGATTTTCCAGCTCTTTCAGCTCCTGGGTGATGTAGCGCTCGCAGTTGGCGAGGGTCTGCTTGCGGATGTAATTCGCGGGCACCTGATCGATAAAGGACTTGGATACCTCAATATAATAACCGAATACCCGGTTGAAGCCCACCTTCAGGGTGCGGATGCCGGTTTTTTCCCGTTCTGACGCTTCAATGGCGGCAATGGTGCCGCTGCCGCCCTCCATGATGTCCCGCAGACGGTCGGCTTCCTCGCTGGCGCCCTTGCGGATGATGCCGCCCTCCCGGATGGTCAGGGGAGGATCGTCCACCAGCGTGTTTTCAATGCGATCGGCGCAGTCCGTCAGGGGGTCGATGGCCGCTTCCAGCTTTTTAAGCAGGGGAGAGTCGCACTTTTGCAGCTGCGCCTTCACGTCGGGCAGCGCCCGGAAGCCACGGGCAAGTCCCAGCAAATCCCGGCAGTTGACGGTGCCGGTGACGATGCGGGTCTGCACCCGCTCTAAGTCGGTGACGTCCCGCAGGGCTTCTTCCAGCTCGCCCCGGACGATGACGTTGTCCGTCAGCTCCTCCACCGCGCCGTGGCGGCGGGTGATCTCCACCGGGTCAAGCAGGGGCTTTTCCAGCCATGAGCGGAGCATCCGCCCGCCCATGGCGGTGTGGGTCTTGTCCAGCACCCACAGAAGCGTTCCCCGCTTTTCCTTGGAACGCATGGTCTCCGTCAGTTCCAGATTCCGCCGGGCGTCCAAATCCAGCTCCATGAACCGACCTGTGGTGTAATATTGCAGCTCCCGGATGTGGGCAAGGTCGTTTTTTTGCAGGGTCAGC
>ERZ773224.3137-NODE-3137-length-15351-cov-10.299229_pt1 | contig 15351 bp, 14 predicted proteins | sample MGYA00580526_ERZ773224 | MGnify/ENA primary metagenome ERZ773224 (study PRJEB29015, sample SAMEA2737743) | human gut metagenome | biome: human gut; feature: human-associated habitat; material: faeces | place: China | collected 2012 ... | reverse complement strand
TTCATGCGCGCCCTAATGCCGGCCGCGATGATTTGCTTAAGCTCATGCGCGCCGGTCGGCTATAGTCCGGGTTGTCCGGTTTATCCGGTAGCTGGCGAAAAGGTGGCCGCGGAGTTGGAAAAAATCAGTTATGAGCAGGCGCCGAACTTTTGGGAGTGGCTGGGGCGGATCGACAAATTGCGGCAGGAGTTGGAGGTGTGCAATGTGCCTTAGACAAAAGGATTGAAATAGACTCGTGTCTGTTCTTGTCTTGTTCTATAATTTTCATTCCGACTCATGTTGTTAAGTGTTTGTTTTTACGTGTGTCAAATATGCATTAAAAAGTCGGAATAAAAATTAAATTTTCAATACTATAAAGCCGCCGAAAGCGGCGGTTTATAAGGTGGTGCGCTAGGCCGGAATCGAACCGGCACGGCCTTGCGGCCAACAGATTTTAAGTCTGCAGCGTCTACCAGTTCCGCCACAAGCGCAAAATCTATTCCCCTTATACAGATAAAAAGACAAAAATGCAACCGTAAACTTGCGGACCGGAAAATTTTTGCCTTTTCGTCTGGACTAATCCGATTAAAAACTTGTAACCGTGGAAAAAATGTGTTTTGTTAATCGGTAAGGCATGCGGCGGAAACAGCGTTTCGGCATGCCGGAAGCTTTTGAACGAAAAGAAAGGATAACTGATGAAAACTGTTGATATTTCCTGGCGCCGTTACGTTCTGCCCAACATTAACAAAGAGGGGTGGAAGTTTTTCGGTATTTTTGCGGCAATAACAGCGTTATTGGCAATGATCTGGGAACCGCTCGGTGTTATCGGGCTTGTTTGTACCGTCTGGTGCTATTATTTTTTCCGCGATCCGGAACGGGTTACGCCGGAAATTAAGGACGTCGTGGTTTCTCCCGCCGACGGCATCGTACAAATGATTACCAAAGTGAAAGCTCCGGAAGAGCTGGATATGGGGGGCGAAGAATTTACCCGCGTCAGCGTGTTTATGAGCGTGTTTAACGTACATGTCAACCGGGCGCCGGCCGAAGGTACCATAACCAAGGCCGTTTACGTGCCGGGCAAGTTTTTGAACGCGACGCTTGACAAGGCCAGCAAGGACAACGAGCGCCAGCTGCTGGCGATGAAGACGGTCTCCGGCAAAGAAATCGTTTTTGTTCAGATTGCGGGGCTGATTGCCCGCCGTATTCTGTGTTTTGCCAAACCCGGAGACAAATACAAGGCCGGCGAGCGTTTCGGTCTGATCCGTTTCGGTTCGCGGCTGGACGTTTATCTGCCGGCAGGCGTTGAACCGCAGGTCTGCGTCGGTCAGATCATGACCGCCGGCGAAACCGTGATCGCCAATCTTTCGTCGTCTGCCGCCGCGCTTAAGGGAGTGATCAGATAATGGAAAAACTCAACAACAATCTGCTGCAGCAGAAACTGACTTCGCTGCCTTTTCGCAAAATCGCCCCCAATATCGTCACCACGCTGGCTTTGTGCGCCGGCGTCACTTCCATGCGTTATGCGATTATGGGACTGTGGGGAAAAGCCATCGTCTGCATTTTTCTGGCTGCCCTTTTTGACATGCTGGACGGTCGCGTGGCGCGCATGCTCAAAGGATCGACCAAATTCGGCGCCGAACTGGATTCGCTTTCCGACTTCGTCAGTTTCGGGGTGGCGCCGGCCATTTTGATGTATCAGTGGACGTTGTCCAGCTTTCCGAAATTCGGCTGGTTTTTCTGTCTGCTGTTTGCCATCTGCATGGCGATGCGTCTGGCGCGTTTCAACACCATGCTGGAAGATGAGCCGCAACCGGTTTACTGGCAGAACTTTTTTGTCGGCGTGCCGGCTCCGGCTGCGGCGGCGCTCGGAATTTTGCCGATTATGCTGAGCTTTGAGTTTCCCGAAGCGACCTTTCTGCGCAGCGACTGGTTCTGCTGCGTGGTGATGTGCGTGGTGGCAATGCTGATGGTCAGCCGGATTCCGACGGTTTCGACCAAGCATATGAAAGTGCCCACTTATCTGGTGGTGCCGCTGATTATCGTGGTGGTTTTGTTTGCCACCATGATCATCAGTTCGCCGTGGCTGGTCTTGAGCGTTTCGACCGGGCTTTATGCCCTGAGCATTCCCGTCGGCGTGCTGTTTTTCCTTAAGGCCAAGAGGAAGGCCGAGCGGCGCATTTAGCCGAAAATCCGAAAGGAAAGCCCCGTGCCAGAGCGGGGCTTTCGCTTTTTCGTTTTTCGGGGTTGGAAAAAGTGGGGAAAAAAGAGTTTTTCCGAAACTTGACAAAAAACGGCAAAAGGGGTACAAAGAAAACATATAAACCTATTAACAAATTATCATATGGAAAAAAGAAAGTTTAAGCTTCGTTACCTTTACGAAGGCGGAGCAACGATGGAAGACTTTTATGATGTTCCGGTAACGGGCATTATGTTGGAAAACGGTTCCCGGATCAGCGTGCATTACGGCAGTACGGCAAACAATCGGGCAGCGGATGCGGAGGAAGCAAACCGGACGGCGGAGGAAAACGGCCTAATGCTGATTGAGCCGCGGGATTTTGCCCTGATCGTATGCCGGCAAAAGGAAATCCGCGGCATGCTTGAAAAATGTAAGGCGCCGTTGGTGCTGGCGCATGATTACGTATGGACGCGGGACGCGGAGAGCGGCGAAACGGCGGCATATTCCCTGATCGACGGCAGCAAGCGCGAAGAGGCCGGGCCGGCAGCGGTGGTGCTGAAATACAGATAACCCTTTTCCGTATTTTTATTTGAAGGCGAAGCGGATTTTTCCGCTTCGCCTTTTTTGGTCGGCGATCGGAAAGTTGGGTTTGTCGCCGAAAAACGAAAATTTCCCGAGACCGGACGACTGTCTTTAAAAACTGATAACTGTTCTTAAAATCAAACATTTTCAACGGGTTAGCTTGAAAAATGTGTTGATCGTGCCGAAAAAAACGTTTATAATCAAAACGTTATTAACCTTATTCATTAATTATTAATCATATAAAAACATGGAAAAGAATTTATCGGCTTATTTGTTTGTCCGTCAGGGAAAATTGCAAAAATCCCCGGCCGGCGAACGTGATTTGAACAGAGGAGAATTGGCTGCCGTCAAAGCGTTTTTTGAAGCCGGCCGCCAGTCCGAACTGTATACGCTGTTGCAGCGTCTGCTCTGCCGGATGCGCCGTTTTCGCGAGCTTCGACGGCATGACTATGCGATTGAACCGGCAGATTGTGTGGAAGACCTTTGCGCACAGGCGCCGGTTATGGCTTCCGCTCTGGCGGATCGTCCTGACGAAAGCGCGGCGGAAATTGAATTGCGGCACTTGTTTCTGCCGCCGGAACATCAACGGCAGATTATGTTTTCCGGCAGCCGCATATTGATCCGGACGCTGGTTTGGTGGGGGCGGAGAATCCTCGGAATCTGGCAGGATGTATTCGGTTGCAAGCCGGATGTTTTTGCTGCGGAACTGGAATGCAGGCTGTAAAAAAATGCCTGAAGGAAAAGACGTGCTTTCGGCACGTCTTTTTTGATTGTAAAAAGCTTATCGGACAGAGAGAAAGAGCGTCGAAAAGGCCGCCGGAGCGAGAAAAGCAGCGGTTGAGAGGCTGCGGTAGTGACTTCGGAAGAATAAGGACGCAGCAGGAGAGAAACAGACGGGAGAGGCGGTCGCAAGGAGAAAGAGAGGGAAGAAGCGGGTTGGTGCAGGTTGGAGGACACGGCGGGGTGATATAGGCCGGCGGGGAGAAGAAGCGGGTTGGGGTAGCCGGCTGTCGGCAGGTTGTGGAATTGACTGCCGATTTCGGTTGATTTCTGAAAATTTTTGTCTATACTGAAAGCAACGAATCGATTATTAACTTCAAATATTATCAGGTATGAAAACAAAATTTCAGTTTTTGTTTGTTTACGACGACAATTCGGAAAGTGCCGAATTGATCGCGGGGAAAAAAGTGAAAGCAATTCGGATTTCCGAGAATTGTCTGTTGTCGACGGAGTATTTCGGAACCACTGGCTACACTTCGTATGATGCTTTCGAGTTTGCCTGTCTGCACGGTGTTTCCCTGCTGACGCCCAAGGAAGCCAAAATCGTCCAAAGCCGCCTGAGCGGAGTGCGGATGATGTTGAAAAAATGCGGCAGTCATGTTCAAATCGACCACAAATGTCTGATCTGGACGGCTGACGAAGGGGACGGCAACTACAAGAACATGGAAGCGGTATCGCTTTCCGACGGCAAATGCAAAATGCTCGGCTGCGAGGAATGGGACACTTCCGGCGGCTTGCTTTGCAAACTGCGCGCCTGATTGTTTTCAGGCTTAAATGGAAAAAAGATCCGGTTTTGCCGGATCTTTTTTTTGTAACGAGAAAACCCTGCGCGTGATTATAAAGAGCTTGCGGCTTTATTCCGTTTCGCTCTTTGTCGTTTTCTGTTTTTCTTTTTCCCGTTTTTTTCCTCTTTTCCGCTTCTCTTTTCTTTCTTTTTGTTCTTCTTATTTCCGTTATTTCCATCTTTTCCGTTTTGTCCTTCCCCATTTTTCCGTTTCCCTTTTCTTTCTTTTTGTTCTTCTTGTTTCCGTTATTTCCATCTTTCCCGTTTTGCCCTTCCCCATTTTTCCGCTTCTCTTTTCTTTCTTTTTGTTCTTCTTATTTCCGTTATTTCCATCTTTTCCGTTTTGCCCTTCCCATTTTTCCGCTTCTCTTTTCTTTCTTTCTGTTCTTCTTATTTCCGTTATTTCCATCTTTTCCGTTTTTCCTCTTCCCTTTTCCGTTTTTTTCTTTGCTTTTTCCTCTTTTCCACTTTCTTCGTTGCTTCTCCCCCTTTTCTCCCTTTTTTCTTTTCTTCCTTTTTCTCTTTCTCTTGTATTTTTTTACGCCTTGTTCTTAGCGTATGAAAAAATCCTTTGTCGGAACAAAAGCGACGGTCCGGCAACTGTCTGATAAAAAGCAACGGTGTTTTTTTATGAACATGCATATAATAACGCACACAATATGGAACCGGAAAATACCATGTTGTCTTTGCGCCGAAATATCGCCGGAAAGCGTTTTACGGAGGCAGACAAACAGGTTCAATACTGAAGGAATTGTACAGACAAAAAGAAATACCGGTAATGGAGGCAGAGGTCTGTTCGGACCGTATTCATATGTTGCCGGAGATACCTCCCGAATATTCCGCAAGTTCATTCTGGGGCTGTCTGAAAGGTAAAAGCGGTTATGAACGATGGGAAAATGCGAAATTTCGATATGGCAACCGGGAATTCTGGCGCAAAGGATACTTGTTGATACGACCGGAAAGAATACCCAAAAGACAGCCGGGCATATACGGAAGAAATTAAAAGAAGACGGGAAGGCTGGTCGGCAGATTATGGACTTTGTGCCGTTTATGGCGAGTCAGACAATCTGCGTTTGGTTGAAATCTGATACGTCATTTGGGTGCGGCTGAGCCTTCTTAGGCCTGTGTGAAGAACCCCCGGCCGAGCCGGGGCCGATTGTCGGAATCACGCCGTATTATGTCAGCGGGAATAGGCAAATGTCGGTTTTGTAACGGATCGGTTGGCCGGGAGACATCTGTGAGGATCTTTCCGGACGGTTCGTATTTTTTTTGGGGAAAAAAGCCTTTTATCCGCGGCGGCGTTTGCCGCTTGGACTTCGGGAGAACGGGTAAAACGTCGTTTGCCGGCTGCCCGCTAATGATAGAAATAAAGAAAACGTGCAATAAACGGTTGCATTTTGGCGGCGGACGTGTTATAAAAATACCGTCGCTGTTTTCAGCGGCGTTATTATTAAAGCCAAGGGGAATCGAATCCTCTAAGGAAACATTGCCAAGTGTTTGTGGCGAAAGTTGGTGCTCTTCTGCAAGGAGGAGTGCCACGAATAAGGCATGCCAAATAAGTGGCTGCACCCTTAGTGTATTCGAAACTCCTCCACCTTAAAGCATTTTGCCAAGGTGGAGTTTTTTTTGTAATACCGGTTGTCGGTGCGCCCGCAGACTGGCCAAATAAGTGGCTGCACCCCAACGTGTATTCGAAGCTCCTCCGCCTTGCCGGAAGCGGTATTTTTTTTAATCAAAAACACCGCGTTTTTTAAGGGGAAATTAACCAAAACCGATTTATGCTTAACTTGGTTTTTTAAGCATAAACCGTTTATTATTATAAAACTGTCGGGAGTTCCATCCCACATAGTGTGATAACAATGGTCATACAGACCCGTTGTGTTTCTTTTCCTCGAAAGCAGGGAAGGAGTACAACGAACTAAGCTTCATTGGACTCGCAAGAGCTTCTTTTGAGGACGAATAAGTGTTGCTGACTATGTAGTATGGAAAACTCCTTCCTTCTTTCGGGGACCCGAAAGGAGGAGATTTTTTTTCCATTCATTTTTATCAGGAAACAGAGTTATGCTTAAATCTCCCCAAAAATCTTCCGCCAAAACCGTCAAATCCATAAAAGCTTCGCGCGGCCGGCTGGCCGACGGACAGCCCAACCCGGTTGACGTTCATGTCGGTATGCGTCTTTTGCTCCGCCGAAAACAGTTGAATTACAGTCAGGGACGGGTGGCCGGCATGCTGGGGCTGACTTTTCAGCAGATACAGAAATATGAGCGCGGCGCCACCCGGATCGGCGCTTCCCGGTTGTGGGACTTTTCCCGCATTCTCAGGGTGCCGGTCGAATATTTCTTTCAGGGCATGGATGAAGACGCGATCAATCATTCGCCGCTGATGAATTTTCATACCGTTGAGGAAGTGCAGAAAATGGCGGGAAGTTTTTTCCCGGCGGTTGATCCGATGCTGAGCAATGAAAACATCCGTCTGATCAATGCCGTAGACAATCCGAAAATTGCCAGACTGGCCTGTGAGCTGATCAACGAAATAAAACAAAGCTGCCGTTACGGGCAGACGGAGGAAGAGGCTGCCGGCCGGAAAAAGGAACGCGGACAAGGTGCGGCCAAAGGCGCAGAGAAGGTTTGCCGCGGTTCATAACGGCGGCGGCAAAGACGGAACGCCGCGGCGCAAGACCCCGGCAGGGCGGAAACAACGATTTTTGCCCATGGTAAGCGTTCGGCGGCGGTTTAAAGCCTTGCTGGGTGCCGTCCGCTTTCTTGCGCCGGTTATTGTTTGCGGGGCAACGATCGGTTTTGTGTTTAAAACCGATAAAACAGGCTGATTTTGAGGCAGAGTTTGTGAAGTTGTGTTTTGTTACAAAAAGAAAGGAACTGTGCCTGATTAACAAAAAAACTTAACCGCTCGGCAAAAGGCCGGGGACGGCTGAACTTTTCCTGACTGTTGGCGGAGGAGCAAAACGATGACGGATGATAAGCAGACAAAAACCGAAAAAATCCGGGGCGTTTTGCTTGAAGATTTTATAATTTTTGCGTCTATGTTTTAATGGTGCATTGGTACCTGCGGAACATTGGGAGGATACCTTTTTTTTTGTGTTTCGTTTTGGCATGTGAGAGGCGTGTGCCCGCATCGGCCGGCAAGGTTTTAGAAAAAAATTGACTTTTGTCCAAAATAGTGACAAAGTACATGGTATGTGAAACAATTATTAAGCTTAATTATATGGAAAAAATTTTATTATCCTGTCCGTTGCTTTATCTTAACGGCACGGTGACCAACGAATTGCTGAAAGGCGAAAAAGTTATTGCCATCGTGGTTGAAAATACGCTGATGAGTTTGAAAAATCAAATTCGCATGTCGTATCGCGGAGCAGAACGGGAATGTGAAAATCTGACTTTTGCCGACGGACACTACGGTTATCTTTCTTTGAAAAAAGAGTTTGAACTGTGGGTGTCGCATCGGGAGGAAATCAACCGGACCGTGGAAGTTTTGCGCGAAAACGGCGTCAATGCCGATTTTCTGCTGGCGGGCACGGTTTACTGGACGGCGGGCGGCGACAAGTTTTATGCGCCTGTCGTTAACGCTTCTTCCGGCTATACGCTGGTGCAGGACAAAGGAAGTTCTTATGTTTCGCGGGCAGCGGTCGGCAAATAAACGAAATCACTTTTAAATGTTTTGCTTATGGATATTATTGAATTTGAAAAAGCTTACGCGGAACTCATTGCCCGGGGCATTGATCCGTCGGAATTCGGCCGTTGGCTGATATCGTTTGACGAAAGGCATCCCTATGCGCCGGCGGTTTCCCCGCTGCGGCCGCTGCCGGAATTCGTTTATGTTTACGAAGGTTTTGAAGACAAACGGTTTTACCGCGACGTCGAGCTTTCCGGGATCAGGATTGCAGACGGGCTGACGCTCAGTACCAACATGCAGTTGTGCGGCTGCGATGCTCTTTGTGCCGCGGAATATGCGCGCGAATGCGGAGAGCTGCTGCCGGCGTACGACGAGTTGATGCTGACGGTTTCGCTGCTGCCGAAGCTTAATGCCGTGCTGCAAGCCGGCGGCCTGTCACCGGTTCCGGTAACGCGGCCGTTCTGGTGCCGGCAGGGCGACAGCTTTGAACTTATCGGTTTGTGCAACGGCAAACCCTGGCGCGAATCGCCGGGAAACGGCGGCGTATTGCTGAAGTTTCCTTAAAACGGACGCGGCAGACAGAAATTTTAAAGAAAAGCGTGTCGGAGCAATCCGGCCGCTTTTTTTGTTTTTCGGGCGTTGACAAGGGCCAAGAAAAAATCCCGCATCGTTTGATGCGGGATTTTTGCATTAACCCTTAAAAAAATTACTTTTTCAGGATGGATTTGCCGGCGAACAGGGCAACGTCGCCCAGTTCTTCTTCAATACGAATCAGCTGATTGTATTTGGCCATGCGGTCGGTTCTCGACATGGAGCCGGTTTTGATCTGGCCGCAGTTGGTGGCAACCGCAATGTCGGCAATGGTGGTGTCTTCGGTTTCGCCCGAGCGGTGGGACAAAACGGCGGTGTATTTGTTGCGCTGGGCAAGGTCAACCGCTTTCAGGGTTTCGCTCAGCGAGCCGATCTGGTTGACTTTGACCAGAATCGAGTTGGCAACGCCTTTTTCAATACCCATGGCCAGACGTTTCGGGTTGGTAACGAAGAGGTCGTCGCCAACCAGCTGAACTTTGTCGCCGATGGCGTCGGTCAGCATTTTCCAGCCTTCCCAGTCATCTTCGGCCATGCCGTCTTCAATTGAGAAAATCGGGAATTTTTCGCACAGGCCTTTGTAGAATTCAACCATTTCGGCGCTGGTGTAGGATTTGCCTTCGCCGGTCATTTCATATTTGCCGTCTTTGTAGAATTCGGAAGAAGCGGCGTCAATCGCCAGAACGACGTCTTCGCCCGGTTTGTAGCCGGCGTCTTTGATCGAATCGACGATGAAGGTAAGAGCTTCTTCGGCCGATTTCAGATTGGGAGCAAAACCGCCTTCGTCACCGACGTTGGTGTTGTGGCCGGCTGCTTTCAGGTTCTTTTTCAAAGTGTGGAAAATTTCCGCGCCCCAGCGGATCGCTTCCTTGACCGAATCCGCGCCGACCGGCATAATCATGAATTCCTGAATGTCGATCGGGTTGTCGGCATGCTGGCCGCCGTTGACGATGTTCATCATCGGAACCGGCAGAGTGCGGGCCATGGTGCCGCCGAGGTAACGGTAGAGCGGAAGCCCGGCTTCTTCGGCCTGAGCCTTGGCAACGGCGAGGGATACCGCCAAAATGGCGTTGGCGCCGAGTTTGCCTTTGTTTTCGGTGCCGTCGAGGTCGATCATGGTCTGGTCGATTTCGATCTGGTCTTCGGCATCCAGGCCGGCCAGGGCGTCGTAAATTTTGTCGTTGACGTTTTCAACCGCTTTCAGAACGCCTTTTCCGCCGTAGCGTTTTTTGTTGCCGTCACGGAGCTCTACGGCTTCATGCACGCCGGTCGACGCGCCGGAAGGAACCGCCGCGCGGCCGAAAGCGCCGCTTTGCAGGACAACTTCCGCTTCAACCGTCGGATTGCCGCGGGAGTCAAGAATCTCGCGGGCATGAATATCAACAATTGCACTCATTTTTTTCTCCTAAATTAAATTATCAAAACTGCCTTTAACTTTGACTATTTTCGTTTGTTTGTCAAGTGTGTGCATGAAGTCGTTGCAGAATTCTTAAAAAATAATTGCAAAAGCGGGGCGCTCGGGTAATACTTAAAAACAAGGTTATCAACAGGGAGGTTCTGATGTTTTCGGAAAAATGGCATTACCGCTTTATGGAAGTGGCGAGGCTGATCGCCACCTGGTCGAAGGACCCCAACACCAAAACCGGCGCGATCGTGGTCGGGCCGGACCGGGAAATCCGCGCCACCGGTTATAACGGACTGGTGCGCGGCGTCAACGACGACATTCCGGAACGGATGGAGCGCCCGACCAAATACGATTTTTTCGAACACGCGGAAAGAAACGCGGTTTACAACGCGTGTCTGACCGGCACTTCCCTTAAAGGCTGCGTTCTTTATGCCACCCATCCGCCCTGCACCGACTGTGCGCGGGCGATCATCCAGGCCGGGATCAAGATGGTGGTGACCAACCGGCTGCCGGAAGATCCGAACGCGCCGGCCGGCGGCTGGCGTGACAAGCTGGTCTATTCCGAGCAGATGTTTAAGGAAGCCGGGGTCGAATATAAGATTCTTGACTAAAAAACCGCGCGGCTCCTCTTTAAATGTAAATCCGACTGATTATATGATGCTAAATTGACGCTGTCTTAAAGTTTTACCTCCGCGGCAGTTGCCGTGCGGGTCGAAGATGGCGAATCTATACAGTTGGAGAAAGTTGTATGAAAGTTTTAATCGCAGACGAACATGCGTTGTTCCGGGACGGTCTGGGGCTGCTGATCGAGCAGCTGGACGGGTCGGCGACGATACTGCAGGCTTCAAATTTTGCCCAGGCGCTGAAAATTCTTGACACCGAGCACAAGTTCGACCTGATCATTATAGACCTTGACATGCAGGATATGGTTTGGGAAAAGGGGTTTGACGCCATCCGCGCCAAAGCCGGAGACGCCAGGCTGGTGGTCATTTCCGCTTCCGAAAACGTGCATAACATCAGGGAAAGTCTGGAAAAAGGCGCCAGCGGCTATATTACCAAGCGGGCGGAAACCAAAATATTAAGCAACGCGCTGAAACTGATTTTGGACGGCGGCACCTATATTCCGCCGGTGATGCTCGGCAAAAATCTGGACGATACGCCGGCCAAAGGCAAGGGCAAGATGCTGACCAACCGGCAGTCGCAGGTGCTGGGGCTGGTTGCTAAAGGTATGTCAAACAAGCAGATCGCTTATGAAATGGGCGTGTCTGAGGCAACCGTCAAGCTGCATATCAACGCCCTTTTGCGCGCGATCGGCGCAACCAATCGTACTCAGGCGGTGATCATCGCGCAGAAAATGGGGCTGATCTGATTTTTGCGGATAAATTCCGGATGTTTTTTTTATACTTTTCGCGCCGGCCTTCGGGTCGGTTTTTTGTTTGTGCGAAAAAGCCGTCCGATGTTTGCCGCAGCGGTTTTCTTATCTACCTTCGGTTTGTTTTTCAACTGAAGTTTTACCGTTATTCGGGAATAAACGCGTTTTTTTGAAAATAACGCGTTTGACGGTCACAACGGGCACTTTCTAACTTATTGATAAAAATAAGTTTTTTGTTTCGTCCCGAAGAAGAGTGCGGTGTTTCCGGACACTTATGTGTTTTTTTCTATTCTATTGATTTTGCGTATTGTTTTTCGTTTTTGGACTGTTGCGAAAAAAGGTACGTTAAATTGCAGCGAAAATCAAGCCCAAAAATCAAAGGGAAATCTATAAAAGTATCTATAACGAAATAACGTACAATACTTTACAGCACCTGTAGTAATCAGTCTTGATAAAAGGGGAAAAGTCATGAGAATATTATATAAAACCATGTGGTTGTGCCTGCTGGCCGTGTGTTTATGCACGCTTGCGGCAACACCGGTTTCGGCCAAAGTCTGCTTCGTCGGCGAGGAAAATTGTACCGGCGGCGGCAGTTTTGATCACTATAAAGATCCGGCCGAAGACGGAAATTTATGTACACAGGAAGGATATGTAAAGAGATCAGAGTGTACTTCTGATCCTTCAAAACGTATTGTCGAATATTGTCCATACAACTCCGGCTATGTTAAATGCTGTGGTGCGGAGTTTGCTTATGATTCTTGTGTCTATCCTCTGTTGGTAAAAGACAGGTGTGTGAATAAGTTTAAATGTCAATGCGATCCGGAAAAGTATCCGTATACGGCGCAAGCGTGTCGTGATCTCAATATAAACAGCCGTGCCGCCGGTGCTTCCTGTGCTCAGGTAGAGGGGTTCAATACGGCGCTCGGGGGAACGACGACCGAAATTTATTATACTGAATGTAAATGCGACGAAGCTCTTTATCCATATACGGATGAAGACTGTGCCAATGACGGCGGTGTTTCAAATGGAGAAATGTGTCGCGGCAGCGACGGTGTTTCCCGTTATCCGTATTGTATTTGTGACAGAACCAAATATCCTTATACAAGTTCCGGATGTGATAATGAGGAAAACGGCGATTTTGGCGCTGATGACAGTCAGGGACATTGTATTCAGGGTGGTATTTATTATTTCCATGCCTGCCGTCGCTGCGATAATTATCCGGCGACCTCTCTGGCTAATGTTGACGGCGGTAAGGGAGTCGGGTATGAGGAATGTCCGAATGCGCCGACTAAGAGATGGAAAATTTTAAAATGTAAATATGGTTGGAAACCCGGTGCCAATGGCGGAAATTGTACGCCGATGACTTGTGATGAAACAGTAAAGGCCTGGATTAATGATCCGTCTTATCCAAGCCGCAAAACGACTTACAAAATTTTGAATAAAGCATCTATGTCGGCATCGTCAAGTCACAGTACTTATGTGATTACCGAAGAAATTAGTCCGACTTATATTTACCGCGGTAAGACTTATTATAGTGGCGGTGATTTCGGACAGAGGGTGAGTGACAGCATGATACAGACGCGTTGCAATACCCGGCCGATATTGAATTGGAGATACTCCAGTTTTGACGGCAGCGGAAGTTCTACGGTTTTTTATGGCGTAAACTTGAAGTTTACGGGCAGCAGCGCAAGCACTTCGAGTTCCGATACGTTCTATTGTTATAACTGCAGTATCAGCGGAAGCAATGTTACTTTTAACGGAACGACAACGTTGGCTAAAGGAAGCTATTATAACGCGGCTTCGGATTCGTCCATGAATGTTAACGTCAGCGGAAAGCTTACTATCAAGGGACAGTATACTTCAACCGGTTATAATTATACGGGTGGAAATATTATCGTTGATAATACAGCTGAAAGAAAAGTGTTGTTTGATTTGCAACAACCTGACGGTACCCGTGGCATGTTTAAGCCGACGACAATGACTGTGCTGGGGCTTGCAGCTATGAAAAACGCTGAAGCAACCGTTGCAAATACTTGTATCGGCACAACTTGCAACGGTACCTCCAATGCCTCCGGCGTGACTTATATATCAAACGGTCATTACAGCAGTTTGACCTTGTATAATACAAACTACTATTTGTACGAGTGGGCCAATAACCGGTCGAATAACTTGCACATGAGTTCAGGCACAATGTTTGGCGGTGATGCCAGCGGCAAGATTATTTTCCAGAGCAACACCCGTTACATGGTCGGTTTTGCCAGACTGTACAGATATTGCGGCGATTGTCCCGATACGGCTTATCCTTACCTGACTTCAAGCGGATCCTGGACAACCAGAAAGTGGTATGAAGGCGGCGGACGTTGCGGACCTTACTGTGCCAAAACTTCCAATAAAGGAGATCGACCGGATGATATCATGTGTATGATTACCGGAACCGGAGTTAAAACCCATCGTGCGGGTGGGCGTACACATCCTGATTGCCGCTGGTTCGATAAGGGGAATGACGTACAGAAGGAATATTTCCAATTCTATACTGACTGAACCTAAAATTATTGCTGATACCATAGAAATAGCTGAAGTAAGCTCACTTGGAGTATGGACAATAGCAATTCTAATCATTTCCATAAATAGTTCAGCAAGTAATATTTGTACAATTATTGGAATAGCTGTTTCTTTGCTCGGTTTTAAAATGAAATAGTTATTTATGTCAGTTTCAGTAACTAAAGCTAACCACAAAGGAATCAAAAAAATAGATAATATAATAGCTAAGTTTCTAATTAGTCTTAAAAAAGTACCCGCAAAAGGAGATTCTCTATATTCTTCGACGTGGTGAACATGATCAAATATTGTCGTCGGTGTAATTATCACTGATGCACTTGTATCAACCATAATAATCATTTTTCCTTGATATAGTTCAATAGAAGCGACATCAGGTCTTTCTGTGTATCTAACTAAAGGAAAAAGAGATTTATTTTGTTTAAATATTATTTCTTCAAGTGCCCTATCACTCATAACTAAACTATCTACATCAATATTGTTTAGTTTTAACTTAATTTCATTTTTAATTTTTTCGTCAACACAATCGTCTAAATATATTAAAGCAACATCTGTTTTTGATTTTTTTCCAATTGAAAATAAATCGATAGTCAAATTTTTATCTCTTATTCTTCTTCTAATTAATCCAATATTTGTATTAATTGACTCGTTAAATCCATCTTTGCTTCCTCTAATAGTTTTTTCAGTAGTAGGTTCAGAAATAGAACGTGTTGGATACTCACGTGTTTCTATCATTATTGCTTTATCATAATCATCCAAGATCAAACAAGCGACACCAGACAAACATAATTTCAAAATATTTTTGTAATCATCATCATATGAAATTGGACCAACATATATTTCTTTGCTAACATATTTTGTTATATCTACATTTACTAAAGATTCAATAATGCCCATTATTTGTACAGATGAAGTCAAAGTAGATAAAAAATATAAAACACCATTTTTTCCTTTGTATTTTACTTCTCTTCTCACTGCATCAAAATTATTCTCAATTTTCATTCCTATTTTTAAATAAGAATCTAGCATAACTGCAAACGTTGTCTTTTTCATGGTTTTAATTTGCTGATAAATCCAGCTATGACCCCACTTAATAAAACAATACTCAAAGAAGCCGAAACAGGAACAAACATATTTTTAAATATTCCAATTATTCCATTTTCAACTACTCCTTTTTTAACTGAATTAGCTAATAAATACCCGAAGTTCAAAATTGGCATGCCAGCACCGCCCGGCAAATATTCTATTAGAATAGAATAAATACCAAATGCCTCCAAAATAATTCCTATTAAAACAAAAAGAGATGTAATATGCCCTGGAGTAAGTTTTGTTTTATCTATTAAAATTTGACCTACAACACAAATCAATCCTCCAACAATAAAGGCTCTTAAAATTTGCATCCAATCTAAACTTTGTAAAAAATCCATTGTAAACCTCCATAAAAAATGTATATATTTTTTTATATAAAATGTAAACATAATATAATTCAAAATAAGAAA